>Ga0209745_1000281_pt1 | contig 30269 bp, 27 predicted proteins | sample BarGraNGADG00312_FD_184495 | JGI IMG/M metagenome (GOLD analysis project Ga0209745, IMG submission 184495) | Arctic peat soil microbial communities from Barrow, Alaska - Barrow Graham LP Ref core NGADG0004-312 (SPAdes) (version 2) | ecosystem: Environmental > Terrestrial > Soil > Wetlands > Peat...
CAGTATGTTTGGCTGTTTCCATCAAGGTTAGGCCGACGGCGCTAAACTGCTCTGCCTTCTGTTGGAAAATACGTGCCAACTGGTAGCCCTTCCAAGCTATGAAAAGAAGGACGATCAGGAGGACGATGTTCTCCAAGGCCAACAGGATGATGGCGACGTCTCGAATAGTCGCTATCATGTTCCACTACCCCCAGTCTTAATAATGCTATCACAGCCGCAGGGAGCGCGCAACGAATAGACAGACCCATGTGGCAAGGCTGGTAACAACGACGTTTACTTCTCCGATCATCGGCCCAGAGTCGGGCAGCTGCCTCCCAACGGTGAGGCCGACTAGCGCCGCCGCGGCGCCCAGCACAACGTAGGGAAGGAACAGCCTGAAACCGCGGCCGAAGCGAAGGTAGAAGAGGCAACTGTTGATAATCCCCAGCAGCGCCCCGACGTAGTATGGGGGCGGGACTTTGGAGATCGCGGGCGTCAGGGAATTGAGCAGTCGGAGCGTGAAGTCTTCGATCATACTCGCCGGAGCCACAAAGAGGGGGCTGCACCTCCGCCGCACCCTCAATCCACATTCATTACAGTACTCAGGAAGAAGCTTGCCGCGAATGTAGCATACGGCGGAAGTGGGCGTCAACCACTGCCGAAATCATCTGATAGGCACCGCTGGCCGGCTGGCCCCAAGGGGCGGGGGCTGGTACAATCGCCAGGCGGAAAACTGGAGAGTAGGTGACAGATGGCAGACTGGTGCTGGCGTATTGCGGAGTCGATCCCCGACGGGGTCGCTGTCGTGCTGGAGGGCTGGCCGCCGCTGATTCGCCAACTACTATTCAACAGAGGGCTGCTGGATCCGACGCAGATCGAGCAGTTCATTTACCCTGAGAGCGGGGAGATGCACGACCCCTTCCTACTTCGTGGGATGGATCTGGCCGTGAACCGGGTGTTTGGCGCCCTGCGGAACGAGGAGTTGATCGCCATATACGGCGATTTCGACGTGGACGGGTTAACCGCGACCTCGCTGCTTCTGGAGGTGCTGCAGTCCCACTTGCTGCAGGGCCACGTGATCTCCTACCTGCCCCACAGGGGTAGGGAAGGGTACGGGCTGAATCAGGATGCCATAAGGGGACTGGCGGAGCAGGGCGTACGGCTGCTGATCACGGTCGACTGTGGAATCGGTGCCGACGCCGAGACCCAGCTTGCGGCCGATCTGGGGATAGACGTGATAGTCACCGACCATCACCGGATCTCGGAAGGGTTGCCCCCGGCGGTTGCGGTGCTGAATCCGAAGCAAGATGGGTGCGAATACCCTTTCCGCGATCTTGCCGGGGTTGGAGTGGCCTACAAGCTGGCAGAGGCGCTGCTCTTCAGGGTGTTTGGGGATTTGGCCGAGGCGAGACGAAGGCTTCGGCCCCAGATGGACCTGGTGGCGCTTGGCACGGTGGCCGACCTGGCACCTCTGTTGAGTGAGAACCGGCTGATGGTGAAGATGGGGCTTCAGAAGATGAATCGTGGCGAGCGGATGGGGCTGAGATGTCTGTTGGATGTGGCTGGTTATGCCGGCCGGAGCATCGATGCCGAGAGTATCGCCTACGTGTTGGGTCCGAGGCTCAATGCGGCGGGGCGAATGGGCGACGCCCGACTTAGCCTGGAGTTGCTAACCTGCCAGTCCCAGGAGGATGGGGCGAGGATGGCCGCCGAGTTAGACGCCGCCAACAAGGATCGTCAGGCCGCCACGTTGGCGGCGCTGAGCGTGGCCCGGGAGGAGTTGGCGAGAATGGAGTCGCTACCGCCCGCGCTGGTGTTGGCGGGCGACTATCCGGCGGGGATCGTGGGCCTGGTGGCGTCGCGGCTGGCCGAGGAGTACCGACGGCCCTCCTTCGTCATCGAGATGGGGGAGGAGGAGTGCAGAGGTTCGGGGCGCGGATTGCCTGGCTTCGACGTCCTGCGAGCGCTGGCCGGGGCATCGGAACTGCTGTTGCGCTACGGCGGGCACGTCCAGGCCGGTGGGTTCGCGTTGGATCCCTCACGTCTCCCCGACCTGCGTGATCGGTTGGAGGCCGCGGCTCAAGAGCAGATGGGCTCCGACGTGCCTCTGCCCCAGCTGTCCCTGGAGGCGCGGGTGGACCCGAAGCAGATTGGGCCAGCCCTGTACGAGGAGTTGCAGCTGCTTGAGCCGTACGGTGTGGGAAACCCCAGGCCACTGTTCTACAGCAAGCAGCTGTTGGTGCGAGATGCGCGGATAGTGGGAAACAACCACCTGAAACTGTGGCTGAGCGACCAGAGCGGACGCTGTGCGGCTATAGGTTTCGGGTTGGGTGGGGAGCAGTATGCCTTTGCCCGATCTGGGGCCAGGGTCGACTGTGCCTTCACCCTATCGCGGAACGAGCGCAATGGGACGGTCGCATACGAAATGATTTTGAAGGACCTGCGGTCGGCAGATCGCCATGGTCCACTTCTTGCGTAGAATAAGGGCGAAGGGATCGGAATCGGATACCTTCGATTTTCTCCTCCTCCCACAGTTTGGCGGGGTCGGGTTGAAAGAGTCGGCCCCGCCAAAAGGCCCCTCAAAGCGGACTCGTTGACGGTTGTAGCTCCAGCGTAGGTGACGCATTCTTCGCCCCTACAGGAGTCCTCCGACGTGCTTGCGTCACCCCTACAGGAGTATTTCCCGGCACACGCCTTGCTGTCCATTTCGTGATGGCTCTTGACAGAATCCGCGGATTCCCTATAATGGTCACTAGAACGTTTGTTCTGTGTTGTTCTGTCTAGAAAGGGACGATTGCCATGAGTGCCGAGTTGGAGAGGACGGATTTGGCGCCCCAGAACGCCGACGAGAGGCCGGAGACAGGTGGCGCAAAGGGCAGGGGCGAGCGGAGGGCGGACCGCCCCTTTGATCCCAGCAGATACCTCAGTAAGCTGGGCGGCAAGGACTACCTGGAGGTGAAGTGGAGGCTGCTGTGGCTGCGCACCGAGCATCCGGACGCTGTGATGCACACCGAGATGGTGAAGCTTGAGGAGAGCTTCGCTCTCTTCAAGGCGCGAGTGTTCATACCCGGCGGCGGCGAAGCCACCGGCTGGGGCTCCGAAACTCGACAGGACTTCTTCGACTTTATCGAGAAGGCGGAGACCAAGGCGCTGGGACGCGCGCTGGCGGCTTTGGGCTACGGTACCCAGTTCTGCGAGGACTTCGATTTTGCGGCGGGTTCCGCCGGCAACTCCCACGTGGTGGACTCTCCTGTTGCCACGCCCTCCGCGGAGGGCGGTGTGGCACAGCCGCAGCGCCCCACTCCAATCTCGCAGACCACCAGCTCATTGGCGACTCCTGCCCAACTGAAACTGATCTACCTCACGGCCTCGCGGGAGCTGCACCTGGCAGAGGATGAGTTGGAGCAGCAGTGCCAGGCCCAGTACGGCCGGCTTCCAATCCACCTTACGAAGCGGGAGGCTTCGGAGTTCATCGACTCTCTCAAGGCCAGTGGCCTGGCCCGAGCCAAGTAGTCCGTCGTATTCCGCGGGGGCGGCGCACGCATCGTCCCCGCGGAATACGAGGATATCAGTCCGTCGGGGTTGTCCCCGACCGGGACGGCCTGATATCACAATCACTGGTTGCTTAGGTAGCGTGCCGCACCTTATGATGGCGACATCTTGTCGATGGATTCAAAGGGTGCACAGAGCAGTCACCAGCGCTCGAACCAAAACCCTCCTCGCGCTCCTCGCCGTTCTTCTGGCTGCCCTGGCCCTTCGCCTCTTTCTGTTGGCCGGTCCCCAGACCGAGTTGGAGGGGGATGAGGCGATCGTTGGACTCATGGGTCGCCACATACTTCGCGGCGAGTGGCCACTCTTCTATTACATGCAGCCCTACATGGGCAGCCTCGAGGCATACCTGGTTGCCGGTGTGTTCGCCCTGGTCGGGAGTTCCACCTTCGCGCTTAAGCTGGTCCCGATGCTCGGCGCCCTTCTGTACGTGGGGCTCTTGTTTGCCACGGGTTACCGACTTGGTGGGCTGACCGCGGCCGTAGTCTCAGGAGTGTTTGCCGCCGTTCCCCCTGCCTTTCTTGCCGTCTGGAGCCTGAAGGCGCGGGGGGGGTACATCGAGATCCTGGTTATGGGCCAGCTGCTGATATTGCTGGCCATGCATTTGGGGAAGCGTGGGCGAGTCGGGCCCAGGGGCGGCTTCCTGCTCGGGTTGGTGTCCGGGCTAGGGTTGTGGACCAATCCCCTCATCGTCGTATACCTGATCCCGGTTGCGCTCTACCTGCTTCTTGTACTGCGGCGACGGGTCGTCGGGGTCTGGGTTCTTGCGGCGCTGGCAGGGGTGCTGATTGGCAGCGCTCCACTCATCGGCTACAACCTGACAAGTGGGTTCGCCACCGGCAACGTGATGGAGGGGGGCGAGGGAGGGCTGGACAACGCGCCTGACTACCTGCACAAGGTCCTTCGCCTATCCCTCCCTATCCTCGCGGGCCTCGTCCAGGCGAGCTCCTCGCCCAAGCTGTTCGGCGATGCCCTGGCCGCCAACCCCGCGAATCGCGGTTTGTTTGCGCAGGCGGTATCCCTTCCGTTTTTCCTTCTGCTTCTGTTCGGGGCCCGAAGACTGCCGTCTCTGTTGAGAGGCAGGGAAGAGGGGGAGAGGGGTGATCTGCTCCTTTCCCTTCTGATGATAGCGGTGCCGACCCTCTTCATAGTCACCCGCTTCCGGGAGATGGTGTCGGAGCCACGTTACCTGCTGCCACTCTACTCGGCGGTGCCTTTGCTGGGAGTGGCTATCAGCTCGCTCAGACCCTCTCTTCAGCGGGTCGCTGCGATGGCCTTCACATTGGTGGTCGTGTTCAACCTGGTCAGTGTGGCGAGGCTTGACCCTAAGCTCAATCTGCCCGACACCGCGGTGGGCAGCACCGAGGCCAACCGCGCGGAGCTGGCTGACTTCCTGCTCTCTCGCGGCCTGAACCGTATCTACACCGACTACTGGCTCGCGTACCCCTTGGCCTTCGAAAGCCGGGAGCAGGTGGTGCCATCGGTGATGTCGGGCGGGTTCAATCGGTACATCCCGTACGCCCACCAGGTGAAGGTGGCCCTCAACCCTGCCTTCGTGTTCATCGAGGGGTCGAGGGAAGAGGGCAGCGTGCTGCAGCGATGGAAAGAGCGCGGGGTGGAGGCCCGACGGGAGAGAATATCCATCTACAGCGTGTACTGGGATGCGCGGCCGCTGGATCAGGCCCGACCTTAGCGGCTGGCGGTGGGCCTGCAGTGTTGAGAAACCCCGCCCGCTTGATGAGGGGCCGGCGCCATTCACAGGTCAAGCCGATTGCATCTACTCTCTGGTTCTGCTGCCGTGTATAATTGGGCGACTTGCATCCCCGCACTTTCCCCCTTGGAGGCCAAGAGTGTCGCAATTCCCCGGAGGCTATGAACATTTCAATCCCGTGAAGAGCGCTTCCTCCGGCAGCCCGACTCATGGAGCAACGGGGAAGGAGGGGGCGGCAGCAGAATCGTTGCGACTGATTGCTTTCACCCTTGGCAACGAGTGGTATGCGCTGGAGGCTTCAGAGGTTCGAGGCATCGAACCTGAAGCAACGATCACTCCTGTTCCGCGATCTCCGGAATGGCTGGTGGGAGTGTTCAACCTCCACGGCAACATACTGCCTGCCATCGATCCTCGGCCGATTCTGGGGGTTCCTCGAGTGGACTCACAAGGGACCGGGTTGATGATCATCTTCCTGTGGGAGGGCAACTTGGCAGCACTCAGGGTGGATGCCGTGGACGAGATATACGAGCTGCCCAACGCCACCCTTGAGCCTCCCCTTCCCACGATCGAAGGGTCCAGAATGGATATGATTCTTGGCCAGGTCAGGGTGCGCGACAGGCTGATAGGTGTTATCCACCTGTCCAACCTGGTACGCCACGTATTCGAGGGGTGACCGTAGGATTGGAGCAACTGTTGCCCGGCAACAGGCGTGGTGTGCGAGGATCGAAGGTGGCCAGCGGGTCGGTGAGTCTACTTGTGGTGCAATCCGGGCCATTCCGCCTCGCATTTCCATCGAGACTGGTGCGCGCTGTTGTCCCTTCCAGCGAGATAGTGCCCCTTGGGCTAGCAGAGCTGGAGGGGTTGCTGTGGAGAGACGGCGCACTGCTTCCTGCTCTGGCGCTCGCGCCGCTGCTCGGGGTTGACGGCGTGTCGGATCGGGGCGGTGCCGGGCACGGAGTACTGGTGCGCTCGGACAGTGGGTTGATCTGTTTCATTGTGGACGAAGCCTTGGATTTGGTGGAGTTGCCGATCAGCTCCATAAAGCCGCTACCGCTCCTTGTGCTCAGGGCCACGGGGATTGCCGGGGTGGAGTCGGCGGCGGTGCTGGACAAGCTGCTCTTGGTGGCTGACCCGGTGAAAATCCTTGGTCCGCAGAGGGTTGCGCAGGTTGTAGAGGCCGCGGCGCGGGTCGGAGCGCCCGCCGCGTCTCCGGGAGCGTAGGGCCGCGATGACAGAAGGTATCGATCGATCCGCCTATATGGGGGCATTCAAAGAGGAGGTGGAGGAACACCTCCAGGCGCTTACCATGGGCCTCATTTCGCTAGAGAGTCATCCCGACGATTCCGGCTCCATTGGCGAAGTATTCAGGCGGGTCCACACTGTCAAAGGGGCCGCGCGGATGATGGGGTTTGGGCAGGTAGCAGAGCTGGCCCACGCCATGGAAGATGTCCTGGACGACCTGCGTTCGGGCCGAATGCGGGCGAGTCCTCCCCTTCTGGACGCGATGCTGACGGCCGTCGACATGCTTCGCGACCTGATAAAAATATCTCCAGAGGGCAGTGGGGAGCGCCAGGACCTCCAGACGGTCATCCGGTGGCTATCCGATTTCCGAGCATCCAAAGAAGAGGTGGCTCAACCCACCTTTCGGCAGGAGCCTATCCCACAATTGCTCGAGGAGTCTAGTCCGAAGGTCGCTGCAAGGGAGACCGTGCGTGTCGATGTCAACAGGATAGACACCGTTCTCAACCTGGCGGGCGAGTTGATGGTGGTGGACGCTGCCAGGAAGCAGTGGGTCGATGAGCTCGATCAGATGGCGGAGTTGCTGGACTCCATTCGGGTGAGGGTGGAGGGGGTCGGGCTGAAGTCAGTGATTGATGAGACACATCAACTCTCCGCCGCGTGTGCGCGTTCGAGCAAAAGGTACCACCGCCTGATTGCCCAGCAGACGGAACTGGTGAGGGAACTTCACTACCAGGTCTCGACCCTCCGCATGTTGCCTATTCGTTCTGTCTTCTCAGCCGTGCCAAGGGCAGCCCGGGACCTGGCCAGGGAGGAGCAGAAGGAAGTGGATGTCCTACTGGAGGGCGAGGACACCGAGATGGACCGCGAGGTTCTCGAGCGGGTGAGGGATCCCATTTTGCACCTGGTTCGAAACGCGGTTGCCCACGGGATCGAGACTCCCGCCGTCAGGCTGGCGATGGGGAAGCCGCGTGCCGGTCTGCTGAAGGTGGCGGCATTTAGCCGTGGACAGAGGGCAGTGATCGAGGTGGAGGACGACGGGGCGGGCATCGACCTGGCGGCTGTGAGAGAGGCGATGGGGCGCAGCGGACTGCTCCCGGCCGACCGCTCGGAGATAGTGGAAGAGGACGAATGCCTCGATATACTCTTCAGGCCGGGCTTCACCACCAGCACCGTGGCCAGCTCAGCGTCAGGACGAGGAGTGGGACTGGATGTGGTAATGGCCGAGGTAGAGGCATTGAAGGGGCACGTGTGGCTCGAGCACAGGGCTGGGCTGGGGACCAAGGTCACCATGGAGTTGCCCATCACCCTTGCCTTCACCCACGTTCTGCTGGTTGAGGTCGGACCTAGCACCTATGGGATCCCCTGCGCGTCCACCCAGGGGATTGCCGAGATCCCGGCCAGCAGCGTGCGCACCCTTCAGTCTCGGGAGTCGGCCGAGCTTGGTGGCCGAACTGTTCCGCTGGTGTGGACCCATTCACTGCTGGGGACCAGCGCCATGCCGGAAATGGGCGGGTCGCGGCTCCCCGCTCTGCTGTTGGGGTCCGCGGATCGGCCCATCGCCTTCGTGGTGGACCGGGTGGTAGGAGACGAGAACGTCATCGTCAAGCCGCTCGGGCCGTTCCTCAGGCGAGTCCCCATCGTCTCGGGGGGGATCATCCTGGGGGATGGCCAGGTGGCGCTTCTTCTGTCTGCAGGGGCTCTGGTGGACTCTGCCCGGAGCGTTGTGGGCGCCACCCAACCCGCCGGTGGGAAACGCTCGGCCAAGCTGGCTCGTAAGGGAAAGCGGGTACTGGTGGTCGACGACGCCGCCATTACCCGGGAGTTGGAGCGCAGCATCCTGGAGGCTGCCGGCTACGAGGTGGAAACGGCAGTGGATGGGCAGGATGCACTGGAGAAGTTGAAGAGCAAGGAGTACGACCTGGTGGTGGCGGACGTGGAGATGCCAAGGCTAGATGGCTTCGGCTTGGCCACTGCAATAAGGGCTGATCCCTCGCTGGAGAAGCTGCCAATGGTGATCGTCAGCTCCCGCGAGAGCGACGAAGACCGGCGTAGGGGGATGCAGGTGGGCGTGCAGGCCTACGTGGGCAAGGGATCCTTTGACCAGATGAGTCTGTTGGACACCATTGAGTCGCTGATTGGGTAGTGCTGGCCCTATGGGCGCGAGGGTGCGCAGGAGCCCGCCGGAGATTATCGGAATATCGAAAGGTCTGACCGGGCACGTGATCGTGCAAGACGAATCCACAGCGACCATATTTGGGATGCCTCGGGCAGCAGAGAGGCCGGCGCGGCGGACGAGATGCTGCCTCTCGGTGCCATTGCTGGCAGACTGGTGGGGTGGATTGGGCGGTAGCGCTTCGGGCGACAATCCAGGAATGACCATGACGCGGGCTGAGTACCTGCTTTTCCAGGAGTTGATTGGCCGTGCCAGTGGATTGCGCCTGGAGGAGAGGGATTGGACTCCGCTTAGAGCGGCGGTGTGGGAGAGGGTGGATGCCGTAGGTAGTGCTACCCTGGGCGAGTACTACGAGAAGCTTCGCGTCTCAGGGGGCGGGGAGGAGCTCGGCCGCCTGATCGAGTTGCTGACGGTACATGAGACCGCCTTCTTCAGAAATGGGCTCCACTTTGACCTTCTCATCCAGTCGATAATCCCCGAACTGGTGGAGAAGAGGGATAAGTCTCGCCCGATTCGCCTATGGAGTGCAGGCTGCTCGACTGGGCAGGAGGCATACTCCATGGCGATTGCTCTGCTGGAGACGGTACCCGCCGAGGAGGAATGGCAGTTCGAGGTTCTGGCCACCGATATCAGCAACAGGGCTCTGGATGTGGCCAAGCGGGGGATATACCCGGCTCGGGCTCTGAGCAACGTGGATCCGGTGCTGCTTGATAGGTACTTCAGCCCGTGCGAGGGCGGGTACCTGGTCAGCGACAGGGTAAAGAGCTGCGTGAAGTTCGAGTACCTGAACCTGGTAAAGGAGCCGTTCCCCCTGGCGGCCCTCAGCCCCTTCGACGTTGTTTTCTGCGAGAATGTAACGATCTACTTCAAGGTAGAGTCCACCCGTCGGGTGATACAGAATTTCTACGATGCCCTGGATGAGGGTGGGTACCTCTTTCTGGGCTACTCGGAGACGCTGTGGCAGATTCCCAATGAGTTTCTGCTGCGGGAAATAGACGATGCTTTTGTTTACCAAAAATCCACTCGACGGGGATCCATAGCTCAAACGAGCCCTGCTATGGGCAGTGGGGCCTCAGGCGGCACTGCCCATGCCCGGCCGGCTCAGAGGCCGGTGAATCGGATTGTGCGGACGCCGGCTCCGCCTCCTCGACCGCCCAGAAAGAGGTACACCCTGGAGGAGGCTATCGCCCTGTACGAGGGTAGATGCTTCGAAGAGGCGTTACTGGCGGTGGAGAGCGTGCTCTCGACCTTCCCCACCGACCGCAGGGCTCACCTGTTGGCGGCGAAGTTGCGGGCCGACCGGGAGGAGGTGGGACCAGCCCTCAGGCACTGCAGGAGGGCACTGGATGCCGATCCCCTGTTGGAGGAGGGACACTATCTGATGGGTGTCATGCAGATGCGAACCGGCGATAACGATAACGCCGCGGAGTCGCTCTCGCGGGTCATCTACCTGAACTCCTCGGGGCATCGATCAGCGCTGTCCCATTTCCACCTGGCCGGCCTTTACGCCGACGCCCACAGGTGGGATGGGGCTCAGAGGGAGTACCGCAACGCCCTTAGGCTTCTGGATCGATTCCCCAAGGAAGAGTTGGTCGGGGAGTTCTCTGCCGATTTCCTCGCAAGGGTGTGCCGCAGACGGCTGGGGGAGCTTGGAAACGTTGACTAAGCTGGAGGCTGGTATGGCAAGGGCAAAGGTGCTCGTGGCCGACGACAGTCAGACGTCGCTGGCGCTGGTTAGGGATTTCCTCGAGCACAACGGCTACGAGGTCGTGGCGGCACGTGATGGTCTGGAGGCGATGGAGGCTGCCTACAAGGAGAGCCCCGACCTCGTCCTTCTGGATGTGGTCATGCCACGGATGAACGGCTATCAGGTTTGCCGAATGCTCAAACTGGATGAGCACACGAGCCACATACCGGTGGTGATGCTGACGTCCAAGGATCAGCCGTCAGACCAGTACTGGGGGCTCCAGACCGGTGCCGACTGCTACGTAACTAAAGAACAGCCTCTGCATATGGTGTTGGCGTCCGTGGCCAAGGTCCTCGCCGGCCGCTCGGAGTCGAATGTCCTGCCGTCTGCCTCGGCGGGAGGTCGGTCCACAAGCGCCGTCGATTTGCTTAGCCGGCTCAACGACGTCCTCGACCGAAAGCTGTACGAGGCGACGATACTGGGCGAAGTCACAAAGCTTGCGTGGTCCACGACCGAGTTGGACACGATCACCAGGGAGATCATGACGCTCTTCGGAAGGCTCTTCGACTTCACCCTTGCCTGCATGCTGGTCCCGGGGGATAGCTCCAGGACGGGGGAGTTGGTCTGGATGGTCCGCTCCTCCATTTCTTCCAGCGCGATGTCCGCCTGCGAGGAGACGGTGTTCGAACTGCAGGCCGACCGCAGTGGGATCGACATCGATCGGACGACGGTCAAGCAGCGGATCGTGTCGGCTCCCGGGGTCCGTGTGGGGGCCGGGGATATTGCTGTACAGCCGGCGGGTAAGTGCTTCACTGTCCCGCTCGGTTCCCAGGAGCAGGCCGCCGGCATCTTTGCGCTGTGGGGCGGCGAGCGCACCATGGAGTCGCAGGAGTCGCTGCAGATGATTGGCATGCTGGCCAACGCTGCCTACGTGGTGTTGGACAATGCGCGGCTCTACCAGGAGATGCGGCGGCTGGCGACTACCGACGGGTTAACCGGTCTGGCGAACTACCGGCAGTTCGAGGAGGTGCTGGAACGGGAGTTTCAGCGGAGCGTTCGAACCGGCGAGCCGATGGCCGTTCTCATGATGGACCTGGACGACTTCAAGGGGATCAACGACGCCTTCGGCCACAAAACCGGGGACCAAGTTCTGCGGGCGGTGGCCGCGGCCTTTATGGGGAGCGCTCGGCAATACGACGTAATCGCACGTTACGGCGGCGAGGAGTTCGCGGTAATCCTGCCGGGGACCGGCGCAAGGGGTGCCGTGGAGATGGGCGAGCGTCTGAGGCTGTTGGTCCGCACCGTGGGTGGCCGTTTGAAGCTGGAACGGCTCAGCACGAGCGTCGGGGCAGTGCTGTACCCCAACAGGAGGATCGCCGGTGCCCAGGATCTGGTTCGAGAGGCGGATGCCGCGCTATACCATGCGAAGGCGGAGGGCAAGGACCGGGTGTGGTTGGCGCCCATGGGGTGAGGGACCCTCTTCCTGCCCATTGCGAACAGTATGAACACTAATGTTGACCCTCAAGTGAAGGCCTCCCTATAATTGACTGAGTGAGAATCCTCGATTTTCGGGCGGCCTGGCGCTCTTCCCATCTCTGAGCGGCGCTGTTGGGGATACCTGGCGCGGTGGTAGCGTTACTTCCAATCGTTGGCTGAGCAGCGTAGCTCGTGTCACGGATGAGTGGTGGGGTTCCTCGTGTTGCTCCTTTGGTGGCCTGAAGCTGGGTTGGCTGGGTCAATCCTCCACCGAGACGGGCAGCGTGCGTTGACCTCTCTAGCCTGGCCCGGTCCTTCTCTGATCCAACCTGTGCTCCGGCCGGCGTTCGGTCGAAAGGAGGTGTCGAGCAGGAGATAGCGACAGTGTCCACCCATTGTCCTTCCAGTAGCCCATCAACCCATAGAGAAAGGAGAGGCTATGTCTCGCGGAAGACTCCTTGCGGTGCTCATCGCCCTGGTCTTGTCCCTGGCGGTAGTTCCCACGGCTTTCGCCTCTGGTACCGACGTGAAGGTCGGAGACGTAGAGGCCACCGTGTATGCTCCGAGCGTCGTGTGGCAGGCGACCAACTCTCACGTGGTCGTGAAGCTGGTGAACCGTGGCTCTAAGCCCGCCACGGTGGAAGGTCTGTTCAAGTTCCCGGAGGGGAAGGACAACCAGTTCACCTACGGCACCAAGTCCCCCAACACCGCTCCTAAGGATGGGGACACTAAGACCCTGAAGGACTTGAAGCCCGGCGAGAGCAAGTACATCGCCTTCACCTATATCACCCCGAAGGGCAACGCCCAACTCGGGATGTACACGGCCAACCTCACCCTGAAGGTGGACGGTGCCTCTCAAACCATCCCATGGACCTTCGACATCCGCACCGGCGCCGTCTTCATTGCCCAGACCGACAGCATCGTCTACATGATCTACGCCGTATCGGCGGCGATGTTGGTCTTCTGGTTCGCCTACTTCAAGCTCTTCGTGAACAAGAAGTTCAACATCCTTGCCGGTGAAGAGGCGTAGAAAAGGAGGAGTGAGCGATGGCTACTGTTAGCGCAACAGGTGTCGGCGTAAAGCCCTGGTCGTTGGGAGAGGGCACGAGCTTCGGGACCCGCGTCAAGGACCTGGGCCCCGGCGCTTTCGTCGCCGCCACCTTCATCGGATCCGGCGACATTGCCACCGGTGGCACGGCGGGTGGCGCCTTTGGCTTCGGCTACTGGTGGGCCTACTGGGTTACCTGCGCCACGGCCTGGTTCTGCCTGGACGTGGTCTCCCGCTACTACCTGGTTACGGGCAAGGCGGGCGTTTCCATGTTCCGGTCGATCCCGAAGATCGGGTGGTTCCTCGCCCTCTTCATCGGTTTGTTCGGCGTCTACTATGGCGTCGGCAACGTGACATCCCAGTTCTCGGCTTCGGCGTGGGCCGTCACCGGCGTGTTCCCGCAGATGGACTACGTGCTGGCCGCGGGAATTGTTGCGGTACTATGCATGGCCCTGATTTGGATCGGCAACTATGCGATCCTCGACAAGGTGATGAGTCTGATGCTGGTCGCGATTATTGGCAGCTTCTTTGCGGCTGCCTTTGCTACCGGTGTCAACCTCGCCGACGCTGCCAGAGGTATGATTCCGGCAGGGGATCCGGCGGGCGGCTTCTCCAACAACTTCCAGGCCATCGCCGGCACCAACATCAACGGTGCGGCGGTGCTGCTCTTCGCCTACACCCTGATGGAGCGCGGGAATCGCCCGGAGGACCTGAAGGGCCAAGCCAGGTTCCTCAGCTTCGCCAGGTCTAACGCCCTGCTCGGCTCCTTCGGGGCCGTGTTGGTTTCCTTCGCGCTGCTGGGCGTGATCAACCAAGTGATCTACCCCTACGGGATCATTCCCCGCAAGCCCGAGGACTTCGCCATCCTGATCGAGCCGGTTGCCGGCCCATGGGCCATCCCGATCTTCAGCCTGGGCGTGCTCGCTGCCTCCTTGTCCTCGGCCCTGGGCAACGGGATGATCGGCGCCTACGTGACCTGCGAGTACTTCCTCAACAAGCCCGTTAAGAGCAACAACATCCACTTCAAGATCGTATACATAGTGAACGCCGTCATCGCCGGCGTTATCGTGATGGTCAAGATCGACCCTATCTTCCTGAAGACCATCACCTCCATGATGAACGCCAGCTTCTTCGGGGTCGTTGGCCTGGTGCTCGCGTACTGGGCCGGCAGCAGCAAGCTGGGCTACTTCCGGAACGGGAGCAGTATTCCCCTGTGGGCGCTGACGATCCTGACCATCGTGGTGGCCGGCTACGTCGGCGTCTTCAACCTGGGCGGCTACTTCGGCCTGAAGTTCTAAGGAGGTACACTGTGGATATCTTGGCGTACGTCGCAACGGTAGGCTACCTCGCACTTTGTGGCTGGATATTCTACGCATCCCTGTGGGGCAAGGCGTAGGCGGAGTGGCTGACCGCAATTAGTCGCTGGCCACAACGATTGGGACGCGGGCCCCTGCGCAGGGGCCCGCGTCTCGCTACAAATTCGTGCATAATCGGAGGCCAACCTTCGTGGCGAGCATAGTGGCTCGCCGCCGGAAAGAAGTCTTCCATGGCAAAAGTATTTTTCGCTGTTCTCGGCATCTTCATTGTCTTTGGTGGTTTCGCGGCCTTCGAGTTCAGGGGCAAGATGAGCGCGGCCAGATTGGGGACAGACGTCACGTATGCGATCGATACCCAGGGTAATGCCGCCGTTGAGATGGCCAACAAGTCCTTTTTCACGGAAGCGGATATAGAGAAGAACTTCGACGCCATGGTAGCTCGGGTCGGCCGGCCCGACGTCGAGGCCTACCACAAGGGAGTCGAGAGCTCGCTGAAGAACATCTCCGACAAGACCGGGCGGCAATTCACGGTGTCTGGCTTCGAGGCCAGCTTCGACCGGCACCCCGACTACGGTGCCCAGGTGTATCGCTTTGGCTGGGCCGGCTTCGCTGAGAAGAGAGACGCGGTCTGGGTGGTGGACTTCAAGGCAGCCAATGCCATGAAGCTGAACAAGGACTCGTCGCTTACGGTGATCCTGCCGTTCAGTGCTGTTCTGATTAAGGCCGAGCCCGCCCCCACGGGGGGCGATGGCATAGAGAAGCTGGTCTGGACGGGCACCGGCGAGATGCCGTGGCCATACGTCGAGTATAGACGATAGCAGGAGTTGGCCATGATGCACGAGCTGCTCCACCACGCATCGGAGGCTTAGGCTGCCTATTGTGATGGCGGCGGTGAACAGGTCACTCTGCCGGTGACCTGTCGCTGCAAGAGTAGTCGAATCATAGCTGAAATTAGCTCAGTTAGCAGGGCCTCTCGTTGCGGTGGGGGGCCCTTCCTGCTATAATTTCGACAGCAAGAGTTTCGAGTTGAAGTGGTGGGCGAGCCCCCACTTTTTTGTTGCAGCCTTGCAAGGTCGCAGGCGGGCTCTTTGGTGCCGGCTTGGAGCAGGAGGAATCGGGATGAAGAGCGATTTTGTGACAGCAATAAGTCAGCTTTGTAGCGAAAAGGGCGTTACGCGCGAAGCGGTGATGAGCGCCATTGAAGCGGCTTTGGTGTCTGCCTACAAGAAGAACTTCGCCCCTACGGGACAGAACGTCTCGGCTATGATAGATCCTACCACCGGCGGCGTTCACATCTTTGCTGAGAAGCTGGTTGTCGAGATCGCCGACGAGGCCAGCCTGGAGAAAGTTCCCCTTGCTGTGGCTCAAAAGATACAGCCCGACGTCCAGGTTGGAGACTTTATTTCCGTGGAAAGCACGCCCCCCAACTTCGGACGCATCGCGGCGCAGACGGCGAAGCAGGTTATCCTGCAGCGGCTACGGGACGAAGAGCGTAGGATGATCTTCGATGAGTACCACGAGCGTGAGGGCGAACTGCTTCACGGCGTGGTTCTGCGGATCGAGAATCGCACCGTGTACATCGAGCTGGGGAAGGCCGAGGGAGTCATGGCTCCCGCGGACCAGGTTCCCACCGAGCGGTACTACCCGGGCCAGCGGCTGCGGGTGTATCTGGTGGAGGTGCACGACTCCCACAGGGGGCCGCAGATTATCGTGTCTCGCAACCACAAGATGATGTTGCGCAGGCTTTTCGAGCAGGAGGTCCCCGAGATCTTCAATGGCACCGTGGAGTTGAAGGCGATTGCCCGCGAGGCGGGCGCGCGCTCCAAGGTCGCTGTTGTTGCGAGGCAGGAGGGGATCGACCCCGTGGGTTCGTGCGTGGGGATGCGCGGGGTGCGCATTCAGAACATCGTGAACGAGTTGGGCGGCGAGAAGATCGACGTTGTCCAATGGAGCCCGGAGTCCGCGGCATTCGTGGCCAACGCGCTGAGCCCGGCACAGGTGATCGGCGTGGACATAGATGAGGAAGACAAGACCGCCACCGTTATGGTTCCCGAGCGGCAGCTATCATTGGCAATCGGGAAGGAAGGGCAAAACGCCCGGCTGGCTGCGAAGCTGACGGGCTGGCGGATAGACATAAAGGCAGCGAGCAGCGAGCCGGCAGTGCATCCGGTGGTTGAAGCCGCCCCCGAAATCGCCCAGTAGGGGAGGAGCGCTACCTTGCGGCAGAAGCACGTCCCTCAGCGAACCTGTGTTGGCTGCGGCCAACTTCAGGCGAAGCGCCAGATGGTTAGAGTGGTTCGGACTGTGGAGGGTCCTATTCAGGTGGATCCAACAGGAAAACATGCCGGACGAGGGGCTTACCTGTGCAAGAACGCCCGCTGCTGGGAGATAGCCCTGCAAAGATCTTCCCTGAACCGTGCCCTGAAGGCTGAGGCTTCTCTCGAAGAGAGGGAGGAGCTGTTGCGTTACAGTCGCCTGTTCGGCGCCGAGTCTACAACTCAGTCTGCTCCTGAAGCGGATGGCGAGGCGGGCAGTTGAGCGAGAGGAGGAGCAGTCCATGAGTCCAGGACCATTTAGGAAGTCAACAAACAATAGAGGCGGGAGGCCTCAGGGGAACAGAGGCAGGCCAGGAGGGGGTGGTGCAAGGCCACCCTTTGTGCGTTCCGCCCCTTCCGTTGAGGGTGGGGTAGCTCTCGCTGCCCGCGAAGAGCCGAAGATCATCGAGCTGCCGGACAGCATTGCGGTAAAGGATCTCGCCGAGCTGATGAAGATAAGCCCCGTTCCAATTATCAAAGAGTTGATGAAGAACGGGATCATCGCCAATATCAACCAGCAGATCGATCGGGACGCGGCCACGGTGGTGGCGACCGATCTAGGGTATGAGATCAAAGAGCCCGCGCCGGTTGAGCGAGCCGCTGCTGCCGTGCATGAAGAGGAGGAGGAAGACGCCTCCCTCCTGCAGCCCAGACCCCCTGTGGTTACAATCATGGGCCACGTGGACCACGGAAAGACCAGCCTACTGGACGTGATTCGCCAAGCCAATGTGACGGCATCGGAAGCGGGCGGGATCACACAGCAAATCGGCGCCTACCAGGTGGAGTTGCGCGGCCAGAAGATTACCTTCCTGGACACCCCCGGCCACGAGGCGTTCACCGCCATGAGGGCGAGGGGTGCGCAGGCCACCGATATCGCGATTCTGGTTGTGGCTGCCGATGACGGCGTGATGCCTCAGACCCGTGAGGCGATAGACCACGCAAAGGCTGCCAACGTCCCGATCATCGTTGCCATAAATAAGATGGACAAGCTGGATGCCAACCCGGACAGGGTCAAGCAGCAGTTGATGGAGGTTGGCCTCGTCCCAGAGGAGTTCGGCGGCCAGACCATCATGGTGCCGGTCTCGGCTCGGCGCAAGGAGGGCATCGACGGCCTGCTGGAGATGATCCTTCTGGTCTCCGAGATGGCGGAGTTTAAGGCCAATCCCAACCGCACCGCGCGCGGTGTCGTGATCGAGTCCAAGCTGGACAAGGCCAGGGGGCCGGTGGCGACCATTCTGGTGAAGACCGGGACGATAAAGGTCGGCGACAACGTAGTTGCGGGCAGCAACTACGGCAAGGTGAAGGCGCTCTTCGACGAAAAGGGGCGCCGAATGAGGAAGGCCGGGCCGTCTATGCCCGCCGAGTTGCTGGGGCTGAATGGTGTGCCTTCTGCCGGCGACCTGTGGAGGGTTGCTGCCGACGAGAAGGCCGCTCGGGCGATGGCGGGAGTCACTTCGGCTGAGGCCACAACCGATGGGAGCGCGGCACCCGTAACCCTGGACGATGTGTACAAGCAGATCCAGGCCGGCCAGGTCAAGGAGTTGAATGTCGTTCTGAAGACCGATATTCAGGGCTCCGAGGAGCCGATTGTGGTATCGCTGAACCGACTCCAGGCGGAGGATGTGCGGGTGCGGGTCATTCGCTCTGGTACCGGCAGCATCACGGAATCCGACGTGCTTCTGGCCACCGCATCGCACGCCGTGATCATTGGCTTCAACGCTCGACCTGAACCAGGAGCAAGGCACCTCGCGGAAGAAAACCAGATAGACATCCGCTTCTACGACGTGATCTACAAGGTCGTGGAGGACATCCAGAAGGCACTCACCGGCATGCTGGAGCCGAAGTACGAAGAGGTGGTTGAGGGCCACGCCGAAGTTCGGCAGGTCTTCAAGATGTCCAAGAGTGAGGTGGTTGGCGGCAGTATGGTGACCGATGGCAAGGTTGCCCGAACCTCTAAGGTTCGGCTGCTGCGAGGCAGTGAAGTCCTCTTCGATGGGCGCATGGCAAGCCTGCGCCGCTTCAAGGAAGATGCCAAGGATGTGGCTGCAGGCTACGAGTGCGGTATCAACCTGGATGGGTTTAACGAACTGCAGGTGGGCGACGTGATGGAGTTCTACAGGATAGATCGCGTGAGCTAGGCCCGCTGCCGGGGTAGGGGCGACGCATGCGTCGCCCCTTACGGGTGGGAGCCCATCGGAAGGTGCTATAGTCGCTATGAATAGGCGCATGGAACGGGTCAACGAGGTGATCAAGGAGGAGATTGCCGTCCTTCTTCAGCGCCAGGTGCAGGACCCGCGTTTGAGCGCTATGGTGAGTATCACCGGGGTGGAGACCAGCCCCGATCTTAGGAACGCAACGGTGTTCGTGAGTGTGTTGGGAAGCGAGGAGGAGGTTCAGCACGCGATGGCTGGCCTCCGACACGCCTCGGGCTACCTGAGACGGGAGTTGGCTGGCCGGATCAGGATTAGGCAAGTGCCCGAGTTGTCCTTTAGGTTAGATACCTCTATCGGCGAGGGCGCCCGGGTGCTCGAGCTTCTTCGGGAGATCCATAAGGAGGAGAGGTAGGGCATCAGGGTGGATCCAAGATACAAGCCGGTGTTAGTGCCGCTGCTGAAGAGCGTTCGGAAGGTCGTGGTAACCTGTCACACCGATCCGGACGGCGACGCGGTGGCTGGCATGTTAGCCCTGTCCAGATCAATGAAGCTCGCTGGCTGGGATGTGAGCGTCATAGCCCCTGGACCCGTCCCTCAGGCCTACCGCTTCCTGCCCGGCTGGGAGGCGGTTAAGGTCTACCGACAAGACCGTATTGAGACACCCGAGGGGATGGCCACCAGGGAGGAGCTGCTGGCGGCCGAGGCGATAATCTGCCTGGACTGTAGCGATACTGCCCGACTGGGCCCGATCTACTCCGGGAACGTCCACAAGTTCGTGACCACTCCAGTGGTCAATATCGACCACCACCCCACCAACAGCCACTTTGGCAGCCTGAACGTGGTCGATCCGTCGGCCGCGGCGTCCTGCGAAATCCTGGCCTACTTGATGGAGCAGGAGGATCTGCCGGTAGAGGAGGATGTCGCCACCGCGCTGATGATGGGGATTCTCACCGACACTCAGGGTTTCCGCACCCCGTCGACCTCCGCGGGCACCCTTCGGATTGCCGCTACGCTGATCGAGAGGGGCGCCTCCATCTCGCACATGAGCGAGCTGATCTTCAACAGACGGACACCTTGCACCCTTCAGCTGTGGGGCCGCGTGCTTAGCCGGACGAAAGTTGACGATGGCTTGGTCTGGTCTGAGATCACCGGTGACATGCTGGCTGAGTGCAGCGCGACGCTTGAGGATGCCGACATGCTGGTGGACTTCATCGCGGGGGTGCCTGAGACCAACGCTGCGTTCCTGTTCAGTGAGCAGGATGGCAGGGTGCGGGTGAGCATGAGAACCTCCGGCGCCCTGGACGCCGCTGCATTTGCCAAGAGCTTCGGCGGGGGAGGGCACGCACGGGCCGCCGGTTGCACCCTCGAGGGGTCCATGAGCGAGGTGCAAAACAGGCTGATGATTGAGGCGCGAAGGCGCCTGGGGATGGCAGCCAGGGGTGGGGTCTAGAGCCGGCTCCTCGATAGAGGGGTTTCTTAACGTCTCCAAACCATACGGCTGGACATCTCATGATGTAGTTCAGTTGGTGAGAAAGCTTGCGGGCACGCGCCGTGTGGGGCACAGCGGAACACTGGACCCGGCCGCAACCGGGGTGTTGGTGGTGGCCGTGGGCCGAGCGACTCGCTTGGTGGACTACCTCGGGGCCCAGGACAAGTGCTACTGCGGAGACATCGTGCTGGGGGCAGCCACCTCCACAGATGATGCAGAGGGCAGCGTACTGTACGGCCGGGACCCTTCCGGCGTCGGCCTCTCCGATGTGGTGGGGGGGCTATCCGGCTTCCTGGGTGAGACAGAGCAGATGCCGCCCCAGTTCTCCGCCGTCAAGGTGGAGGGCCAGAAGGCCTACGACATCGCTCGGCGGGGCGGAGCGGCCAATCTGGCCCCCCGGAAGGTGACGATCAAGGGGCTCGCGGTGATGGCCTGGGAGCCTCCGACGGTGAGCGTGCTGGTGCGCTGCTCCAAGGGTACCTACATTCGCAGCCTGGCTCGGGACCTGGGGGAGAAGCTTGGGGTTGGCGCTCACCTGAGCGCGCTGGTGCGCCTGACCAATGGCCCCTTTGACTGCAGCGACGCCACGGGTGTTGAGGAGTTGCGGCTGGCCGCGGAAGTTGGTTATCTACAGGATCTACTGTGGCCGCCGGACCTGGCGGCGGCGAACCGGCCGGCACTGGTTCTGTCCGGTGGGCATGTGGAAGACATGCGTGGTGGGCGACGGTGGCCGGTGACGAGCCAACCGCCTCCGGAGGGCCCGGTGAGAGTGTATTCCGACGGGGGTGACTTCTTGGGGCTGGCCGAGCTGAGAGAGGGTGAGTGGCAGCCCAGATTGGTATTTGCTGAACAGGAGTGATTCCCTTGCGCAACTGTGACGCGCCTGAGGCAGTGGTCACCATCGGGGTTTTTGATGGCGTCCACACCGGCCACCAGGCGCTGATCTCGCAGGTCGTAGAACGGGCCGGCGAGCTTGGCATATCCAGCGGCTGTGTGACCTTCAGCCCTCATCCACAGGAGGTGCTGCGCCCAGCTTCCGCGGTGGCTCACCTTTCCACCCTGGATGAGCGGCTGGCGTTGATCAAGGGGCAGGGTGTGGACGACGTGATGTTGATGGAGTTCACCCCGTCCCTGGCTCAGCTGTACCCTGAGGATTTCATCCAGCTGGTCCTGGATCGTTTCCAGATCCGGGAGCTGTGGGTGGGCAGCGACTTCGCCCTGGGGCGGGACAGAACCGGGACCCCGGAGCGACTTGCGAGGATTGGACAGGCAGAGGGCTTTCTGGTGAGGCCGTTCTCCCGGGTGGAGGCGCTGGGATCATCGGTCAGCAGCAGCAGGATTCGAGGGCTGCTTCAGGAAGGTCGAGTGGAGGAGGCGTCGCAACTGCTCGGCAGGCACTACCGGCTCAGCGGCATTGTTGGAGAGGGGGACAGGCGGGGGCGCACCCTGGGGTTCGCCACGGCGAATCTCACACCTACCGCCCGCCTGTGCGTCCCCAAAGACGGCGTCTACGCGGTCTGGGGCCGTTCGAAGGCGGGCCACGTGCACCCGGGCGTGACGAATGTTGGCGTTCGGCCCACATTCGGCGGCACTGAGCGTCAGATAGAGGTTCACCTGCTCGATTTTGAGGGCGACCTCTACGGCGACAGCCTGGAGGTGGATTTTGTCGCACGACTCCGGGACGAGTTACGGTTCGAATCCGTCGAGAAGTTGATCGTTCAAATGAAGGCCGACGTGGTCGAAACGCGGCGGCAACTGGCGGCAAGTCCTGCGCCTTCAGTTTGATCCCATTGTTGTCCGATCCGAATGGGTTCGGTCATTGCCCAACCCGGCGGGCTATGCTAGGATTACGATCGCCTAGTGCTGATCTTCGCGGCGATCGTTAATCCTTATCAGGTGGTCCAAAGAGAGGCCCAATGGCTTCCATTATTGCTATCTCCAACCAGAAGGGTGGTGTCGGGAAAACCACCACCACAGCGAACCTGGGTGCCGCCCTGTTCCTCATGGGCCACAAAGTCCTGATCGTGGACATGGATCCTCAGTCCAATCTCACCTTAGCCTTTGCCAAGAACGAGCAGACGGAGACGAGCATATCCGAAGCGCTGCTGGACCGCAAGGTTCCGCTGCCCATCGTGCACCTGGCAGACAATGCGGGGGGCTGCCTGGACTTGGTTCCCTCTACCCTGGCGCTGGCCAGCGCAGAGGCCGCCTTGATGAACAAGTTGGGGCGTGAGTTGAGACTGCGGGATCAACTCGCGCTGATATGTACGCCCTACGAGTTCATTCTGATCGATACCCCACCATCCCTTGGGCTTCTCACTATCAATTCCCTGGTGGCCGCCGAAAAGGTGGTCATCCCCACCGAGGCTAGGCTCTTCTCCCTGCAGGGGCTGCAGATGATGCAGGAGAGCATCGAGGAGATCCTCTATCTGAACCCCAAGCTGCAGGTGCTTGGGATCGTGCTGAGCAAGCTGGACCGCCGGCTGAAGGAGGAAAAGCTCGTGAGCAGCTATCTCCGTGAGCGGTGGGGGGCACAGGTGTTCGAGACCGAGATCGGAACCAACAGCAAGATTCTGGAAGCAGCCTCCTCCGGCACGTCCGTTTTCAACTATAGTGGGGCAGAGAAGGCCGCCGAGACCTATCTTTCCCTCGCCAGGGAGGTGCTGGGTCGTGGCTAAGATGCGTGGTGGTTTCGATCCGGATCGGTTGTTGGAGCAGACCCGAAGCAGCCCGATCGTCGGCAAGATCGTTTCGGAAGAGGTAGACTCCGAGGCGAAGGGCTTCACCGAGATCAAAATCGTCGGGGTGGGCGGCGGCGGCAACAACGCCCTCAACCGGATGATAGAGGCGGGTATCCGCGGGGTGGACTTCGTCGCGGTGAACACGGATATCCAGGCCCTGGAGATGTCGCTGGCCACCCACAAGATACCCATAGGCGGCAAGGCGATGAAGCGGTTGGGCGCGGGTGGTAATCCCATGGTTGGGGAGCGAGCCGCGGAGATCAGCCGCGACATGCTGGAGGAGACCTTGGCGGGTGCCGACATGGTATTCATCACCGCAGGCATGGGGGGGGGCACCGGCACGGGTGCCTCGCCCGTGATCGCGGAGATCGCCCGCAAGAACCGATCGCTCGTGGTTGGTGTGGTTACCCTCCCCTTCACCTTCGAGGGAAGGCAGCGTTGGAAGACGGCGGAGCAGGGACTCCAGATACTCAAAGAGCGGGTAGACGCGATAATCGCCATCCCCAACGACCGCCTTCTGCAGATGGCCAACAAGAAGACCGGCGTGCTGGATGCCTTCAAGCTTGCGGATAACATCCTCAGGCAGGGTGTTCAGGGGATATCCGACCTGATCACGGTAACCGGGCTGATCAACCTGGACTTTGCCGACGTGAAGGCGATTATGAGCGGGGCGGGGACCGCCCTCATGGCTATCGGCGAGGCCAAGGGCCCTGGGCGCGCCCTATTGGCCGCCAAGCTGGCCATCGAGAGCCCGCTGCTAGATGTCTCCATAACCGGGGCGACGGGGCTGCTGATCAACGTTACCGGCGGGCCGGACATGAGCCTGATGGAGGTGAGCGAGGCGGCAAGCGCCATCGCCGAGGCGGCCACCCCAGAGGCCAACATCATCATGGGCGCCGTGCTGTACCCTCGAGCTCAAGCCGAGATCCAGGTTACTCTGATTGCGACTGGGTTTGGCGGGGCGGAGGTCCGCAAGCCCAACCTGAAGGTGAGTGATCAGTTTGCCGCAAAGCTCGAGCGGCAGGTTGGGCAGCAACCGCAGGTCTCGGACCCGAGGGAGCAACGGCCGCAGGTGCGGGAGCCACAGGATCCTCGGCAGCCGCGGGATGGTCGGGATGTGGATGAGGCGCGCGAGCAGTACCGCGAGTCGTGGGAGCCCGTCGAACCGGGGGAGACCCGGGAAGTGCGGCCCCCCAGGGCGCCAAGAGAACCCGACAGGGACGACCTGGACGTGCCGGCCTTCCTGCGACGAAGGCGGCCGGAGTAGGTCTCAGCGATTATCGCGGAGTGCAACAATAGATTCAAAGGGGGGGCTGGTTCGCTGCCGGCCCCCCCTCTAATTGGCTGAGTCAGAGAAGTCTTACTTCTCCTGCTCCTTCTCCTTCTTCGCTTCCGCGATCACTGCCTGGGCCGCGTGAGCCGGCACCTCATCGTAGCCCGAGAACTCCATGGTGAATTTGCCGCGTGCCTGGGTGATGGAGCGCAAATCGGTCGCGTAGCGGCGAACCTCGGCGTAGGGCGCCCGGGCCTGGACGGTGGTGAAGCCATCCTCCGGGATCATCCCCAGCACCTGAGCCCGCTTGGTGTTCAGGTCACCGATCACATCGCCCATATAGGAATCGGGTACAGTGATCGCGAGCTCCATAATTGGCTCCAGAAGGATTGGCTTGGCCATCTCCGCGGCCTTCTTGAAGCCGATGGAGGCTGCGATCTTGAAGGACATTTCCGACGAGTCCACCGCGTGGTAGGAACCGTCGTAGAGGGTCACTCGTACGGCGACCACCGGGAAGCCGGCAAGTATGCCTTCGTGGAGCGCCTCTCGTACGCCCTTCTCGACTGCGGGGATGAAGTTCTTCGGCACGGAGCCGCCCACGACCCGATCCCGGAACTCGAATTCCTGATCCCTGGGCAGCGGCTCGATCTCCAGCCAGGTATCACCGAACTGGCCGTGGCCGCCGGTCTGCTTCTTGTAGCGGCCCTGGGCCTTTGCCGAGGTAGTGACTGTCTCGCGATAGGCCACCTTCGGGATGTCGACGTTGACGTCCACGCCGAACTTGCGCTTCATCCGCTCGGCGGTGATGTCGATGTGGGACTCGCCCATGCCGGACATCAGCAGGTCGCCAGTCTCCGCGTTCTTCTCCACGCGGATCGTTGGGTCCTCTTCAGTCATGCGAGCCATGGCGGAGCCCAGCTTATCGAGGTCTGCCTTGGTCTTAGGAGAGATGGCCCCCGCGAATACCGGGTCCGGGAACTCGATCCCCACCAGCTGCAGACCGCTGTCCTTGCTGGTAATGGTGTCGCCGGTGGAGGTCTCCTGCAGCTTGGCAACCGCCCCGATGTCACCGAGGCCGATCTTGGGGATCGGATCCTGCCGCTTGCCGACCAGCGTGTAGAGCTGCCCAATCCGCTCCTCACGCCTTTGATTGGGGTTCCAGATGTGGGAGTCGGACTGAACCGAGCCGGAGTACACCCGGAAGTAGTTCAGCCGGCCGACGTAAGGGTCAGACACTGTCTTGAAAACCAACGCCGCCAGCTGATTCTTCTCGGCGAGCTTGCTTGCCGGCACGTCCCCGTTGGTGGTTCGGACCGTCGCATCGACGGGCGATGGCATGTATGCCACGATAGTGTCCAGCAGTGGGGCGATCGTCCCACTTGCGATGGCCGAACCGCACATCACGGGGAACAGGTTTCTGGATTGAACGCCCGCACGTATCGCTCTCTGGAGTTCCTCGACGCTGATCGCTTCGCCCTCGAGGTACTTGTTGATTAGCTCGTCGTCCATCTCCACCGCGGTCTCCACCAGTGAGTCGCGGTAGCCCTGCGCGGCCTCGCGCAATTCCCCCGTGACCTCTTTGCCGGGCTCCTTACCGTCGCCCAAAACCGTCATGGTGACTAGGTCGACGACCCCTGAGAAGTTGTGCTGAGAGCCCACTGGGATCTGGACAGGTACGACTCCCTTTCCGAACCTCGTCTTGAGGGACTGGAGGGCTGTATCGAAGTTGGAGTTCTCCCGCTCCATCTTGTTGACAAAGAACATCCTGGGGACGCCGTTCTTCTCCGCTTCCTGCCAGGCAGCCTCGGTTCCTACTTCCAGTCCAGAGACCGCGTCGACGAGGATCAGTGCCCCGTCCACCACGCGCATGGTTTGAACCACCTCGCCGACGAAGTCGGCGTATCCAGGCGTATCCAGCACGTTTAGCTTGTGGCCCTGCCACTCACACGGGGCCAGGCCAGTGCTGACAGAGATGTGCCTCTTGATCTCATCCGGATCGAAGTCTGTGGTCGTCGAGCCTTCCTCGACCTTGCCCAGACGGTTGATCGCTCCGCTTTGGAACAGCATCGCCTCGGCTAGCGAGGTCTTACCTGCTCCGCCGTGAGAGAAGAGGCCTACGTTGCGGATTTTCTCCGCCTGGTATTCCTTCATTCGATGCTCCTTCCGCCATATCTGGAAGGGGCGTCACACCCCGCCCATTCCAGTTTACGACAAGGAATTATACCAGACACAGGTTCAGGATGCTCCACGAACCCGTGCTTGCTCGAGGGCGTGACGCCGCCTTTTTGGCCGTGGAATGGGCCTGCTTCGATGTTCGAGATGATGGGATGGGGAGGGCGGTGCCTTGGTTAGGTAGGCCGCCCTATGGTAGAATTAGACGAAGCTGATAGGCTTGGGAGGAGGTGAGGCCTAGTGTCCGGACACTCCAAATGGTCACAGATTAAGAGGCAGAAGGGCGTAAACGACAGCAAGCGGGGCCAGATTTTCACGAAACTGGGCCGCGAGATAACCGTCGCCGCCAGAGATGGCGGAGGCGACCCCGATGCTAACTTCCGCCTGCGGCTTGCCGTCCAGAGGGCTCGCGAGAACAACATGCCCGTTGAGAACATCGATAGGGCCATTAAGAGGGGGACCGGCGGCGGCGAAGGCGCCGCTCTGGAGGAGATCACCTACGAAGGCTACGGAGTTGGTGGCGCCGCCATCCTGGTTGACGCGATGACCGACAACAAGAATCGCGCTGCCGCCGACGTGAGGAGCACCTTCACTCGACATGGGGGGGGCCTGGGTGAGAGCGGTTGCGTGGGGTGGCTGTTCGACAAACGAGGTGTGATCTCCGTTGAGGTTGGCAATCAGGACGAGGACGAACTGTCTCTTCTGGCCATCGATGCGGGCGCCGAGGACGTGAAGGTCGAGGACGGCACCCTCGAGGTATATACCGACCCCGGTGAAATGGAGGCCGTGAGGCAGGCGCTGGAGTCGCGCAAGCTTACGATTACCAATGCCGAGGTCACGATGATTCCAAAGACGACAGTGCAACTGGATCCCAAGGGCACCATAACGGTGATGAAGATGATGGAGAAGCTAGAGGAACTGGATGACGTCCAGGCCGTCCACTCCAACATCGAGGTCTCCGAAGAGGCCCTTGCAGAATACTCGTAGCGCCGGGTGGTAGGGGATAGAAGGGTAGTCCTGGGCATCGACCCCGGCACCGCGATACTTGGCTACGGCGTGGTAGCGGTACAGGGGGACGAGCTCACGGCTCTGGACTACGGGGTGTTAACTACCCCCTCCACTCAACCGTTGACAGCTCGTTTGCTGACTCTGTTCGACGGCCTCACCCGGGTCATCGAGTGCAATTGCCCATCGGAGGTGGCCGTTGAGCAGCTCTTCTTCGCCAGGAACGTCCAGTCCGCGTTGGCGGTTGGGCATGCTCGCGGCGTCGCCCTTCTGTCTGCTGCTCTCCACGCGCTTCCTGTGAGCGAATACACCCCTCAGCATGTCAAGCAGGCGGTGGCGGGTTACGGCCGTGCTACCAAGATGCAAGTGCAGAGCATGGTTCAGATCATGCTGGCGCTGCACGAGATCCCGCAGCCTGACGACGCTGCCGATGCCCTGGCAATCGCCATCTGCCACGCGCGGTGGAACGAGCAGATGGGTGGCGGGAGGTTAGTCTTGTGATAGCAGGGCTCCACGGCACAGTGGAAGAGATCGGCGGTGATTTCCTCCTGGTAAATGTGGGTGGCGTTGTGTACCAGACCTTCGCTTCGTCCGCTACCCTCTCCTCGGTATCCAAGCCCGGGGTTCCGGTCCGGCTTCATACGCATCTGCAGCTGCGCGAAGACGGTGTTACCCTCTTCGGCTTCTCCACTCGGGATGAGTTGCGCATGTTCCAGCTGCTTGTATCCGTGTCCGGCGTGGGCCCGCGGATTGCACTGGCCCTGCTGTCCGCCATGTCGGTGGATGATCTCTCCAATGCTATCGCATCGGAGGATACCGCCAGGCTGGGCACGGTCACCGGAGTGGGGAAGCGGACGGCGGCACGCATCGCGCTGGATCTGAAGTCTAAGATCGGCCAGGCGCAGATCGCTGCACTGGCTACCACGTCGACAAACTCCGCGCAGCTGCTGGACGCTCTGACGGTTCTCGGGTACAGCAGCGCCGAGGCTGCATCCGCCGTTAGGGGCATTCCGAACCTCAACACTCTCGACTTAGAGGACGCCCTGCGAGAGGCGCTGCGGTGGCTTTCCTCCGGCCGGTAGGGGTGTTCTCACGAGCGACGCACCCTGGCCAACTTGCTCCGCGCTGCTCTGTTGTGTAGAATCCTCTTGCTAGTAAGATGGGGGGACTGTGCAATGGCAGAACGGGGAAGACGCAAGGCCGAAGTCGAGGATTTCGAAGTAGCTGAAGCTGCTGAGGTAGAGGAGGCGGTGTCACCAGTCGCCGAGGAGGCGGAGCAACCCGTCGAGACCGCCGAGGAGGCGCTCTACTTCGTGGACCCGAAGTGGTACGAAGAGCGAGGCCTGGTGTTCAGTGCCGTGGCCCAGGGACGCCTATGCTTCTCCTGTGCCTCCAAGCTGGGGACCGACGTCGAGGAGCGGTACCCGGTCATCGATCCCAAGTCGAAGCGGGTGACCTTTGAGTTCAGGCGGGTTCCGTATGCCGCCAACCCATTGCCCGTCATCCGCGACTGCTGCTCTCGGGCCCGGGATTACATAACAAATGAGACGCCGCTGTTGGAGACGATCTTCAAGGTGTTCCTGGCCAATGGGAACCAGCCCATGACCGTATCGACTGTGCGAGAGCATGTGCTCACATACCTTCCGGAGATGGCGGCGCTGCGGTCCGACTATCCGGTGGAGCTGTTGGAGCGGCTTATCAGTGGCGACAGGAGCTACGGGCTGCGGAAGCACACAGTTCCGGGAGTGGTCTAATACTACAGCCGCACCTGGTTGGCGATAGCCGCGTCCTACGCAGTGAGAGGTGCTCTGTTGCCCAGAAAGTGCTGCTGAAGTAATAAGTAGTCAAATAGTAACGCGGGGCGGGGTGTTGTGCGTCGCCGCGACGTAAGCGGGAGTGCAACGAGTGGAGGGCGGGGCACAAGACCCCGCCCTACGTTCTCGTCAGGCTCTCAGCTAGAGCTGCAGCCCCTTCAGATAGGCGCGGAACTCGTCGGCGAGGTCCGGGCGCTTGAGGGCGAAATCCACCGTGGCCTGCAGGAACTCCAGTTTGTTGCCCGCGTCGTAGCGCCTCCCCTCGAACTCCAGGGCAAACACCTTTTGCCGCCGCATGAGCGACTTGATGGCATCCGACAGCCAGATCTCCCCACCCTTGCCCGGGGGGGTGTGCTCGAGCTCTTCGAAGATCTCTGGCGTAAGCACATACCCCTTTACCGTGGCCAGGTCGGAGGGCGCGTTTTCCGTCGTTGGCTTCTCCACGAGGTCCAGAACCTCGTGTATTCGGTCGGCCACCTGGCGGGCCTCAATGACTCCGTACTTGGAAATGAGCTCCTTGGCGACCCTCATCACTGCCATTACTGAGGTGCCGTACTGCTCGTAAACCTGGATGAGCTGCTGGAGGCAGGGCACTTTGGCATCCACGATGTCGTCGCCCCACAACACGGCAAAGGGTTCGTCACCGATGACTTCCCGCGCCACCAGGACGGCGTGGCCGTTGCCCAGCGGCTGCTTCTGCCTGACGTAGACGAAGTTGGCCAGCTCCGATAGCCGCTCAACCTCGTGAAGCTCTTCGGTCTTCTTGTTTTCGCGCAGGCGATGGGCCAATTCGAAAGGGTAGTCGAAGTGGTCCTCGATGGCGCGCTTGCTCTGTCCTGTGATTATCACTATCTGCTCGATGCCCGACGCGACGGCTTCCTCGACGATGTACTGGATGACCGGCTTGTCGACTATTGGAAGCATCTCCTTGGGTTGAGCCTTCGTGGCCGGCAGGAAGCGGGTTCCCAGACCGGCTGCGGGGATAACCGCCTTTCGGACCTTCTTCAAACTCTAGCCTCCTAACTAATTGGAGAGTTAAGAGCGGGGGCGAATCGTTGGCCTCGCTCAGCTGTTGTCGGTGCCGCCCGTGGAGGAGGGAGACTGGACGGCGACCTCGTCCGACGGG
>Ga0209745_1000283_pt1 | contig 30185 bp, 24 predicted proteins | sample BarGraNGADG00312_FD_184495 | JGI IMG/M metagenome (GOLD analysis project Ga0209745, IMG submission 184495) | Arctic peat soil microbial communities from Barrow, Alaska - Barrow Graham LP Ref core NGADG0004-312 (SPAdes) (version 2) | ecosystem: Environmental > Terrestrial > Soil > Wetlands > Peat...
GGTCGCCTGGCACGGGGCGGCTGGAGCCGCACCCCGGCCCGCGTGTTCGCGTCGTACGCGGTGGGGTCTGTGGTCATCTATGCGTTCGGAGCCACGGTGCTCGCCCTGGTCACCAGCCACGACCTGGCCTGGGCGGTCCAAAAGGGCGTCCTGCCCTTCCTGGCCGGCGACGGGCTGAAGGCGTTGCTCGCCGCCGGACTGCTCCCGCTGGCCTGGGCGGCCGTCCGCAGGATCGGCGGCTCGCGGGGGTAACGAATGCGTGCGGTTCTCTACGAGCAGTTTGGTGCCCAACCAGCGGTCGCGCACGTGCCCGATCCTGAATGCCCACCAGCCGGTGTGCTGATCGAGGTCCGTTCCACCGGCCTGTGCCGCAGCGACTGGCACGGGTGGATGGGTCACGACGGCGGCATCGAGCTGCCGCACGTGCCTGGTCATGAGCTCGCCGGCGTGATCGCAGAGGTCGGACCGTCGGTCACGGGCTGGCGGGTGGGCGACCGGGTCACGCTGCCGTTCGTCTGTGCCTGCGGCGAGTGCGCGACCTGTCTGCGCGGCGACGGTCAGGTGTGCGAGCGGCAGTTCCAGCCAGGCTTCACACATTGGGGGTCGTTCGCCGAGCTGGTAGCCATCCACCGTGCCGAGATCAACCTGGTCCGGCTGCCGGACCACATGTCCTTCGACGTCGCGGCCAGTCTCGGCTGCCGGTTCGCCACCGCGTACCGTGCCGTCCGAGCGCTGGGTCGCCCCGAACCTGCCGACTGGGTAGCCGTACACGGATGCGGTGGAGTGGGACTGTCCGCGGTGATGATCGCGGCCGCGTACGGCGCCCACGTGGTGGCGGTCGACATCTCTCCTGACGCGCTCCAGCTCGCGCGCGAGGCAGGTGCGGCGGAGACGGTCCTAGCCGGCGAAGACACCGACGTTTGCGCCGAGGTCCTGGCCATCACGGGCGGCGGCGCTCGGGTGTCGATCGACGCCCTCGGCAGCGTGCGGACCTGCCAAGACTCCATCCTCTCGCTTGGCACCCGGGGCCGGCATGTGCAGATCGGCCTGATGCTTGGCAACGATCAGCACCCACCGATTCCGATGTCGCGGGTGATCTCCCACGAGCTGCAGCTGCTCGGCGCGCACGGGCTTGCGGCGCACTCATACCCGGCGTTGCTGTCCGAGATCGAGGCCGGCGTACTCGCGCCGCAGAAGCTCATTGCCCGCTCGATTGATCTGGCTGAGGCGTGCGACGCGTTGACGCTGATGGCCCAGCAACCGGCTGCGGGAATCACCATGATCCATCCGTGAGCGGTCCCGACCTGCGGCAACAACAGCACTCCCGTGCTGACCCCTGGCTTCACCACGGGAAGACCGTTGACTGGAGCGAGTGGGACTTGGACGGCCTCCGGACCAGTAACAGGGCGACGGCTGGCATGCTGTCGGCATGACGGTCCCCCTGCCGAACGACCTCGAGATCGGGCGTGCTGCCGACCTTCTGCCCATCGAAGAGGTCGCGGCCTCGGCAGGCATCATGGCGGAGCACCTCGAGCCCTACGGCAGGTACATCGCCAAGGTCGCTCCAACCGCACTTGATGCCCTTTCCGACCGGGCGCCCGCGAAGTACGTCGTCATCACTGCGGTGACGCCCACGCCTCTGGGTGAGGGAAAGACCACGACGGCGATCGGGCTCGCCCAGGGTCTGTCGGTGCTCGGGCACCGGTCGATGCTCTCGCTGCGGCAGCCATCGCTCGGGCCGACGTTCGGCATCAAGGGCGGCGCGGCGGGAGCCGGCTACAGCCAGGTCGTGCCGATGGAAGCGGTGAACCTGCACCTGACGGGCGACTTCCACGCGGTCACCTCGGCGCACAACCTGCTCGCAGCCATGGTCGACAACCACCTGCACCACGGCAACGAGCTCGGCATCGACACGCGGACGATTGCCTGGCGGCGGGTGCTGGACGTCAACGACCGCGCCCTGCGCAACATCGTCGTGGGCCTCGGCGAGCGGATGGACGGCGTGCCTCGGCAGGCAGGGTTCGACATCACCGCCGCGAGCGAGGTGATGGTGATCTTGTCGCTGTCGACCTCGCTGCGGAACCTTCGGGAACGCCTGGGCCGAATCGTCGTGGGTTTCACGTACGCAGGCCAGCCCGTCACCGCGGAGGACCTCAAGGCCGCGGGAGCGATGGCGGTCCTGCTGCGAGACGCGATCAAGCCCAACCTGTTGCAGACGTTGGAGAACACGCCCGCCCTGATCCATGCCGGGCCTTTCGGCAACATCGCCACCGGCAACTCCTCGGTCGTCGCCGACCTGCTCGGCATCCGCACCGCGGACTACCTCCTCACCGAGGCCGGCTTCGGTGCCGACATGGGCGCCGAGCGCTTCTTCGACGTGAAGTGCCGCGCGTCCGGGCTGCGACCAGACGCCGCAGTGCTCGTGGTCACAGTGCGCGCGCTGAAGACACACTCCGGTCGTTACCAGGTCGTCGCCGGCCGCGCGCTCCCCCCGGAGATGCTCGAGGAGAACCCCGAGGACGTCCGGCTCGGTGGTCCGAACCTGCAGCGCCACATCGAGATCGTGCGCCGCTTCGGGGTGTCACCGGTGGTGGCCATCAACGCGTTTCCCACCGATCATGAGTCGGAGCTCCAGGTCATCCGGGAGATCGCGGCGGAGGCCGGCGTCCGGGTGGCCGTTACCCGGCACGTCGCCGAGGGCGGGAAGGGAGCGCTGGAGCTGGCGGCCCTCGTCGTCGAGGCAGCGGAGGAGCCGACGTCGTTCAGCTACCTCTACGAGCTCGACGCGCCGCTCGTCGAGAAGATCGAGAAGGTGGCAACGCAGATCTACGGCGCCGACGGCATCGACCTGTTGCCGTCGGTGGCCAAGCAGCTGAAACGCTTCGAGGTGCTGGGCTACGGGGAGTTCCCGGTCGTCATCGCCAAGACGCACCTGTCCCTGTCCTCGGACCCGACCCTGCTGGGCGCCCCGACCGGGTGGCGGATGCCGGTGCGGGAGGTCCGGGCCGCTGTCGGCGCAGGCTACGTCTACGCCATCTGCGGGGAGATGCGGACGATGCCCGGGCTGGGGAAGCACCCGGCCGCCGAGCGCATCGACATCGACCAGGACGGCAACATCGTCGGCCTGTCCTGAGTCGTCGTCCGCAGCGGGCCGTGGCGTGGGCTTGAGGTCTCACAGATCGACCCTCCGCGGCACGAGTTGAGTCGATTTGTGCTACTTCACCGGCCCATCTGCACGCGTTCTCAGCCCCAGTGCGGCGGACGCTGCTCCCTCAGCCACTGGTCGTGTGAGCCCTCGCGGGGCCGCTCACCCCAGCCGGCGTCGGTGTCGTCGCGGGTCTGCTCAGGCTTGGACCTGGTGGAGGTGGCTTGCCGATTGGGGTCCGCCGCCTTCTGGGCCGGCTCTTCCAGGGACTGAGGAGCGGTCGCGTCCTCGCCGACTCGTAGTGCCTCCGAGGCCGCGCGGACGGCAGCGCTGACCCGGGCGACATCACGGGCCGGGTCCCGGAACAGGTCGGTGCTCCAGACGCGCACGTGCTCCCATCCGAGACGGCGCAGCTGCTCGATCCGCAACCGGTCGCGATCGCGAGTGCTCGACATCGCGGCATAGCGCGGGCCGTCGGTCTCGACGGCCACCAGGACCCTGCCGCGGCGGTGAGGGTCCTCGACGGCGAGGTCGAGGCGTTGAGCCGACGTGCCATAGCTCACGTGTACCACCAGGCCCACAGCGCGCAGCCGGGATGCCAGGTCGGCGACCAGCGGATCCAGTGGGGCCACGACGCGGATCGCGTCCGCCCTCGTGGGCCGAGAGCCCGGCCCAGCTGGAGCCTCCGGCGCGGGCTGGGACCCGCCGTCCGCGGCATACGAGAGGAAGTCCCGCAGCATGAGGGCACCACGAGCCTTGAGGCGCGTGGGGTCGAGGTCAGCGGCGGTGAACGAGGAGACGACGGTCATCCTGCGGCGAGCGCGGGTGATCGCGACGTTGAGACGGCGCTCGCCACCTTCGAGGTTGAGCGGCCCGAAGCGGTGCAGCACCCGGCCATGCGGAGTCTTGCCGTAGCCGATGGACAAGATGATCGCGTCGCGCTCGTCGCCCTGGACCCGCTCCAGGTTCTTGACGAAGAACCGCTCGGCGACGTCCTCGTCGAAGAAGTCGCCGACGCCCTCGGCGCCGACCAGGGCTGAGCGCAGCGCGAGGTCGATCCGGGTCGCATGCTTGATGCCGAGTGCGATGACGCCGAGCGACTCGTTCGGCCGCGTGCGCGCATGCGACAGGACCAGCTTGACGACCCGGTCGACCTCAGCCTGCGTGGACTCGATCGCCTCGAGGCCCGGCTGGACCGGCGCAGAGCCGTCGACGACCTCCAGACGAACCACTGCCTCGTCGCTGGTACCGGGAAACGTGACGAGTGCGCCGTCATACATCTGCGCGTTGGCAAAGGAGACCAGCCGCTCGTCCAGCGAGCGGTAGTGCCAGGTGAGGCGACGCACCGGCAACGCGGCCGAGAGGACGTCGAGGATCGACTCGAACCCCTCGGTCAGCGAGTCGTCGGCAGGATCCGCAGTGGCATCCTCGTCGGTCGCCGCCGTGAAGAAGCTGGTCGGGGGCAGCTGCCGCTCGTCGCCCGCGACGACCACCTGGGTGGCTCGTGAGATGGCCGAGACTGCCTGCGCGGGCGGGATCTGCGACGCCTCGTCGAAGATCACGACGTCGAACCAGCGCCCTGCCGGCAGTATCGAGGCGACCACCAAGGGGCTCATGGCCCAGCAGGGCTTGATCGCGGTCAGCGTCTCGGCGGCTCGCGGCAGCAGGTCGCGCAAGGGCCGGTGCCGCCGCGACTTGCCAGCCTCCGCGCGCACCAACGCCTCCTGCTCGGGGTGGTCGGCGAGAACCTCGCGCAGCCGACGCCCGACCGCGGCGCGCACCCGGTCAACGGTTCCGGCCAGGTGCGCGTGGTCGGCTTCGATGTACTCCGACCCGATCCGACGCAGGAAGTCGCCGTCGTGTGCGCCGTAGGCACTGTCGCGAACACTGACGTCATCAAGCAGCGACGTCCACCAGACGAAATCCATCTCGGGCGCCACGGCGGCGGCAACCACCCCCCGCTCGGCGAGATCGTCGACCAGCGGCCCCATTCCGGACTCGCGCAGGTCATCGATCACCGAGACGACACGCGGCAGCACGGCGAGGCGATCGCGACGTTCGGCCAACGCGGCAAGGCGAACCTGCAGATCGGCCAAGGGCGTCCCCAACAGGTCGCCACCCGCCGCCGTGGTCGCCAGCCGAGCACCGAGCCAGCCCAGGTCGCGGTCCAGGCCGTCATAGATGTGCTCGGCCTCATCGATCCCGCCGGGCACCTCAGGACGTCCTCCGGCTCCGGCCAGGCGGCCCCAGATGACGCGCTGTTCCTGGGCAACCTTGAGCGCCGAGTGCAGATCCTTTGGCAGCGGGCCGGGGCGCACCAGACTGCGCGCCTGACGCCGCAACCGAATCCGTGACCAGAGAGAGAGCCGCAGCCCATGGAGGTCGCGGTAGTCCTTGCCGGCGGTGGCACCGACCATGTCGGTCAGCGGCACGTCGAACACCTCGGGCCGGAAGATCTCCAGCGTCTGGCGCACCTGCTCCACGATGCCCAGCGCGTGACCCCAGTCCGCCGGCTTCTCGGCGGCGGGCAGGCCGGCCTCGCCCATCGCGGCGGCGAGACGCTGTCGGGCGGCGTCCAGGCCTCCGCCCCCGAGGCGGCTGGCGATCTCGAGGGCCCGCGCCGCGTCATCCGGGGAGGTGACGCGCGCGGCATACCAAGGGTCGTCGTCCTCCCCCGCCGTCCAGGCTCCCAGCGAGGCGGCCTCGGTCAGGGACTGGCCCAGCTCCGCGACCCGATCGCGGCTGATGCCCTTGAGGGCATCGCCATGGAGGCGGACCCGCGAGGTCGGCGGCTTGGGGCGCGCCCACAGCTGGGCTAGCGCGACCTGTGCGTCGAAAGCGCTGACGCCCCAAGGGTTTCGCTTGTCATGCAGTGCCGACCGGTGCTCCACCAGCCGGGCCCGCCGGTCGGTCAACGTGCGCTCGACGGCTGCGGTGTCCGGGTCCTCGGCGTCACTGGCCCGGTCCAGGGCTGCGCCGAGCTCTTGGGCCAGTCGTCGCTTGTTGGACGCGCCGTCGTAGACGTCCAGGACGAGGTCGCCCAGGCCGAGGCGCTCCAGCCGCCCGACCACGGCGTCGATGGCGGCACGCTTCTCCGCCACGAACAACGTCCGCTTGCCCTCACTGGCCAGGGACGCAATGAGGTTGGCGATCGTCTGGCTCTTGCCGGTGCCGGGCGGGCCCTTGATGACGAGGTTGGCACCGCTGCGCACGGCGTCGATGACGGACTGCTGGGAGGAGTCGGCGTCCAGGACGAGGTGCTCACGGGCCGGGTCGGTGTCGGCCGGGGAGTCCGGCACGGTGGTGCGGACGGCCTTGAGCGCGGCGGGGTCACCGGCCAGCGCGGCGACGACGTCATGGTTGGCCAGGGTCTCGAGCTGGGCCGCCAGGTCGGCGACCATCGGCAGCTTGGCGTAGGAGAACGTGCCCAGCACCAGCCGGGGCGCGATCTGGAACGCCGGGATGCGTTCACACATCCGGCCGAGTGCGTCGAACACCGGACGCGGGTCGAAGCCTCTGGTGACCGTGGCCATCTCCTCGAGCGCCTCGGTGTCGAGCTCGATGCCCTGCTCTGAGCGAAGGTAGTGCTCGAGAACCGGGTTGAACTCCACGTCGTCGCCCAGGTCGATGTCGAAGTCCTGCTGGGCGGCACCGGTGGGCTTGAGCACGCACGAGCGCAGGAGCACCGGTGCGCACGGGGGGCGAGGCGCGCCGGGGACCTGCCAGGTCGCCATACCGACGGCAATGAATCCAGCTGTGATTCCACGCTCTTCGTGCAGCTCGAGAGTCTTGGCGCGGATCGTGCGAACCCGTCGACGAGCGTCCTCGAGGGCCGTCGGCTCACGCGCCAGATCGGAGAGCTTAGTCGGCCGCCCCGCCAGCAGCATGGCCACACCGCCGGGATGTGCGGTGGTCAGGTCGAGGGTTCCGGAGGGCAGGTCGCGGTACCAGAGCAGCGTGTTGCGGCCGCCGAGATCCACAAGATGCCGCTGCCAGGTGCGCACCGCCGCTGCCACTCGATCCGCGCGAGGGTCGCCCACGTCCTGGGCTACGGGCGCGACGGACGGCTGCTCGGCGGGGTCCTGCGGGGACTGACTCACCAGAGCAGGCTAACGAACCGGTACGCCGGTCGCCGGTCGCCGCCCGCCGCGCGGCACGCGACGCCCTGCCTTGGTGTCGAGCCTCGCACAGCCACCTCACAGACTTCCTTCACGAATGTCCCAGCCGTTCGTGGGACGCTGCCGCGAGACAGAAAAGCCGACCTCGTCGGACGAAAGGAACGCTTGTGCGCCTCAAGGCACTGCCCTTCAAGGGCAGACGGTCCACGATTGTCGGACTCGCAGTCGCTCTGGTGGTGGTGGTTGGTGGTGTCGGGGCCTGGGCCGTGAAGCACTCGTCTCCCTCGGACGCCGCCACCCCGACGCTGGTCAGCGCGACCACGAGCACCATCCGTCAAAGCGTCTCGGCCACGGGCACGATTCAACCGGCCAACAGGGCTGACCTGTCCTTTGCCGTCGGCGGGACCGTCACCTCGCTACCCGTTGCCGTGGGTGATCAGGTCAAAGTCGGCACAACCCTGGCCACAGTCGACGCCGCGGGCCTCCAGACGGCGCTCACCCTCGCCCAGGCCAACGTGAGCGCCACCCAGGACCAGCTGACCGCTCAGCAGAACGCCGGGTCGTCGTCGGTACAGGTCGCCTCCACCCAGGCACAGCTCGCTGCCGCGCAGAGCAAGCTCACCGATGCGCAGACCGCCCTGGCCGCAGCCACGATGACCTCACCCATCGCCGGAACCGTGGCACAGGTCAACATCGCGGCGGGCGACAAGGTGGGAGGTACTTCCGGGGCTTCCGGCACTTCCGGCAATTCGGGGGCTTCCGGGGCTTCCTCATCTTCCTCCACTGCCCAGATCGTCGTCATCTCAACGACCTCGTGGGTGGTCCAGGCCAGCGTCGGCAGCGAGGATCTGCCCCAGCTGAAGAAGGGTCTGCAAGCGGAGATCACCCCTACTGGCAGCACGGCCAAGGTCTTCGGCACGGTCAAATCCGTTGGTATCGTTGCCTCTTCGTCCTCCGGTGGCAGCGCCAGCTTCCCCGTGACCATTGCTGTCACGGGTAGCCCCAAAGGCCTGTATGCCGGTGGAGCGGCGGACGTGTCCATCATCGTCAAGCAGGTGGAGAACGTTCTCACCGTGCCGACCAGCGCACTGCACTCCGAGAGCGGCAAGACCGTGGTGCATCAGATGACGAACGGGGCACAGGTCAGCACACCCGTGACAGTCGGCACGGTATACGGTCTGCAGACCCAGATCCTCAGCGGGCTGAAGGCAGGCGACAAGGTGGTCGGCACCACCTTCAGGACCGGCGGCAGCAACCCCACCGGAGGCACCCGAACGCGCCAGGGCGGCGGCGGCGCAGGCGGCGGGACGGGAGGCTTCGGCGGTGGCGGCTTCGGCGGTCCTCCCACAGGCGCGGGCGGTGGCAACTGATGAGCGTCGCGCGCGTTCCCGGCGACGGCGCCGCGCCGATCCTGCGACTGCGCGATGTCGGCAAGGTATACGCCAACGGGTCGGTGGAGGTCGAGGCACTGCGCGGGGTCTCCCTGGAGGTGGCACGCGGCGAATACGTTGCCATCATGGGCCCTTCGGGGTCGGGCAAGTCGACGCTGATGCACATTCTGGGCTGTCTGGACGTGCCGACCGCGGGTAGCTACGACCTGGCCGGCCAGGACGTCAGCACCATGAGCGAGGCAGCACTCGCCACCGTTCGAAACCGCCAGATCGGCTTTGTGTTCCAGCAGTTCAACCTGCTGGCGTCGCTGCCCGCATGGCGCAACGTCGAGCTGCCCCTGTGCTACTCGGGCATGGGTCGAGCCGCGCGCAAGGAGCGTGCCATCCGCGCTCTCGAGCGCGTCGGTCTGGGTGACCGCGTCGACCACCGGCCCGGTGAGCTCTCCGGTGGCCAGCAGCAGCGGGTCGCCGTGGCCCGGGCGCTGGTTACGGACCCGGCCCTCATCCTGGCGGACGAGCCGACCGGCAACCTCGACTCGCACTCCAGCGCGGACGTCCTCGGACTCTTCGCCGAGCTCCACGAACAAGGTCGCACGATTGTGCTGATCACCCACGAGCGCGATGTGGCCCAGTCGGCTCAGCGCATTGTGAGAATCCTTGACGGACAGGTGGATTCGGCCATTCCGGCGGCCGCAGGGAACGTCCGATGACCTGGGGCGAGACGATCCGCACAGCCCTGGAGGCCATCCTCTCGCGCAGGATGCGCTCGTCGCTGACGATGCTCGGAATTCTCATCGGCATCGCGGCGGTGATGCTCACTGTCGGCCTGGGACAGGGCGCACAGGCTCAGGTCCGCGCCCAGATCAACCAGCTCGGCAGCAACCTTCTCATCGTCTCCCCGGGAAGCTCGACAAGTACCAGCGGTATCCGCGGCGGGCGCGGGTCCGCGTCGACCCTCACCACCCGGGACGCAACAGCGCTCGCCAGCCCGGTCGTCGCGCCCGACATCGCCCGGGTTGCGCCGGTGGTCACCGGCTCACAGTCGCTGACGGCGGGCACCACGAACTGGACGACGAACGTGGTCGGCGCGACGCCGGATTGGCTCCCTGTCAGAGCCCGTAGCCTGACCGAGGGGCGCTTCTTCACCACAGCGGACCTGGGCAACGCGGCGTCCGTGGCCGTGCTCGGCTCGACCACGGCCACTGAGCTCTTCGGCGGCCGCGACGCCCTCGGGCAGACAGTGAGTATCAACGGGACGACGTTCACCGTCATCGGCATCCTCAACACCGCGGGTTCCTCGACGACAACCGACGAGGATGACCAGGCGCTGGTCCCACAGACGACCTACAGCAGCCGAATCGCCAGCAACGGCAACGCCACAGGCGTCTCAACCCTCTATATCGAGGCCACGTCGACGGACACTTTGTCTGCGGCATACCAAGAGGCCAACAATGCGTTGCTGTCCACGCACGGTTTGACGGCCGCCACGTCCGACTTCACCATCAGCAGCCAACAGTCCCTCCTGACCACGGCCACCTCCACCGACCGGACCCTGACCGTCCTGCTCGCGGGCATCGCTGCAATCTCGTTGCTGGTTGGCGGGATTGGTGTCATGAACATCATGCTCGTGTCCGTCACAGAGCGGATCCGTGAGATCGGGCTGCGCAAGGCGCTGGGCGCGACACCCCGTGCCGTTCGACGACAGTTCCTGGTCGAGGCCAGCACCCTCGGCCTGTGCGGTGGCCTGCTGGGCATAGTTCTCGGCCTGGTCGGCGCACAGGTCCTGCCGCACTTCTTGAACCAGCCGGTGACCATACCTCCGGTAGCCGGGGTCGGCGCCCTCGGTGTCGCCCTGGTAATCGGCATCGTGGCGGGGGTCTATCCCGCCAGCCGAGCAGCACGACTTGCCCCTATCGACGCCTTGAGAAGTGAGTGAGAAACATGACCGTGAACCGGATCGCCGCAGGAGCAGCAGTGTGCTGTGCCGTGATGTTCGTGAGCGCGTGCGGTGGTGGCACATCGGCAAACGGGGCCGCCCCCGTCTCACCCACGACTGCGAGCCCAGGCGGCGGAGCAGGCGCCGGAGCAGGGAGCGCACAGAGAGGGTTCCCGGGAGCCACCGGACTGCTGGCCCAGGTCGACGGCACGACGCTGCAGGTTCAGGCCGCCGACGCCCAGACGGCGGTGACCTACTCGGCGGCCACCACCTTCACCAACACCGTGGCGGCGAAGCTCTCGGACGTTGTCGTCGGAGCCTGTGTCCAGGCGCGCAGTGCCCAACCGGTCTCGGGGACGGGCGGCGCCGCCCCGACGGCCGCCCCCAGCGCCACCACCGGCCCGATCGTGGCTGCCTCGGTTGAGATCTCACCGGCAGTGAACGGGAAATGCTCGGCCCTGGGCGGACTCGCCACCCCAGGAGGTCGGCCCCCCGGGGCAACCGGAGACCCGACCCGGCCCGCAGGAGGACCCACCTCCGGCCGGACCCGAGGGCCAAGCGTGGGCGGCAACGGGTTTGGTGGCAACGGGTTTGGTGGGCTCGGTGCCTTCGGCAAGGTCACTGCCGTCAACGGCGCCAGCTTCACGGTCGAGAACACGCGCCCGCAGAACAGCAGTGCGACCACGGCGGTCCCCACCACGCGGACCGTGGAGACGTCGGCCGCGACGACGTACACGCGGACCGAGGCCGCCAGCGCCAAGGCTCTGACTGTCGGCTTGTGTATCACTGCGCTGGGGAAGGCCTCGGACACGGGGTCAATCGCTGCCACGTCGATCACGCTCCGTCCTGCCGTGAACGGTTCGTGCTCCTCGGGATTCGGCAGGAGAGGGCCCGGCGGCAGCCAGACCTCGCCGGGGGGTGGCTCCGGTGCCTGAGACCCCCAAGATGTTCCTGCGTCGAACCTGGGTCCGCCGGACGATCCCGGCGGGTGTCGCCGCCTTCATCGTGGTCGCAGGCACCGCAGTGGTCCGGACCAACGCCAGCGCCAGCCCGGTCGACACCTATCGGACCACCATCGTGACCACCGGTTCCGTGGAACAGCGCCTCGACCTGACGGGATCGGTCCAGCGGGTCAACCAGGTGAGCCAGAGCTTCGCTGTCACCGGCACCGTCTCGAGCTTGTCGGTCGCCGTCGGAGACACCGTCAAGGCGGGTCAGGCTCTGGCCGCCCTTGACCCCCGCCCCCTCGCGAGCGCCACGACGGCTGCCAAGGCAGCCCTGGCCCAGGCCAAGGCCACCCTGGAGTCGGACCAGACTTCCACCACAACCACCTCAGCCGGGACGCAGGCTCAGACCGCCACTCAGGCGCAGACACCGGCGCCGACGCCGACGACCAGCCCGCGCGTTGCAGGTCCATCGGGACGATCGGCTGCGGGCACTGACCAGAGCCTCGCGCGGGCCCAAAGAAACGTGACGACTGCCCAGAGCGCCATCGCAGCCGACCTTGGGCGCGCCTCTGCCGCCCTGGCGCGGTGCGCGCCGTTCTTCCCATCCGAGCCCTCTCCAACCACGCCCACCGGCACGACCACAACCTCGCCCACGCCCACGCCCACGCCCACTGGCACGACCTCGCCCACGCCCCCTCCGCCCACAGCCACACCGACAGCCGCGCCGTCGGACGCTGCGATAAGAGCTTGTATCGGCGCGCTGAAGACCGCACCGACGCAACAACAGATCGAGCGGGACCAGAAGTCACTCACCCGCAGCCAGGCGGACCTCACCGCAGCCTTCACCCTCGCGATCACGACGGCCGGCAGCACGGCGAATGCGTCCGGCACGACGACCACCTCTGCCGCGACCAGTAGGACCGCAACCACTAGGTCCGCGACCAGCCAGTCCGCGACCAGCCCAGCGACCAGCCAGCAATCGGGCGGGCCGACCGGCGGAACGGGTCAGTCCAGCGCTGCCCGTGTCGTCTCTGACCAGGCCGCCATCACCAGCGCCGAGGCGACGCTCAGCAGCGCCACGGCGGACCAGGCGTCAGCCACCCTGAAGTCCTCCAGAGCTGGCACCGTGGGCTCGATCAGCCTGGTGAACGGCGCCTCCAGCGCGGGCAAGAGCATCACCATCGTGGGTGCCGGCGCCGCTGAGGTCACCGTCAACGTTCCGCTCGCGTCGATGGCCACCGTGCATGTGGGACAGAAGGCGAAGGTGAGGCCACAGGGAGCCACCGACTCCGTGCCCGGCGCGGTGACCTCCATCAGCCTGCTCCCGGTCACGACCGCCACCGGCACGGGGACGGGGACGACGCAGGCGACGGCGGCAGCCAGCAGCCCGACATACCCCGTCGTGGTCCTGGTTCCTGACGCGCTCCCCGCGCTCGCTTCGGGCGCTCGTGCCAACGTCAGCCTGCTGATCGGCACCGCGGGCCATGTGATCACCGTCCCGAACTCGGCGCTGACGCCTCTGGGCAACGGCCAGGCCCTGGCCATGACGTTCAAGGACGGTGTCGCGACGCGGGCCCTGGTCAAGACCGGGTATGCCGGGACGCTCACCACCCAGGTCACGTCGGGTCTGACCGCGGGCCAGCAGGTGGTCCTTGCCGACCTCAGCACGGCCCTACCGACCAACACCACCAACGCCCGACGATTCGGCGTGGGAGGAGGAGCAGCCGGCGGACTCGGCGGGGCCGGACTCGGCGGCGCGGGACTCGGCGGGGCCGGACTCGGCGGGGCCGGCTTCACCCCGCGCGGCTAGCACGGCTCAGGACAGCATCGGGAACCCAGTCGTCCCGGCTCAACGCGGCCCAACGAGCAACACCAGCCAACTGCCTGCCAGAATAGGCAGCTGCGTCGGTTCCTGCCTGGGCCCCGATGCGCCCCGCCCTCGTAGCTCAGGGGATAGAGCGACCGCCTCCTAAGCGGTAGGTCGCAGGTTCAAATCCTGCCGGGGGCACCAAACAGGGTTCCTGATGGACACGGACGCGATGCCCTTGACAAACCCCAAAGAGGTAAGGCGCCTGACCTTCCTCGCCCTGTGGACAGCGTCCTGATAGCTGACCGGAGGGTGGCAACACCCGCCTGCGAGCGCCGCCAGCCAACCCCCCTGCAACCCATCTGGCCCCTCACCGACGAGTCGGTGAGGGGCCAGATGCTGCACGGCAGGGTATGCCGCGCCGTGACGCGAGTGGGCTGATCAGACGCGACCGTAGGTCGCACTCGAGGAGAAGATGGAGCGCAGCGCGACGGCCTGGCCGGTGTGGGGGGAGTCCCACATCATGCCGTTACCGGCGTAGATGCCCACGTGGTAGGCCGGCGCGCCGAAGAACACAAGGTCGCCCACCACCGGGCTGGACACCCGCGTCGTGGCCTGGCGCTGTGCCTCGGCCGTGCGGGGCAGGCTGATACCGAGTCGGCCGAAGATGTACTGCGTGAAGCCGGAACAGTCGAAGCCGGCAGGGGTGGTGCCGCCGTAGACGTAGGAGATGCCGGCCAGGCTGGCAGCGATGCCGAGCACGCCGGCGGAGGCGGGAGCCGGGACACGGACCGGCTGGGTGGTCACCGGGACACGGGAGGTCACCGGGACACGGGAGGCCGACCGGCTGACGCGGTTGGTGGTGCGCGAGACGGCAACGGGCGCCACGACCGGTTGGGGCTTGGCAACACCGCTGAATCCGACGTTCCCGAAGGACGGCGAAACCAATGGTGCCTGCGCGGCCGAGGGAGCAGCGAGCGCCAGCGCCCCGGTCACATTCGGCGCCTTGGCCTTGACGGCAGTGGTCAACGGGGCCGCGGACGCCGGGAGGGCGAAGGAAGCCACCATGCCACCGGAGACGGCTAGGACTGCGGAGGCCTTGGCCGCGGGTTTCGCCGTACGCGAGATCGCCGCTGACAGGGATAACGCGGGGTTGAGACGATCGGGGCCGCGATGACGTCCGGAAACGTGGTTCGACAAGTGAGTAAACCTCTCCAAACGCCTACGAGGTCAGCTGTCGGGTTCGGGTGGGAGGTATCACCCGGTCCTCACGAACGGCGAATCGACCGAAGTCGAGCACCACCGAGAGGACTTCACCCCAAGGAGCGTCTCTCGACGCCCCAAATGTGGGTCCCCCGCTCCTGCCAAGCGGATGTCGAAGGTCTCGAACGCGGTGACAGGACTAGGCGAACCGCGTCAAGAACTCCACCTGGAGGATGGAGTCCCACCACGCTACACACGGAACACCCAAATGTCACGCTGCGGTCACGGCCTGCCCAAGAACCGGCCAAGAACCGGTCGGGGCCGGCTAGAGCGGCGTATCGGCGAACACGTGCGCCGCGACATCCTCGGGCAACGAGACCCCGGCGGTCTCCTCGGCGCCTTCGCGCACCACGACGATGCGGCCACCCTCCCGGCGCACCCGAACACGCTGCCCGGGCATCAGGCCGGCCTGGGTCAGGAGGTTCAGCGCCTCGGGCTCGACCTGGGCCGGCTCGCCGATCCGGCGCACAGTGACGATCCTGGACGCTTCGACGGCCAGCTCGACCAGGCTGGTGACGCCCCGGCGGAAGTCCTCGTTCGGTGGCTCCCCCAGCTCGTCGAGCCCCGGGATCGGGTTGCCGTAAGGGCTCTCACGGTGCTCGCCGATCACCGCGAGGATCTTGCGCTCGACCCGTTCGCTCATGACGTGCTCCCACCGGCACGCCTCCTCGTGGACGTACTCCCACTCGAGACCGATGACATCGACCAGCAGGCGCTCGGCCAGTCGGTGCTTGCGCATGACCCGGGTCGCGAGCTGACGTCCGTGGGCGGACAGCTCGAGGTGCCGGTCACCAGCGAGCGAGAGCAGGCCGTCACGCTCCATGCGGGCCACGGTCTGGGAGACGGTGGGACCCGAATGGCCCAGACGCTCAGCGATGCGAGCCCGCAGAGGGACGGTGCCCTCCTCCTCGAGCTCGAAAATCGTCCGGAGGTACATCTCTGTGGTGTTCAGCAGGTCCGTCACGAAGACAGCCTCTCACTGATCGGCGCGGTACTGACCGCTACGACACCACCGTGGACTAGCGTTCGATCCCATGAGCGAGTCCTTTGTCGTCCCGGCCAGGTTCCGCGGTCCGCCGATGTCGGGCAACGGAGGCTGGACCAGCGGTCACCTGGCCCAGCTCGTGGACGGGGCACTGGACGGTGGCGCGGTCACGGTCCGGCTGCGCACGCCCCCCGCTCTGGACACCGAGATGGCGATCTCACGCGGCGACGACGGCACGGTCGAGGTCTGGGACGGCCAGACCCTCGTGGCCCAGGCCTTTGCCGCGGAGCCGCTGGACGCCGCCGAGGTCCCGGCGCCGGTCACCTACGCCCAGGCGGAGGCAGCCGGTCCGGCATACGAGGGCCTTCGTTCTCATCCGTTCCCCACCTGCTTCACCTGCGGAACCGGCAGGGACCCCTCCGACGCGCTGTGCCTGAACACGGGCCTGCTGGCCGGACACAAGACGCTGCGCGCAGCAGCCTGGACACCGCACGAGTCGACCCCCGAGCTGGTCTGGGCGGCGCTGGACTGCCCCGGCGCCTGGGCCTCCGGCGTCGCCGGGCGCGAGATGGTGCTCGGAACGATGACGGCCGCCGTCCGTGACCTGCCGGTGGTCGGGGAGCCCCATGTGGTGATGGCCTGGCCACGGGGGAGCGAGGGCCGCAAGTACTACAGCGGAACCGCCCTGTTTGCCGGCGACGGCCGCCTGCTCGCCCAGGCCGGCGCCGTGTGGATCTCCGTGGACGCCGCGCAGGTTCGCCCGGTCTGAGCTGCGGCTCGCACCTGCTCGGCTCGGGTCTGGCCGTCTGGGAGAAAACCATTGCGGTCGACCAACTGCCGACCTACCGTGTAGGGACACGAGAAGGGAGGTGGTCCGCCTAGTGAATGACCAACGGACGCGTGAGGTGGCTGCGCGCTAGCCCAGCCGTCGCTGACCGCCCTTGGGGGAGATCAGCGACAGGACAATGTGGTGACCGCAATCCCATGCAGACACCGCAGCCCGTGAGGATGTGCCACCCGTCCATGGCACCCTGGCGCTGCCAGACCTCGCGGGCTGTTCCATGCCCACCCCCCTTGCTCACTTCAGGCCGGTTTGCTCAGTTGAGGCCGGTTATTGAGCCGAATCCGGCGCCCTCGAGCGGCCTGAACCGAGCAAGCAGGGGGAATCGGAGTCCCCCCAAGTTGGCGTCACCGCGAGCCGCTCGCGTTCCATCACGCTGACGACCCTTTCCCCCAGGCGACGACGCTCGGAAAGGGACAGGTCGGCGCGGCTGCTGTCGGGTCGCTCACGGTTGCCGCCGTTCCAGTCGCCAGGCACCCGCATCGTCGAGAGCACCATCGCCCACGCGGAGGAACACGAGCCGGTCGTGCAGGCGGTTGCTCCGGCCGGCCCAGAACTCGACCTCGTCGCAGGTGATCCGGTAGCCGCCCCAGAAGTCGGGGACCGGCACATCGGTGGGGCTGCCCTGATCAGGCCACCGGACGGCATACCGCTCATAGGCCTCCTCCAGAACCGACCTGCCCTCGATCACCTGCGACTGCCGCGAGGCCCATGAGCTGATCCGCGAGCCCCAGGGGCGCTCGCCGAAGTAGCGCTCCACCTCCCCCCGGCCGAGCTGGTGGGCCGTGCCGCGGAAGCGGATGGCGCGGTACATCCCGGGCCATACCAAAGCCGCGGCAACTTCCGGGTTCCCAGCAATCTGAATGCCTTTGGCCGACTCGAGGTTCGTCACGAAGCCGGGTCCGGCCGGATCGAAGAAGCGCATGAGTACGGTCCGGACGTCCGGGTGCCCGGCCGCGTCGACCGTGGCCAATGACATGCTCATCGGCTCCGGCACGTCGTCCCGCTCGACCGAGCGGTAGACCGCGTCGTCCACCCAGCGCCGTGCCTGCTCCCACGGGGTGGCCGCCAGCGCGGACTCGGTCAGACCCTCACCGTCGTACTCCCGGCGCAGCGCATCGCTCATGCCACGACATTAGGGCGTGTCGCCGCGAGAGCTGACCGTTAGGGCGTGGGTTCGCGGGCGTCATACCGCAAGAAGCCACGCTGCCAGGCGCTGAGTGCGACGACGGCAAGGACGCACGCAATGCCGCCCGCGATGGCCGCAAAGGCCTCGCTGTATGCCGTCGCGACGGACCCAGCCACGAAGTCACCCAGGCGCGGCCCGCCGGCGACAACTACGATGAACACACCTTGCAGTCGCCCCCGCAGGTAGTCGGGTGTGGCCGCCTGCAGGATCGTGGTGCGAAACACGGCGCTGACCGAGTCGGCCGCACCCGCGCAGGCAAGGAAGAGCGCACCGACCCACAGTGCCGACGACCTCGTCAGCACGCTGCCGGCTGCGCCGACCGCCAGCCCGAAGCCGAATACCGAGACGCCCCATAGGGCGACGCAGACCACGACGGCCAGCCCCTGGCGCCGCAGATGGCCGAGTCGCCCGGAGAAGAGCATCGCCACGATCGACCCGACCGCGATCGCCGCGGCCATGAAGCCCACCGTCCTGGCCCCACCCCCGAACGCCAGCGCGGCCACCGCGGGGAACAGGGCCCGCGGCATGGCCAGGATCATGGCGCAGATATCCGCGAGGAACGTCATCCGGACGTTGGGTCGAGTTCCGAGGAACCGCAACCCATCGAGCACGCTCGCGAGTCCCTGAATACCCAGTCGGCCTCCCGTCCGATGCAGCTGCGGGTGCGGCTCCGGCGGGATCGGGGGCAACCGCAACAGCCCCCACAGCGCCGAGGTGAACAGTAGGACGTCCACGGAATAGGCCAGCTTGTAGCCGCCCCCGGTCACGAGGAAACCGGCCAGCAGCGGCCCGACCGTGAGCGCGACGTTGAAGGCGAAGACACTGAGGGCGTTGGCCGCCGGGAGGAGATGGCGTTCGAGCAGCCGTGGGTAGATGGCCGAACGGGCGGGACTGACCACCGCGAACCCGGCACTGGTGGCCGCCACCAGCAGGTAGAGAACCAGCGGGTTGGCGTTGCCCAGCCAGGCCTGCAACGCCGTGAGGATGCCCGAGGCCCACATGACCGAGCTGGCCACAAGGGCGACGGTGCGCCGGTCGTGCGCGTCGATCAGGGCCCCGCCGTAGAGCCCCATGACGATGATCGGCACGAGTGCGAAGAGACCCACCAGGCCGACCGAGAATGACGACCCGGTCAGCTCATAGACCTGCAGCCCGATCGCCACGACGCTGAGCTGGCTGCCGACGCCTGCCAGGGTGAAGCCGGTGAACAGCCGCCGGTATGCCGGGCTGACCCGCAGCGGGTGAGGTCCAGCAGGATCGGCACGCCGCCAGCCTAGGAGCGCGCCGGCATCCGCCGACCCAACGGTGCAGCCGGACAGTGCACAATGGCTTCGGCCCGGTAACGACGCGGGCCCGGGAGAGGGTCTACGCATGAGCGACAGCGACTTCAGACCCGGCCTCGAGGGCGTCATCGCCTTCGAGTCGGAGATTGCCGAGCCTGACAGGGAAGGCGGCGCACTGCGCTACCGCGGCGTCGACATCAACGATCTGGTCGGGCGGGTGTCCTTCGGCAACGTATGGGGTCTGTTGGTCGACAACGAGTTCAACCCCGGTTTGCCGCCGGCCGAGCCCTTCCAGCTCCCCGTCCATACCGGTGACGTACGAGTCGACGTCCAGAGCGCCCTGGCGCAGCTCGCTCCGGTCTGGGGGTTCCGGCCGATGCTGGACATCGACGCTGAGCAGGTCCGCGAGGACCTCGCCCGTGCGTCGGTCATGGCGTTGTCGTTCGTCGCACAGTCGGCCCGCGGCCAGAGCCACCCGATGGTGCCCCAACGCGAGGTCGACAAGGCGCATTCCATCGTCGAGCGGTTCATGATCCGTTGGCGCGGCGAGCCCGACCCCCGTCATGTCGAGGCCCTGGACGCCTACTGGGTGTCCGCCGCAGAACACGGCATGAACGCCTCCACGTTCACCGCCCGCGTCATCGCCTCAACCGGAGCCGACGTCGCAGCCTGTCTCTCCGGCGCCGTGGGCGCCATCAGCGGCCCGCTGCACGGAGGAGCGCCCTCACGGGTCCTGCACATGATCGAGGGTGTCGAGCGCACCGGCGACGCCACGGCGTACATCAAGGGCGTGCTCGACAAGGGCGAGCGCCTCATGGGGTTCGGTCACCGCGTGTATCGCGCGCAGGACCCTCGCGCGCGCGTCCTGCGGGCCACGTGCGAGCGGCTGGACGCACCACGGTTCGCGGTCGCGTCCGAGTTGGAGAAGGCCGCCCTCGACGAGCTCCATGCCCGACGCCCCGACCGGGTCCTGGCCACGAACGTCGAGTTCTGGGCCGCCGTCCTGCTCGACTTCGCCGAGGTCCCGGCGGCGATGTTCACGCCGCTCTTCACCTGTGCGCGCACGGCCGGGTGGTCTGCCCACGTGCTCGAGCAGAAGCGCACCGGTCGCCTCATCCGCCCGTCGGCCCGCTACACCGGAGAGCCGCCGCGCAGCCCGGAGGACGTCGAGGGCTGGGGCCGCGCCAGCTCGTCGGTTCACGCTCTCTGATCTGTTTCTGCCCGCCCTTCTCACCCCGAGGTGATCCTTAGTGAATGACCCAGCCGTGACTGACACCGCCACGCTGTCCATCCCCGCCGAGCTCCTACCCCAGGACGGCCGCTTCGGCTGCGGGCCGAGCAAGGTCCGTCCGGCCCAGGTCGACCACCTCGCGTCACTCGGCCGCACGGTTCTGGGCACCTCCCATCGCCAGGCCCCGGTCAGGAACCTCGTCGGTCAGGTCCGTGGGGGGCTCGCCGACCTGTTCAGCCTGCCCGAGGGCTACGAGATCGTTCTCGGCAATGGTGGCTCGACCGCCTTCTGGGACATCGCCGCGTTCGGCCTGGTCCGTGATCGAGCCCAACACCTGGCGTTCGGTGAGTTCTCGGCCAAGTTCGCCTCAGTCACCCAGAAGGCCCCGTTCCTGGGCGACTCGACGATCATCAAGGGCGAGCCGGGCACGTTGGCGACGCCCAGGGCGGAGGCCGGCGTCGACGTCTACGCCTGGGCTCACAACGAGACCTCGACCGGGGTCATGGCGCCCGTGCAGCGGGTCGGAGGTGTCGACGAGGGCGCGCTGGTGCTCATCGACGCCACCTCGGGCGCCGGCGGGCTGCCCGTGGACGTCGCCGAGTCCGACGTCTACTACTTCGGGCCCCAGAAGTGCTTGGCGGCAGACGGCGGCCTCTGGCTCGCTGCCTTTTCCCCAGCGGCGTTGGCCCGGGTCGACGAGATCGCGGCATCCGGACGGTGGGTGCCTGACTTCTTCAGCCTGCCGACCGCGATCAGCAACTCGCGGCTGAACCAGACCTACAACACCCCCGCAGTCTCGACCCTGGCGCTGCTGTCCAGCCAGATCGAGTGGATCAACGGCCAAGGCGGTCTGGACTGGGCCGTGAAGCGCACGACCGACAGCTCCAGCCGGCTCTATGAGTGGGCAGAGGCCACGACATACACCTCGCCGTTCGTCGCGGACCCCTCCGCGCGCTCACTGGTCGTGGGAACGATCGACTTCACCGATGAAGTCGACGCTGCCGCGGTCGCCAAGGTGCTGCGCGCCAACGGGGTCGTCGACGTGGAGCCCTACCGCAAGCTCGGCCGCAACCAGCTGCGCGTAGGGATGTTCCCGGCCATCGACCCCGAGGACGTCTCGAAGCTCATCGCGAGCATCGACTACGTCGTCAGCCACAGCACTTGATGAGGCAGATCACCTGATCAGACGGGGGCGCCGGGCCGCACGAGCGCCACGATCGTCCCACCCGGAGCGAACAGCAGCGGCTTCCCGGCGGCGTCCGTGAACGCAGTAGGATCGCCGACCTTCGCTCGCGACCACTTACCTTCGATCCGCTTACCGTCCCGGAACAGCACGACCCGACCAGAACCCACCGACTGGGTGAACGCCGACGGGTTTCCGTTGACGTCGACGTCGGAGCGGTCTGACGTGATCTGGCAGAACTGCACGAGCACGTTGGGCTTGGAGAAAGGAGCGCCACTGGCCGTGGTGATCCGCCGGCCGCGATCCGTGCGAACGTAGCCGGCCAGCTTCGCGTCCCAGACAAAGCCCACACCCGTGGATCCCACTCGAGTGCTCACGGTGGTGGCGGGTATGGCGGCGGCGAGCCTAGGGTCGACGGCCGCCCAGGTGAACCCCACGTTGCGCACTCCGTCCGCCTTGATCGCGGCGCTGACCTGGGCGAGGTCCGACACCACGTTGTAGGGCCCCCGCCGTGAGCGGTCACGCGAAAAACCCACCTGCCCGCGGTCGAAGATCGAGCTGCGCAGACCCGACCGGTCCAGATCCGGTAGAGAGCGGCCACCGCCCCCGCTGGCGACCACGATGATCCTGCCGTACTGACCCAGCAGCTCGGGGTCGCTGGAACGAATGCTACGGACCGCCCTGACACGGGGCCTGGCGCCGGCGAACACCGCCACCATGCGCGACAGCCCGCCCTCGGCCTCCTCGATGTAGATCACATCGGCCTGTTCAAGACCCAACGATGGCCGTCCGGCCGCGGTGTCGTCGATCTTGACGGCGATCACGGGGCCGCTCGGGGGCGCCCCGACACCTGTCAGGGGATTGGTAGGCGGGGGCGTCGGTGACGGCTTGGCAGTCGGCGTCGGCGTCGGCGTCGCCCTCGTGGAGGTGCTCGGCACAACCTTCGGTTTGGCGTCGCTGCTACATCCCCCCATGGCGGTTGCCGCCAGCGCACCCACAGCCAGAGCCGCGGTCACTCGAACGGAGAACCTGGCAACCGTGTTCGATCCTGCCGTACTCACGTCCACTCCCCTGCTCATGGGCCATCGATTCGACGGCCCCGTAGGAGCGAAGTGAACCACGTCGCCGTCGAAACGATGGGATGTCGCGAGGTTCGTGACCTCAAGGACCCTTCGCCGTCATCCCTCGCATGCTTCACCTAGAGTTGCGGAAACGGCCATGCAAGGTTTCCCCAACGTCGGCCCCGGATACTGACCATGTGCCAATACTCGGGTTCGGTTCGCCTCAGCTGCGCTGGCGTTTGAGCCCTAAGATCGGATCTGGAGAGGACGGCATGTCGAAGAGCAGTCACGTGCAAACGATCACGGTGCCCTGGCGCAAGGTCTGCGCCGTCCTTCCTGCGGTCACCTTGATCGGTGCCGGCATCGTCTTCGGGGCACAGGCTGACCCGGCACGCGATATCAGGGGTGTTGCCGTCTCGAGCAACTCGTCCGCGATCGTCGTGCCCGACACCGCACTGACCATGCTCGTCGTCCCCGCGCCGACCCGGCCCAGTCACTACGCGGAGGCCGAGGACGGACCGGGTCTGGTGCCGCCGGTGGGAAGCCCATCCGGCGGTTCAGCACCTGCTCTCGTACTCCCTGCGGGTACCCTGCCCGGCAGCTCGACGCCTGTGGCCCTGGACAGCACGGGCGTCCCGATCCGTGCCCTCGAGGCGTACCGGTCGGCCGCCTCGTTGGTCGGTGCCGCCGACCACGCCTGCCACATCGACTGGGCGCTGCTGGCTGCCATCGGGCGGGTCGAGAGCAACCACGCCCGTTTCGGCGGCAACCAGCTGGACTCGGCCGGCGTGGCCCAACCGGGCATCATCGGCATCCCGCTGGACGGCACGAACGGCACCGCCCGGATCCTCGACACCGATGGCGGCCGGCTGGACCGGGACAAGGTCTACGACAGGGCCGTGGGTCCGATGCAGTTCATCCCCGGCACCTGGCGGGTCGCGGGTGCCGACGCCGACCGTGACGGAGTCAAGAACCCGCAGGACATGGCCGACGCCGCTGCTGCGACCGCGATCTATCTCTGCTCCGGACCCGGGAATCTCCAGAACCCGGGCGACCTGAGTGCGGCGATCATGCGCTACAACGCTTCGGACTCCTACGTCCGCACGGTCATCGCGATCGCGGCGGCGTACCGACACGGAGTCAGGACTCTTCCGGCTTCCGACCTCCCCGCCGCCAACGCAGCCCCGACGACGTCAGGTGTTGCCAAGGCGGCCCCGCGCCCGGCTGCACGCGTCCTGGCTGGGGCCGCACCTGCGGTATCCAGCCCCGCCACGCCGGTCCCCACCACGACCATTCCCAGCATGCCGGTCCCCACCACGACCATTCCCAGCATGCCGGTCCCGACCACGACCATTCCCACCACGACCATTCCCACCACGCCGGTCCCCACACAGCCAGACCCATGCCTGCCCGTCCCCACACCGACCATCCCCACACTTCCCATCACCACGCCGACCAACCCCACGGCGCCCATCCCCTGCCTGACGCCGACTGCCCCTTCGTCGTCAACGCCAGTCCCCTAGGAACCGTGCACCATCAGCCCGCTCGGGGCCAAGACCTGCACCATGGTGCCGCTTCATCCAGCGCCGACCCCAACCCCCCTGACGTGAGGGGGCTTGGCCAGCTCTCAATGAAACAGCTGCCCCACCACGACCGCAAGCAGCATCGCGACGAGGGCGATCAGCACGATGCCGCGGCGAAATCTGGGGGTCATCGGTTGGCCATCTCCGGCACGGGTTCGATGATCTCGCCACGGGTGACACGCAGCCGGGGGCGCAGCGCTCGGCGGTAGCGGACGCTGATGCTCTCGCTGCGCACGAGATACAGCGTGGCAGCAATGACCGCCAGGCCTGTCGTGACGCTGCCGACCAGGATCGTCCAGCGAGGCCCCCACGCCGAGCCGATCCACCCGATCAGTGGTGAGACCAGGGGCGTGCCGCCCATGAAGACGGCCATGTAGAGCGCCATGACCCGCCCACGCATGGCGGGGTCGACGCTGAGCTGGACCATGGAGTTCGCCGTGGTCAGGACCGTCAGTGCCGAGAGCCCGACCGGGATCAGCAGCACCGCGAACCAGACGTATGACGGGGCGAGCGCGGCCGCCGCCGACGCCACGACGAAAGCAGCGAGGGACACGAGAAGGATGCGTAGCCGAGGGTTCGGCCTCCGCGCCGACATCAGCGCCGCGGACAGCGATCCGACAGCCATGATCGAGCCCAGCAGCCCGTACGCACCTGCGCCCTTGTGGTACACCGCGGTGGCCATGAGAGCGGTGGTCATCTGGAAGTTCATCCCGAAGGTGCCCAGGACGAACACGAGCGCCATGATCAGCATGATGTCGGGACGACCGCGGACATAGCGAAACCCGTCGCGCATCTGGCCCTTGCCCCGCGAGCGCGGCGCCGGATGTAGCTCATCCGGACGCATCCTCGCCAGTGCCAGCAGCACCGCCACGAAGCTGAGCGTGTTGACGAAGAATGCCGGGCCGGTGTCCACCGCGGCAATGACCAGACCCGCGACGCCCGGCCCGATCAGGCGCGCCGCGTTGAAGGACGCGCTGTTGAGGCCGACGGCGTTGCTCAGCGAGTCGTGCGGAACCATCTCCGAGACGAAGGTCTGGCGGGTCGGGTTGTCCAGGGCGTTCGCGACCCCCTGGGCGAAGGCCAGCACGAAGATGTGCCAGAGCTTGACGGTGCCGGTGACGACGAGAACGCCGGTGAGCAACGAGGTCAGGGCCATCGCACTCTGGGTCGCAAACAGAATGCGCCGTTTGGCGAAGCGGTCGGCGATCATCCCCCCCAAAGGTGCGAAGAGCACGAGGGGGGCGAACTGCAGTCCCGTCACGACTCCGAGCGCCACGGATGAGCGATCGGTCAACACGGTCAGGACCAGCCAGTCCTGGGCAACCCTGCCCATCCACGTCCCGGTGTTGGAGACGAGGGCGCCAGCGGCATACACCCGGTAGTTGTATATCTTCAGCGAGGAGAAGGTGGGACTCATTCGCTGGCCACCCGGGTGAGGATCGCGGTGGCCTTCACCAGCACCTCACGCTCGTCCGCACTGATCCCCTTGAGCCTGGTCGCCATCCAGGCATCGCGGCGTCGGCGGGTCTCTTTGAGCAGCAACACTCCCTGCGGCGTCAGCGAGATGAAGACCTGGCGGCCGTCCAACGGGTCGTCCGTGCGGGTGACGAGCCCGCGCTCGACAAGTGCCGCGACGGTGCGGGTCATGCTGGGCGGGCTGACCCGTTCGATCTCGGCGATCTCGCGTGGCGTCAACGCGCTGTGCTCGAGTCGCGCCATGACGCTGAACTGGTGGGGCGCCACGACCTGGGTGCTCTCGAATCGGACCCGTCTGCTGATTCGCATGCACGCCAGCCGCAGGTCGTTCGCGAGGTGTGCGATTGACGTTGGCTGTGCTGTCTGGGTTGTTCGCGTTCTGGGTGGCAATGAGTTCCTTCCGGCCTACTTAGCCTAACTCATTACCCATGCTAACTAATTCCCGTCGCCAGGAAGATTCCCGAAGCGACAGGCACCGGTCAGCCGACGCCGAGCGCGTTCTTGACCGGATCGAGCGCGAAGTAGAGAACGAACAGCCCGGCGATGGCCCAAAGCAGCGGGTGAATCACCGAGGCCTTGCCGCGCACGATCTTGATCAGGACGTATACCACGAACCCCGCACCGATTCCGGCCGTGATCGAGTAGGTGAACGGCATGAGGACGATCGTCAGGAAGGCCGGGATCGCGATCTCGAGGTCTTCCCAGTCGATGCCCTTGACCTGCTGCATCATCAGGAAGCCGACCACGACCAGGGCAGGGGTCGCCGCCTCGTAGGGGACCACCGAGACCAACGGCGCCAAGAAGGTGGCCACCAGGAACAGCAACCCGGTCACCACCGAGGCCAGGCCCGTGCGCGCGCCCTCGCCGACTCCCGCGGCCGACTCGATGTATGCCGTGTTGCTGCTGACGCCGCTCGCGCCGCCGGCGACGGCGGCCAGGGAGTCGACGATGAGGATCTTCTGGGCGTTGGGCGGGTTGCCCTCCTTGTCGAGCAGGCCTGCCTCGGCGCCGATGGCGACCATCGTGCCCATCGTGTCGAAGAAGTCGGCGAGCATCAGGGTGAACACCAGCAGGATCGCCGACACGGCCCCGATCTTGCCGAAGGAGCCCAGCAGCGAGAAGTGGCCCAGCAGGCCGAAGTCGGGGACGTCGATGATCTGCGAGGGGATCTTCGGGACGTTCAGGCCCCAGCCGGTGGGGTTGACCACCTTGCCCGTGGCGTCGACCTGACCGCCGATCTTGGCAATGGCCTCGACGACGATGGCCAGGACGGTGGCGCCGATGATGCCGATGAGGATCGCGCCCTTCACCTTCTTGACCAGCATGACGATGATCGAGAGCAGGCCGATGACGAAGACGAGCATCGGCCAGCCGGCCAGGAACCCACCGACGCCGAGCTCGACCGGCACCGGGCCGGTGGACGGCTTGCGGATGATGCCGGAGTCGACGAGGCCGATGATGGTGATGAACAGGCCGATACCGACGCTGATGGCGGTCTTCAGGGGCGCGGGGATGGCATGGAAGACGGCCTTGCGGAAGCCGGTCAGCACCAGGACGGTGATGATGATTCCCTCGAGGACGATCAGTCCCATGGCGTCGGCCCAGGTCATGCCCTTCTGCTGGGCGATACCGAAGGTCACGAAGGCGTTGAGACCAAGACCCGTCGCCAGCGCCAGCGGGTAGTTGGCCACCACGCCCATGAGCAGGGTCATCACGCCGGCCACCAGGGCTGTCGCAGCGGCGACCATCGCGAGGTTGGGGTGGCCACCACCACCGAGGAAGCCACCGGTCCCGTCGGCCTGCGTGCCGATGATCAGGGGGTTGAGGACGACGATGTAGGCCATCGTGAAGAACGTGGCGAAACCGCCGCGGACCTCCCGGGCCGTCGTCGAGCCACGTTGGGTGATCTGGAAGAACGAGTCGAGCGCCCCATGCGAGGTGGCGGTCTCCTTGGATCTGATAGTCGAGGGCATGGCGCACAGCGTAGGGCGTCGGTGGATGGCACCGCGTGGCGGTCATCGCGAGGCATCGTGGTTGCTGTGTCGACCACGATCTTTCACCGTGGCGGTGAAGCCATACTCTTGTCCCCGTGAGCCCCGAAGAGCCCCAACCACTTGCCGTCGACACCGCCCGGGTGATCGAGATCGGCATCGCACTCTGGGGGGTTGCGCTGGTGGTCAGCCTGCTGGTTCCAGCCCTGCATCAGGTCGACAGGCGCTGGTGGCCGTGGGCCTGCGTCGCGGGCATCATCGGGGGCGCGCTGGCGCTGCTCTACGTCCTTCGCGGCCGCGGAAATGCCGCAATGGCTCGGCCCCGGCCCAACCCCTGACCCTTCCGATCCACGATCCGGACGGCTGTTGGCTGGGGTTACCAGCGATACTCGACGCCGGTCAGGTCCTGGCTGACCTGCCAGAGCCGCGAGGCGAGCGCGGGGTCCTGGGCCAACGTGCTCAGTCGCGCCGGACCTACGGGCCCTCGGCTCTCCTGCAGCCACCTCGGACCGGTGTACGAGCCGGGCGCGGCCTCGGCCGCCGCGTACAGGACTGGCTTGGCCCCAGAGGCGGCGGACTGGAAGATGGCCCGCGTCACCCACGGCGCTGCGACCCGCACCAGGGGATTGGCGCCCATGCCCTGCCGGTCCACCATCAGACCCGTCGCGGATACCCCTGGGTGCGCCATGGTCGACGTCAGCGCTGAGCCATGCCCACTGGCGCGCCGTTGGAGCTCGGCGCCGAAGAGCAGGTTGGCCAGCTTGGAGTTGCTGTATGACGGCCCGGGTCGATAGGTCTGCGGCGGGTTGCCGTCGAGCACGCCCGCACGACCGCCGTGATGGGCCAGGGATGCCACGGTGACGACGCGGGGAGAAGCGCCTGCGTGCAAGGCCGACAACAACAGCCCCGTCAGCGCGAAGTGCCCCAGGTGGTTGGTGCCGAACTGCAGCTCAAAGCCGTCTCGAATCCGATGCCCGAGTTGGCTCCGGTGACCACAGCGGTCGTCCCGCTCAGATCAGGAAGGTCGTCCGGGGTCCACGTCATGGCAGCCCGGAAGGTCCTGAGCCGGTTCCTTCAGACGACATCGAAGGCGAAGTCGTCCAGAACCGGCTCCTCGGCGGGCTTGGGGTCCTCACGGATCAGGTCAATCTCGCTGTGCGCGCCGCAACCATGGTCAAGGCTCACGACGCGACCGTCGGAGGGCGACCAGGCGTTGGCGCATACGCCGAAAAAAGAGCGAAGTGCACCCGCCATCGGGACGAAGAAACCACACGTTGAACATGGCGCCGGAGCCTGTTCGGCAACCGGCGACGTGGGACCACTGTCACCGGCATACCAGCGCTGGGCTGCATCCTCGCGGCCCTCGGCGGACAGGACCCGCTTGCGACCCAGCCCGAGCTCCCACTGGGCCGCCTCGTCGACGTCCTCGTCGCCGGTAGCCTCTGCGCCCGGCTCGAGACGCTGGTCGTCCTCGATGTAGGGCAGGACGTCGCCGGCTCCGAGGTCGCCGGGGGCCACCCGCTGGTCGTAGGGCAGCCACTCGGGCGAGAGCAGCGCGCCGTCACCGGGCACCAGGCTGGTCTCGCAGACCGTGGCCTTCTTGCCGCGTGGCACGCGTGCGACGGTGATCGCCCAGCGCCACCCCGGGTATGCCGTGGCGGTGCACGCGAAGTAGTGGGTTGCGAGGCGCTCTTCGTCCATCACGGCGCCGAGGTGCTCGCCGACCGTGCCCGGCTCGGCGATGCTCTCCGCAGCCTCACGGGCCTGGTCCAGGGCGGCGAACAAGATCGCGTCGGCCTTGATCCGCATCGCCTCAGGCGCCCGTCTCGAGCTGGCCCGCGACCCCGTGCAGCACCTTGGCGACCTTGGCCGCGGTGACCTTGTCGGGGTACTTGCCACGGTGCAGCGTGGTGGAGACGCTGTCGAGGAGCTTGATGACGTCCTCGATGATGACCGTCAGGTCCTCCGGCGAGGTGCGGTTCTTGGCTGCCACGGCTGCGACGACCGACGGTGTGGGGTCCAGAACTCTCACCGACAGGGCCTGCGCACCGCGCCGACCCTCGACGACGCCGAACTCCACCCGCGTGCCACCCTTGAGCGTCGTGACGCCCGCCGGCAACGCGTCCGCGTGCAGGAACACGTCGGTGCCCTCGTCGTCGCTGAGGAATCCGAAGCCCTTGTCGGCGTCGTACCACTTGACCTTGCCTGTAGGCACTGCCCACCTCTTGCTCATGTGTCGGTCGCGGCCCCACATGCGGGCACGACACGATGGCGCACGGTGCGCTGGTACAAGGCTAACCGGTCCCGACAACAGGTTTGCCAGGCGCCCGGTCAGCTCGACGGAAGACCGTCACCGACCCAGGAAACGCTTTACCGACTTTCGGTGGCCTTCGCCATACTGGGGCCGGTGACCTCCCCCGCACCTGACCGCCCATCGTTGGCGTCGTTCTGGAGCGAGCTCCCTCGCGACGGCAAGCTCCTGCTGTCCACGGTCGCCGTCGAGACGCTGGGCACGGGGCTGGTGCTGCCGTTCGGCTTCATCTACCTGCATGAGGTGCGCGGGTTCCCCATCGAGATAGCCGGCAGCCTGCTGGCGGTGCCTGCCATCGTCGGCATGGCGGTCGTCGGGCCGGCCGGCGCGCTCATCGACCGGCTCGGCGCCCGACGCATCATCCTCGCCGGCATGAGCGCCCAGATGCTCGGCAACGTCATGCTCGCGTTCTCCTCCACCCCGCTGATGGCCACCGTGGCGCTA
>Ga0209745_1000285_pt1 | contig 30110 bp, 32 predicted proteins | sample BarGraNGADG00312_FD_184495 | JGI IMG/M metagenome (GOLD analysis project Ga0209745, IMG submission 184495) | Arctic peat soil microbial communities from Barrow, Alaska - Barrow Graham LP Ref core NGADG0004-312 (SPAdes) (version 2) | ecosystem: Environmental > Terrestrial > Soil > Wetlands > Peat...
TTCTTCGGTCTTCCCCAACCCAGAAAGGGAAGGCCCAGGAAAAAGTGCCTGTAAGCCCTTTTATAGTTGTTTCCTCTCAACTGGCGATATTCCGCGGCCGACTTCGCCGCCAGTGAAGCCCCAATCGATTCCGGCAGATCCCGCGCATCGGGACCCTTGATCTCATCGATTACCGCTTGCCAACCCCTGGCCGACGTAACAACCATGTGGCGATGGCCGCCTATCTGGTAAATAGTTCCAAGCTCCTCGTCCCAGGAAAGTGGCCAGGGAAAGACCGGACAGCGGCATTTATCGCAGACCTCCAGGCCGTAGTCCCGCCCCGGCCTCTGCGGCTTTTGGTCTCCGTTTATCTTCCAACCGGATTTATTAATCGTGGTGACCGTCAGATCCCATTCCTTTTCCGAAATGGCCTGCATCGACATCTCGGCTTCCACGTCATAGAGGCCTTCCCAGAAACCCCATACGTCTCCGGCCATCAGGTAGGGATGGTAGGGGTGGGCAATCCTGACCTTCAGTTCCTTGCGGGGTTTTATGTTTGAGATGGTGATCTTGCCGCAACCGAAGAAGCCCGCCTCATGCAGGGCTGAAAGAATTACCCGCTTGGCGGCCGGCCAGTGCCTGAGTAAGGAACTCCTGACGCCGCCTGTTTGCGAGCCTACCTCTTCGCGGCTGAAAACCCTCCGCCGCTGGCGCAGGTCTTCCAACAAGCTTGGCCCGCGCAGCTTCAGGCTCTCATCGATTACGCTGGCTATATCCTCTTCTTCGAGGAATATCAGGCGATCCGAGCGTTTAGACTGGAAGTAGAGACCACCGTCCGTGGTCCAAATCAGCTTGCGGTTGAGAACCCTGGGAAGCCCGCAAGCAGGACAATTATCGCCCGCCATTTCTTCACCTCCATGTGAACAGGTTACTTAAGACGCAGGGCGGACGCAAGGTGTTTTAGCGCAGGGAGCATAGGCTTTTTAGTTCATAGTAAAAGGCCCCGCAGGGGGAACGGGGCCTTCCGCTAATGCGGACTAAATGGGGATTCAGGGGATACCTCAGGATTAATCGGATAAGCTGCGAATATTGCTGCTAAAGTTGCTGCGAGTATATTGCGAATAAGCTGCGTTGTTTCCACAAAAATTGAAGCGTCGTGGGCGAGGGCTTGAGATAAGTAGTCCGTCTGGGCTGCATTCGATTGCTAATTGGGGTAGATGGCTGTCTCGGCTAGTCGGCTTCGGATGGTGCTAGGGGAATGCTACTGCGTCTGCTTAAAGGGGGCTGCGACTATTGCTGATACCATCTCGCCCACGACGTTGGGTTCTCTGTTTCTAAGGCACTATTTCCCCGGTGTCCGCTTGGGGCCTTTTTCAAGGATCCAGCTTGCCTATTAAAAATAGCGCGGGAGGCGGCAAGACCGCCATTCCCCCAAGGTAGTAATTAAAAAACCGAACTAATACTCTGGTATTAGTATTAGCGGTCTGTCTGGGAAGATGGATGTTTTTACCAGGTGAATCTTGCGGTTTTTCGGGTCAATGCCGCTCATTTGCTTCGATGATTTTGCAGTGTATAGTTTATAGACGGCCTCGAGGAGAATAGAAGATCGCCGCCTGAGGGCATATTAATTCTTTGTAAAGATCGGGACCGGCCTGAAGCGGCAGGTATAGAGGTGAAATATGGGAAGCAACCAGAGAGAAAATCCGTGGGACCGCAGCCTGAGGGGAGTAAGCGGGCTGGTGGAGGGAGTGGCCCGCCGGGTGCCCATCTACCGATCGCTGCGCCAGGCGTTTCAAGGGGGCAGCGACCTGCTCGACTGGGCCCAGGCGGGTGAGATAGCAATACTGGTGGCCCAATCGGATTCGGCGAATATCGACCCGCCGGGACCGCGGGTACAGGCCGATTTTGAGGCCATGATGGAGCGTAGCGAGGAACTGGTCCGCGAGCATTCGCACCTGCAGAACCGGGAGCCGGTCGGGCCTCTGCTGGTCTTCAACCGGCCCGATTGGATCGAGACCAACCTGGGCAGCTTCAAGCTGATTTTCGAACCCCTGGCCGAGAGCTATGAAAAAGCCCTCAAGCGGGTAGAGGAGCAGAGGAGAAGGCCGCTCGGCTTCGGCCGCAGGCTGACCCGCGGCATACTCACCGCCCAGCTCGGAATGGTCATCGGCTACCTCGCCCGCAATGTCCTCGGCCAGTTCGACCTCGGGCTTCCCCGGCTGGAAGATAGTGGCAAGCTGTATATCGTCTATCCGAACCTTATGAAGGCGGAGGAAAAGATGCGACTCGTTGAGCAGGATTTCCGGCTGTGGATAACCCTGCACGAGGTGACTCACGCCTTTGAGTTCGCCGCCAATCCCTGGCTGCGGGAGTACATGAAGTCATTGATGGCTAGGTATTTCAAAAGTGTATCGCTGCGTTTGGAGGAAATGAGCTTGCGGATACGGCCGCAGGAGCTGCGCGATTCGCGGCGCCTCAACGAAATCATCAATCAGGGTGGCTTGATGAGCATCGTGCACTCCCCGGAACAACGGCAGATTCTCTCCGAAATCCAGGCCTTCATGTCTCTGATAGAAGGCTACAGCAACCTTATGATGGACATGGTGGGAAAAGAAATAATACCCAGTTTTGATGAGATGAGCATAGCCTTCCGGCACCGCAGGGATTCCAAGTCGGGAGCCGAGCGCTTCGTCGAGAGGATGTTGGGCTTCGACCTCAAGCTGCAGCAGTACCAGGTCGGCGAGCTGTTCTGCAAGGAAGTGGTGGAGAAGAAGGGGCTGGACTTTCTCAACCTGGCCTGGAAGAGAGAGGAAAATCTTCCCAACGGGGATGAAATACGCAACGCTTTTCAATGGATCGAACGCATGGAGGAGAGCGAGAAAGAACGGCTGGTGAGGGCTCGAATCTAGGGAGATAGCCGGGATAAAATCGTCGGATCCGCGCTCCTATTCGTAAGCGAGATCCCAGGTCGCTTGCGCCACGACCTCAGTCACATTCTTAAGCCCCTGCTCGTTTATTTTCTCCGCAACGTCGCTGGTCTTGTGGAAGTCGGGATGCTCACTGCGCTCGTACCAGGACCAGTCGCAGGTGACCGCGGCCTGATGAAAAAGGAAGAAGACATTTGATGATGTTCCCGAGTCGGCGCCACCCGGTTCCAACTCGACACCCAGAAGATCGGCCGCCCCTGCGAGGGCATCTGCCGCTGGCTCGTTCTTGCGATAGTCGAGGTTCCAGACGTCCATGTAGTTACCTTGCCCGGCGCCGATGCCTTCTATGTTTATGATGCTGACCGCTTGCCGCAGGCCGGCCGATTCTATTGCGGCGGCGAGCGCCTGCGATCCATAGTTGCCGCATTCCTCGCCGCCGAGGAGCGCAAACATTACGGTCTTTTTGGGTCTCTGCTTGATCTCGCTGAACAGGCGGGCGAGCTCCAGGACGGCGCTCGAACCGGAGGCGTTATAATCGGCCCCAGGGTAGATCGATCCCGTCTTGACATCGATGCCCAGCCCGTCATAGTTGGCGGCGAGGATAAGGATTTCGGAACCTGGTTCCCCCCGTATCTCGCCGAGGATGTTGGCGGCCGTTACAGTTTCGCCGGAGGGCGTATTCTCCAGGAACAGCCTTTCCGTCGGCACTGGAAATTCTTCCCGATAATCGGTTAATCCCAATGCTTCGGGTGGCTGCAGGCCTAGGTCGGAAAATTGCTTTATCAGATAGCTTTCGAGCTCCGCAGACTGGGGTGATCCTGTCGGCCGACCCTGCAGCTCTTCCCCGGCCATATAGGAAATGGTCTGCATCATGCGGCCGCTGTCCGCCTTACCGGCAAAACGCGATTGTCCTGAATCGTTGCCGCCCTGAGGTGCGCCGCAACCGGCTGCGGAAAGCAGAAGGAGAGTGACGATAATGCCGGCAAGGGGGAGTCTGGAACGCATTTTATTTTTTGGCTCGCTTGCCGGCCTTGCCGGCGGCGGCCGTTGCCGATTTGGCCTTTCGCCTGGGCATATAGCCAAAAAAGAAGATCAGAAAGCCCACTATGAGCACGGCAAGGATTATCACTATCGTTATCAGCAGCCCGTTGCCGCCGGAGGAACCCGACGTCGTTTCGGAAGCGCTTTGCTTGGCCACTCCCAGCGCCTCATAGGCGTCCTGCGGCGTCGAACCCATCTCCTGTCCCGCCACGGTTATGCCTATATTATCGATGCCGGTTACCTCTTGCAGGGTCTTTTCTATCTGGGCCAGCGCCTCGGCCGCCTTCTCAGGATCGCCGTTCAAACCGAGCAATTCGTTGGAAAGAGAGACGCTGTACTCGCTCTGGTCCGTTTTAATCGTCGAGTACTGCAGCTTGACCCCATCCGGTATGAAAGACACATAGCCCGTGGCCTTTTCCTCATCGGTCGGCCCTTTTACCAATTCTAGCAATGCAAATTCCGCCATTTGCGAGCCTCCGGCCACGTCTCGCGACACCCCGGCAAGCTCGCCGTTCAGATAAAAATAGACTTGCCCTGAAGCCGTCTCCTGACCTCCGGTTATGGGAGGTTGCTGGTCGGAGGGCACCTGCTGGGCAAAAGCGATCCCGCCGAGGAGGAGAAAAACCAATCCGCAGAGGAAGCCGATTGTAGTTGCTCGCCTGATCATATGACATCTCCTTTTCATTTTGATTATTGTATTTGAGGCCTTTTAGCCTGACAAGGTTTCATCTAACTTGGGGTCAGGCCCCCATGTCGGTGGAAAAATGGTGGAGATGAGCGGATTCGAACCGCCGACCTCCTGCTTGCAAGGCAGGCGCTCTCCCAACTGAGCTACATCCCCACGACTGATTCCAGATTAGTTAGAATTATAAACCATATCAAACAGTGCGCCTGGTTTTGACCCTGAGAAAACGGGACAAGAATTTGGGTTTATCAGGGGGTTCTATTAGAATGGTAAGCGGAAAAGCCCGGTGAGGCGCCGGGAAAGAGTAGGTCCCCGGAAAGACAGGGAACCAGCGGCGGGAGAAAGAAAGTCTATAAGAGAGACCCAGGGGATCGGGCAACGTCTGCGCGTGGTCATACAAACACCAGTCGACAAGGTTTAGTCTTATAGGAGAAATCAATGCGAGGGAAGAGATGAACAGCGAAACGGGAACAGACTCGTCACAAGCGGCGGTGGCCAGAGCAAGAGCCAGAATGCAGGCGAGGGCGAAGACGCCGAGGAAGAGGCCTTCTAGTGGGATCAAGCTGACCCGGCGCTTCTACGGCGCGATCGCCGCAATTATAATCTTGATTCTTTTGATCGTCATTATCGTTACCGCAACCGCCGGCGGAAGCAAGGGAAGCTTCCAGGCAGCCTTGGGCGTGACGGCCGGGCTGAACGAGGCCGACTTGAACAACCAGAAGATCAACGAGCTCGGGGCGGTGATGGTACTCGAATACCATCGTATCGGTGAGGAGGGAAGGTGGACCCGTAGCCCGGAGAATTTCAGGAGCGATCTCGATCTGCTCTACAGCGAAGGCTACCGGGCCATGCGCCTATCCGATTTCGTCAACAACAAAATAAACGTGGAAGCGGGCTGCACGCCGGTTTTATTCACCTTCGATGACGCCGATTCCAGCCAGTTTCGATATATCGAACAAGATGGACAACCCGCTATAGATCCCAGGTGTGCGATGGGGGTCATGGAGGATTTCAAAAAGGTGCATCCCGATTTCAATATGACCGCGACCTTCTACGTTTTGCCGACCCTCTTCGGACAGGATGAGTACACGGAGAAGAAGCTGCATTTCCTGGTGGACAACGGATACGATATCGGGAACCATACCGTAAACCATCCCTCCCTTTCGACCCTGAGCGATAGCAAGGTCGTGGAGGAGCTGACGGGAAACATCAGTATGGTTCAGAAATACCTGCCTAATTACCAGGAGTTGAGCATAGCGCTTCCCAATGGTGAGGCACCCAAGAATCAGGATCTCTTAAAAGGGGGTTCTCTGAATGGGGTACAGTACAATTTCATCGCCTCCCTCCTGGTGGGCGCAAACCCATCACCCGCACCCTGCGACATCTCCTTCGACCCCATGAAGATGCCTCGCATTCAAGCCCTCGATCCTTCTCTGGATAAGGGGAACGCCGGTATCTACGCTTGGCTGAACTATTTCATGGAAAATCCGGAGCGGCGTTATCGCAGCGATGGCGATCCCAATACGGTAACCGTGCCCAAGCACATGGCCGGGCGGATTGATAGCAACCGGTTGGGTGACTGCAAGGTAAGGACTTATTAATGGACCCTACCATAAATACAATGGCATTCGAACGGCACTGCATCCCCTCCCGCTGCGTTCCGCTACCTGCGACGTGCTCACAGAGCACGCCTCAGTCGCGCGCCTTGCCGGAGTGGCGCATCGACGCTCTCGGTGCATCACTGTATTTCTGGCATGGTCCAACAGCAAGAAACAGAAGCGCGTAAAGCGGTGGTCTGAAGGTGGCTTATAAGCAAAGAAGCAGCAAGAAAATCTTTTCCCGCCGGCGCTGGTGGTCGAGGGTTACGCCTCGGGCAAAGCTAACCGGCGCCCGGGTTTCGGGAGTCTCGTCCATCTCGTCCGTCTCGAACGGCGGCGGCCGAGTGATGCGAACTGCACGACCGGGGGGTTCTGCACGGCCGCGAGTTCGGCGCCGCCGATTCAAGCTTACGAGGCGTGCCACTTGGACTTTGATAGGGCTGGGAATCGGCCTTTTCCTCATAATCCTCATCATCGTGCTCGCCGGGGGAGAGGCGCAGGGGGGAATAATTCCGCGCAACGGATCGCGCCTGACCGGCTCGCCGGTACACATCGAGATGCCGATCAAAGGGGGCGTTAATCCCGCCGATGTCAGCGTCTTGATAGACGGGCAGGACTTCAAAGACAAGGCTGAGTTCAATAATCAGGGCCTTTCCATGGACGTCCCTCTCGAGGACGGCGATCACCTGCTGGAGGTGAAGGCCGGAGATAAATTGTTGGCGGCCTCGAGCTTCAGCCTCGATAACACCGCTCCAGTCATAAAGATCGACTCCTGGGACGTGCGGGACGACGGCATTACGGCCATCCAGGGAACCGTGGATGGAGCAAGCAACCTGCTCCTCGATGATAAGAGGGTGGCGTTGAGCCCGGACGGTTCGTTCCAGTTGGAGGTAAACCGTTATGAGAAGACTTCGGTAACCCTGGCGGCCGTCGACGCTTTTGGTAATCGGCGGGAAATGATGTTGGAGACGTCGCCGCCGCCTCAGATAAAAGCGGCTCACGTCTCCATATGGGTAGCGGCCGACCGCACCCTTTTCAAGAAAATGATCGACCTGGTGAAGCGGACGGAATTGAACGGGCTGCAGATAGATATTAAGGATGAAAGCGGCAAAATCGGCTATGCCAGCCAGGTTCCGCTGGCGCAGGAGACGGGGAGTTCGCTCACGGCCGGAGGCATTGATATAGACCGGGTCATGGACAAATTCTGGTATAACGGCGTCTACCCCATCGCCCGCATGGTCTGCTTCAAGGATCCGGTCATAGCTTCGAAGCGCCCGGACCTCGCGGTGAAGAGCACCAGCGGCGGTAGATGGGGAAACGGCCAATGGCTGGATCCATACAACAGGGAGGTCTGGGATTATATCCTGGGGATTGCGACCGAGGCGGGCAAGAAGGGCTTCAAGGAGATACAGCTCGACTACGTGCGTTTCCCTTCGGACGGCGATACCAGCACTTGCGTCTTCCCTGCCAATGACGGCAAGAACAAGGACGAGACGATACAGGGCTTCCTGCAATATATGCGAAATGGTCTTAAACCTATGGGGATAGCCCTCTCCGCGGATGTCTTTGGATTGACCGCTTCAGATCAGGGAGATATGGGGATAGGGCAGAACATTCAAGGCATGGCACAATACCTCGACTATATATGTCCTATGGTCTATCCATCGCATTACCATGCCTACGAATACAATATAAAGGACCCTGAATCCAATCCCCACGATATCGTTGCCGCAAGCCTCAAGGATTTTCAGACCAAGCTGGAAGGTACCGCCTGCAAGCTCAGGCCCTGGCTGCAGGATTTTTCCCTGCGCATACCCTACGGCGCAAATGAAGTGCTGGCCCAGATACGAGCATGTAACGAGGTCGGGGTGAACGAATGGCTCCTCTGGGACCCGAACTGTACCTTCACCGAGGCCGCCCTCCAACCCGAATCCTAGTGCCCCGTGGAGGCTAGCGCAGCAATACCTTTATCCTGTCTATAAGGATGGCGGGAATGGCCGAAGCGGCGATTATCAAGATCCAGGCGGCACCATTCAAGAATTCCGTTCCAAACAGGTTCATCAGGGGCGGTATGAATATCACGGCAAGCTGAAGAGCCAGGGAGGCGGCCAGCGCCGCCAGTAGAGCTTTATTATCGAAAAAGGACAGTTGCGTTACCGACAGGCGCTCAGAACGCGAGTTGAAGGAATGCAAGAGCTGAGAGAGGACGAGGGTTGTAAAGACGACGGTGCGCACCTTGGCCAGGGCGACATCCCCCCCGCTTGCCGGGAAAAGCCAGTAGCGGGCTATAAAGAAAGAAGAAAGTGCGCCGAGCGAGAGAACCAGGCCCTGCCAGAGAATGTATGCTTGTTTTCTCCACGCGAGTATTCCTTCAGAAGCTTCGCGCGGCGGACGGGACATGACATCGGGGGCCGGAGTATCGACGCCCAGCGCCATGGCGGGGAAGCCATCGGTAACCAGGTTCATCCAAAGCACCTGCACGGCCGAGAGCGGCGTTGTGGAACTCGCCAGCATGGCAATGAACATGGTTGCCACTTCCGACATGTTGCAGGAAAGCAGGAAATAGATGAATTTCTTGAGATTGTCAAAGATGATGCGGCCTTCCTCCACCGCCGCCACAATCGTCGCGAAATTGTCATCGGCGAGGACCATGTCCGATGCCTGCTTGCTGACATCCGTTCCGGCGATCCCCATGGCAACACCAATATCGGCGTTTTTCAATGCGGGTGCGTCGTTCACGCCATCCCCGGTCATGGCGACCACTTTCCCTATCGCCTTCCAGGCCTTCACGATCTTCACCTTATCAGCCGGTGAGACCCTGGCGTAAACCGCGATGCTTTCGACCCTCGCCGCCAATTCCTCCTCACTCAAGTGCGACAGCTCCTCGCCGGTCACCACCTCCCTGCCAGGCGTGAGGATCCCCAGGCGCTCGGCAATTGCTTTTCCCGTCGCAGCATGGTCTCCCGTCACCATTACCACCTCGATGCTCGCCCGCCGGCAGGCCTCCAGCGCCGGGAAGACTTCGGGCCTCGGCGGATCCATCATGCCGACCATACCGAGATAGATAAGATTCTCCTCAACACTTTCAATGGAATCGGGGGCGGGAATATGCCCCAGCGGGCGGCAGGCGAAGGCGAGCGTCCTCAAAGCCCTCTTCGCCATGTCCTCCGCTTGACGCATGTAGAATAAACGTTCCTCCCGGCTGAAATCGCGCACTCCATCCCTCGTCAGGATCCGACCGCAGCGGTCGAGCACCGCTTCCGGGGCGCCCTTGGCGAGGACGATAAAAGAAGCATCCGAAAACGGGAAGAACTTTTGATTGCCGATCTCGGAGGCGGCATTAATGGTGCTCATCATCTTCCGCTCACTCTCAAAGGGAACTTCCTCCACGCGAGGCAGATCAGCGAGCGCTTCTTCAAGCGGAAATGAGAAATCCAGAGACATGCGCAGCAAGGCCACTTCGGTTCCTTCGCCCAGAAACTCGCCGCTCCGGACCTTGGCATCGTTGCAAAGGGAAGCGGCTGCCAGAAGAGGCCAGGCCGATTCTGAGGATTCCGGGCTAAGCTCTTTGGCTTTGCAGCCTTCGATAGGGGAGCATTCGGGTAGACTGATCTCCTCGACCTCCATCTCGTTCCTGGTAAGAGTGCCGGTTTTGTCCGTGCAAATCACGTCCGCCGAACCGAGTGTCTCGACGGCGGTAAGGCGGCGCAGGACGGCATTTCTATCCGCCATGCGACGCATTCCGAGGGCGAGCGCGATGGTAACGATGGCCGGCAGGCCTTCCGGAATGGCTGCGACGGCGAGGCTCACCGAGAAGAGAAGCATTTCCGACCACTTCAGGTCGCGAACGACGCCGAGGATAAAAATAATTCCGGCGATGCCTATGCACAACAGCGCGATGCGCACCCCTGTTTTCCCGAGTTCCAGTTGCAGTGGCGTTCTTTCCGGCTCGGCTTCGCCCAGCAACTCGGCGATCTTGCCCAGTTCGGTGGCCTTCCCGGTCGCCACCACAACCCCGTCCCCGCGTCCGTGCACGATGTGGGTCCCGCTATAGACCATATTTACGCGGTCGCCGAGGGGGATTTCAGCGCCGGGAAGGGTGGCCGCGGTTTTGCTTTCGGCCTCTGATTCCCCGGTAAGTGAGGACTGATCCGCCCTTAGATTATAGGCATGCGTCAATCTGGCATCGGCCGCTACGAAATCGCCGGTTTCAACCAAGAGGATATCCCCGGGCACGATTTCCCGGGATGGGATTTCCTTCTCCCGCCCTCCCCTGATCACGATTGCGGTTGGTGCGCTAAGCCGGCGCAGGCTCTCCAGGGCCCTTTCGGCACGGTACTCCTGTACGAACCCCAGGATCGCGTTGGCGACTACGATAAACAGGATGACCAGGGCGTCGAGCACCTCTTTTAACAGGAAGCCTGATATGGCCGCCGCCGCGAGGAGGACATAGATCATGAAATCGCGGAACTGGTTGAGGAACAGGGCGATAGGGTGCGCCTTTTTTTCCTCCCGTATGCTGTTCTCCCCGTATTGCATCAGCCGGGCGGCGGCCTCATTATCGGAAAGGCCTCGCTCGGGAGACGCACCCAACGTCCTGGCAACTTCATCTGCATCGAATGCGTACCAGGATTCAACCCTTTCTTCTTCCACCAGCCAGAGGCCTCCTGTTCCGACCGAGTCCCGGCAAACCGCCATCGTAGATCGAATCGTTGAAATGCTACGGCATTTGTTATTATAATGGCGAATGCTGGCCAGGTGAGCCGGCAAAGAGGGATCGCAGACAAACAACCATTGTACGAGCCGTATCGAGTATGTCCAAAGGTCTTAAGGAGGTCGTAGATGAAAGTAACGTTCAGCATAATCAAGGCTGATGTAGGGGGCTACGTGGGGCACTCGGACGTCCATCCCGCCCTGCTCGCCAGGACTGAAGAGGCTTTGGCGGAGGCGAAGGAGAAGGGGCTAATAATCGATTATTATCGCGCCAAGTGCGGGGACGACATAGCCCTGATCATGACGCACACCAGAGGGACGGACAACGAGGACATCCATCATTTCGCCTGGGATACTTTCGAGGCGGTCACCGAGGTGGCGAAGGAATACGGCCAGTACGGCGCGGGACAGGATCTATTAACCGACGCCTTCTCCGGCAACCTGAGGGGAATGGGACCCGGGTTCGCCGAGATGGATATCGAGGAGCGCAAGTCGGAACCTATCATCTGCTTCCTCGCCGACAAGACGGAGCCCGGCTCCTGGAATTATCCCCTCTTCAAGATGTTCGCCGATCCCTTCAATACCGCGGGATTGGTTATCGACCCCTCCATGCACGACGGATTCAGATTTGAGGTTCACGACCTCATCGAGGAGAAGAAGATTATATTCAGCTGCCCCGAGGAACTCTACGACCTGCTGGTCTTCATCGGAGCACCCTCCCGCTACGTCATCAAGCACATCTTCCCCAAGGGAAAGGACGAGCCGGCTGCGGTTACCTCGACCCAGCGCCTGTTCTTGATGGCCGGACGTTATGTGGGTAAGGACGACCCGGTGATGGCCGTTCGTTGCCAGAGCGGACTGCCGGCGGTAGGGGAGGTCGTGGAACCCTTCTCATTCCCGTACATAGTCGCCGGCTGGATGAGGGGAAGCCATCATGGTCCTTTCATGCCGGTAGGAATGCAACAGGATACTCCGACCCGCTTTGATGGACCGCCGCGAGTCGTATCACTCGGATTCCAGTTAAAGGACGGAAGACTAATCGGGCCAAGGGACATGTTCGCCGACCCGAGTTATGACCTGGCGCGTTGGAAAGCACTGGAAATCGCGGAGTATCTGCGCCGCCACGGTCCCTTCGAACCCCACCGCCTGCCGCTGGATGAGATGGAATACACGACGCTGCCCGCCGTCATGGAAAAGCTGCACGAGCGTTTCGAGCCGCTTGTTGGCGACGAGAGAGACTTCTAGAAAAGTTCGCAATAATTTGGGACGCCCTTTCGGGGGCGTCCCATTTTTAATTGTGAAATCGGATCGCACTCCTCTTGCAGTCCCCTCAGCTCCTGATTACCAGCGATTCCTGGTCGACGTGCAGGATGGCCTCGTAGGGAATTATGTTGGTTTCACCGGCGCGGTTGTAACGGCGCCTGAGCCTGTTCACCAGTTTTCCAACCCTGCCTCCGGCCGGCAGCCATTCCGTACCGACCTGCAACCCCTCTAAAAAGAAAAGGATTCCCTCACGCCTGAGCAGCACGTCGTCGACCCTGTGCAGCCGGTTGCCCTCTTGATCGACGATCTGCTTGTTCAGGATATCTCTCCGTATCAAGGTCCTTTCGGCGCTCGATACCACGTCGAACATCGGGTGGCGGTGCCGTAACCAGACTCGCTCTTCATCTATCGCCTCCACCTCTGACCACGGCATGAGCAGTACGATGTCATCGGTGGGGCGGGGCAGGACGAAAGCTGCCACCCGATCGGTCCAATCGAGATGTACGGCCAATCCGGTTACGGCGGCTGGCCGTGAAGTGAGATCGACGCTCAGGTCCTGCAGATGCCCTACCACACTGTCCTCGGCGTCCTGCACCTCCATCTTCAGCAGGCCCGTGATGGGTAACATTTCTCCCTCGTTCAAGAGGCCACCTCCCTTATCACCCGGATGGAAAGAAGACCGACACTACCATTATCAAGGTCAAGACCGTAAGCAGGCCGGTTATGACCCACATGATCGAGTTCAGCCAGCGGGGGTTGACGTAACTGCCCATAATATCGCGGTCGTTGATCAGAACCAGCATGCAGATTAAGATCACCGGCAGCAATATCCCATTCATGGTCTGGGATATGAGCATCAGAAAGATCAGGGGCATGCGGGGGATCATCACCAGCAGGGCGCTGGCGACTATAAAAAAGGTGTAAATAAAATAGAAACGAGGTGCTTCGCGATAGCTGCGATTAATGCCCGACTCCCAGCCGAATGCTTCGCAGACAGTATAGGCGGTGGAGAGGGGCAGGATGGTGCCGGCGAACAGGGACGCCACCAGGAGCCCGAAGGCGAAGAGGTATGAGGCATAGCTGCCGGCCACGGGAGCCAGGGCGGCCGCGGCTTGATCAGCGGTTTTTATAGTGGTGGCCCCGACCGAAGGGTTGTTGAAGAAGGCGGCGGAACAGGCAATCACGATGAACATGGCGACAACCGTCTGCAGAACCGAGCCCGCAACAGTGTCCAGCCTCTCATAAGCGATCTTCGATGCATCCAGACCCTTATCAACGATGGCCGCTTGCTGATAGAACTGCATCCAGGGAGCTATGGTCGTTCCAATCAGGGTGACCATCAATGCAAGGTACGCCGGGTTGAATTGGAAGGAAGGAGTTGCCAGGCCTCCGCCAACCTCCCGCCAATTCGGATGGGCCATGATGGCGGAAACAACATAAGCGATATAGACCAGGGAAGCGATGAGAAAAGCTTTTTCAACCCTGCGGTAGGTGCCCTTAACGACAAGCCACAGGGTCAGGGCGGCAAACGGGGGAATGGCGATAAAGACCGGTATGTGAAAGAGCTGCATGCCGGCCGCGAGGCCAGCGAAGTCCGAGACGGTATTGGCGAAGTTGGTGATCAACAGGATCAACATGATGAAGGCGGTGAGGCGCAGTGAAAACCTCTCGCGGATCAGCGCCGCCAACCCCTTCCCGGTAACCATGCCCATACGAACCGTCATCTCCTGAACCAAGATGAGAAGAACGGACGTAAAAACCAGGACCCAGAGCAGTTCGTATCCAAAGCGCGCGCCGGCAACCGAATAGGTGGCGATGCCACCGGCATCGTTGTCCACCATTGCGGTTATCAGGCCGGGGCCGAGCACGGTCAGGAAGATCAGTATCTCCCTGCGCCCCAGCCGACGCTCTCGCTGAGCCTGTCTGCCGGGCATTGTTCTCCTCCAATTTTCACTCCTGCTTTGTATATGGATTTAGCTTGATTTCCTGGTTGATTATACCACTACGCCTGGAGCCCTTCTTAAATGAGAAAACGCGGTACGATTCGGAATTTAATCTTCAGGGTAGTGCGCAGGCCGAAGAGCAGTCGATAATTCGCTTCTCCGTAACTATCTTGTGGATTGGCGCGTCGTGCTCGGCCCGCGGGACTTGCTCGACCAGTTGAAGCTCGAAAGCGAGCGCGACCAGGCGGCAGTCGGGTCTGCATTGTTCAAGGAAGCGATCGTAATAGCCTCCGCCGTAGCCGAGCCGCCCTCCGCTTTCATCAAAGGCGACGCCGGGCATGAGGATGAGATCGATCTCCCCCGAGGGGATGGGCCGGACGCGTTCCGGCCTCGGCTCCAGGATGTCATAATTTCCCAGCACGAGGTCTTGGTGCATATCGAGGATCTGCGAAGCGATCATGCCCCTGGAATCCATGTCGGTAGACGGGAGGCAGGTTATCTTGCCATCCGCCATAGACCGCTCGATCATGGGAACGGTATTGACTTCACTGCGGAAGGATATGAAGAAGAGCACGGTGCGGGCGGATGCGAACTCGGGCTCAGACCAGAGGTTATCGCCGATGCGTGATGAAAGGGTATCCCTTTCCTCTACGCCGAGTCCATCCCTCAGTGCCTGGATCTTGCGGCGCAGCTGCTTCTTTTTTTCGTTTACCATCGCTTATTCCTTTCGAAATCCTATAATAATATAGGCTGGGCGGGGGGAAAGCTCAACAAGCGGCAAGGCGGGGTCGGGACATGAAACGTTTGATAATTGTAGCGGATACTCATATACCAAAGGCGGTTCCCGCTTTGCCGGAGGGACTCCTCGACTCCTTCCGGGGGGCCGATCTCATCCTTCATGCCGGCGATATCGTAGACCTCTCCGTCCTGGATGCCTTGGCCGCCATCGCTCCGGTTATGGCGGTTGCCGGAAACATGGATCCTCCTGAAACCAAAGCGGTGCTCCCGGAAAAAAGGGTGATTGAGGTGGAGGGGAAGCTGATCGGCCTCATCCATGGCTGGGGTGGTCCAAATGGCATCGAGCGGAGGGTGATGACCCAGCTCTCCGGCGTCGATGCCATTGTCTTTGGCCATACCCACACCCCGCTCATAGAACGCCTGGACGGTGTTCTCCTGCTCAATCCCGGCACGCCCAATGACGCACGCTTCTCGGACACGCTCTCCTATATAATTCTCAAGATCGATGATGGCTTGATGGAACCCCAAATCATCCAGCTATGTTGAGGAAAATAGATCGAAAGGGCTGGCTCTACTGGCCGGTTTCGGGGAAACTTTCCTTTTCGCCCAGGTCCAGTCCGCCGACTATGACCCAGCGCGGCACGGCCCTGTTTTCCAAGCCCGGCACGTTTTTGAGCGGATCGTCGGGTCCGCTTTCATAGCGCCTCAGGTAGACTTCGCCGGCCTTGTCACCGAAGCTGTCCTGCTTATACTCGGTGGTTTCGAAAAATTGTTTGCCGATATACCTCACGCCGCCCGCTGTTATTTTTACCGTCGCATCGGTGTCGCTTTGCGATATTTCGTCCAGCTGAATATCCCGGAATTCAACCTGCCAGTCGGTCGCCTGCCATTGCGTGTTGTATTGTTGAATTTCGTCCGGGCCCGCCACCGCGCCCGTGGTGGGATCCTTCAAGTAGTCAGGGTTTATCACAGAAAGATACAGATCGAAGTCCCTGCCACTTTCGGGAAGCCGCTGCACCTGCCCCTGTTCGTTGGTGGTTTCGCGAAACTGCAGAGACTCCATCCAGTTTTGCACGACGGTCGCAGGCGTCGCCGTGGCGGGATTATACTCGCCCTGAAAAGTCGCGCCGCTGGTCCAGCCACAACCAGCCAACAGGATCAGCCCTATGGCTGCGGCTGCAAAAAGCAGGAAGCGCCTCTTATTTTTACGCAAATCAACCTCCGCGATCAGTAGTCCATATCGAGCATCGTTCTAGTATAGTTTACCGGCCCTGGCATGTCAGCCGGTCATTGCACCTCGGGGAATTCGGATGAATCCGGCACTATCTCCGGCAGGGGGTACGGCAATTTCACCAGGTTGTAATTGTCCACCAGCCAGGTCCCTTCTTCCTTGTGCAGTGATACCGTACGCGGGTGAAGCGAGAAATCAACCCCCCCGCTGTTGCTGCCGCCATCGTACATCCCCTCGAAATAGCCGGAGTTAACCTCGACTTCGGCCGTGTCGCTATCTTGTTTCACCAGGCGGGTCTTCAAGTTTTCCAGCCGATAAGAGTCATAGTCTATTCCAACGCCATAGAGGTCGGGCTGGAAGGCTCCCTGCACCGCTTCTTTATACATACCGAGGTCGATATGCTTGATATAGGCCATTACGTCCCTGTTCTTTATGGCGTTGTAGAAGCCGATGACCGCGCTCTCCGGCGCACTCGGCCCGCCGCCGGTGGCAACCACGATTATTACCACTATCGCGATGACCAGGAGCCCCAGGATCAGAGCTCCGACCCATGGCTTGGTGTGGCGGCGCGAACGGCGCCGGCGCCTCTCCGCCTCTTCGGAATCCAGCCCCTTCCTTTCCGCATCGCGCCTGTAGCGGGCCCCTTCCCTCTGGGTTCGCCTGCGAGCGTGCGCCTTCAGGGCCTCGATGTCCACGAGCCTTTCGCCGCACTCCTCGCAATGGCGGCGACCCGGCGGATTCTCATAGCCGCATTCTGGGCACTCCAACTAACCGTCCTCCTAGAGTAAGCTCCTCGCCTGGTTGTCCAGGGCGTTGACTATATACAGATCGAGGGCTTCAAAAAACCACTTGCCGTTTTGCTTTGAGAGGTAAAGCGGGATGAAATCCGTGGCGGAGAAATCTATCTCCCCTCCCGCAATCCATTTATCCTCTCTCAAATCGTACAGCTTGCAGTTTCCTCCTGCTATCCGTACCAGGGCTCCGCCCGATTCGGGGTACTCGCATTCAAGCTCGATACCCTCAAATTCCAGTCTCCAATCAACCGGCTTCAAGACATAGCGCCGGTTCAATTCATCCCATTGCCTGGCCAGACTGCCCTGGTAACTCCCGGCTTTGCTCATCGCTTCCGGGTCGATACAAGACTTCATGGTCTTGAAATCGTGTGCCTGAACTCCTCCGAGAAACCTGTATACCGTCGCCTCGGGTCCCGCTCCTGCGCAACCGGCAGATATCGAGGCGAGGAGCAGGAATCCCAGGATGATCCCGATTCCGTATATCGTGCTCTTCCAGATTCTGGTATTCGCTGACAACGCTCGCCTTTTTCAGCTATCCCTACGATTTGTTTCCGCAGCCAGGGCAGAAGCCGGAACCCTCGGGGATTTCTCCACCACAGGAAGGACATGTCGCCTGGCCTTGCTGCGGTGGCGCGGGGGGGGCCGGGGGAGCGGGGGGCGGCCCGCTGGAAACCTGCGGGCCGGGCGCAGCCGGCGGCCCTTGCTGCGCCTTGGCCTGCGCAGCCGCCTGCCTCTGGGCTTCCATCTGCTTCTCGGTCTCGATGATCTGCCGCTCCAGGCTGAAAATCCCGTCCACCTCAGGGCGCAGCTGCTCCGCGTTTACGTTTTGCTGCCGGAATTGCTCGAGCAAGCTCTCCCCTAATTGGGCGACCAGCTCGGCCCGCTGCTTGCGCATGGTGTTGACCTGACCCTTCTGCTTCGTGCTGTCCATGGCGGAATCGAGCTGACCCCCCAGGTTGCTGGCCTGCTCCTTCAATTTGTCAAAGAATCCCATTTTTACACCTCACTTATTACCGTCGGTCTTTTCCATATTATAGACCAAGGAAAGGCGGGTGCCATCACAAACGGTGTGCGTTTCGAATTGCTTAATGTGAAGACGAAGCTGGATTATATTGGGTTCCAGACTCCAGGGTGCTGCCAGGCTTGGTCAGAATGGAGGCTTCTGGCCGGTGAGGAGCCGATGGATCGCGGCTGCCGAGCGTTTTCCCGCGCCCATGGCTTCGATTACCGTCGCCGACCCGGTCACTATATCCCCGCCGGCGAAGACTTCCGGGATGGATGTCTGCCCGGTCACCGGATCCGCCTCTATGTAGCCCCATTTATTGCGCACCAGGCCGGGCAGTGTCGCCGCCAGCAGGGGATTGGCCCGCGTGCCGATCGCCATGATGACCAGATCCACTTCGAGTTGGAACTCGGACCCCTTAATAGCGACCGGGCGGCGCCTGCCGCTCTCGTCTGGCTCGCCCAGTTCCATCTCCAGGCATTCCATGCCCGCAACCCAGCCATCTTTTTCCAAAATGTGCACAGGGAGCGTCAGGAATTTGAAAACAACCCCTTCCTCCACGGCATGGGTCACTTCCTCCGCTCGCGCCGGCATCTCCTGCCGCGATCTGCGATAGACGATGCTTACCTCCTTGGCACCCAGCCTCAGCGCGGTCCTGGCGCTATCCAAAGCGACGTTTCCGCCGCCTATCACCGCAACCTTGCTGCCGTGCTTTATCGGGGTGTCGTACTCGGGGAAGAGGTAGGCCTTCATGAGGTTGGATCTGGTGAGGTATTCATTGGCGGAGAAAACTCCGTTCAGATTCTCGCCCGGTATATCCATAAACATGGGAAGACCGGCGCCGATGCCGATGAAGGCGGCATCAAAGCCGTTGGCCAGTAGCTCCTGCATTCCCCGGCTGCATCCGATGACCTGGTCCAGCTCTATGCGGGCACCCAGCCGCCGGATGTAATCGACCTCGCGCTCGACTATTGCCTTGGGCAACCGGAACTCGGGGATACCATAGGTGAGCACTCCGCCCGGCGCGTTGAGCGCCTCGAATATCGTCACCTCGTGTCCCATGCGGGCCAGATCGCCGGCACAGGTGAGTCCCGCCGGACCGGAGCCGATCACCGCCACCTGCTTCCCGGTAGGCGTCGCCTTTTCCGGGAGGACGTCCTCGCCTTCTTCGGCCTCGAAGTCGGCGGCGAAACGCTCCAATCGCCCGATAGCAACCGGCTCCCCCTTCTTCCCCAACGTGCATAGCTCTTCGCACTGGGTTTCTTGCGGGCAGACCCGCCCGCAGATGGCCGGCAGGTTGTTCTTCTCCTTCAGCTTGGCTGCCGCTCCCCTGAAGTCGCCCTCCTCGATCTTTTTGATAAAGGCCGTGATGTCTATTTCAACCGGGCACCCCGCCATACACGGCTTTTTCTTGCATTGCAGACAGCGCAGAGCCTCGGTGAGGGCATCCTTTTTCCCATAGCCAAGCGCCACTTCGTCGAAATTGCGGGCACGCTTTTTCGGAGCCTGTTCTCGCATGCGCACGCGAGGCGCCTTCGCTTTGCTCTTCGGTTTTTTCGGCCCTTCCTTCATGTCATCCATCCCGGCGGTATTCTATCAACAATCCATAGATGGTGGGAATGCGCCGCCCCCGTTCTCGGCAATTGCAATGGGGGGCCAAAAGCCACGGATAAGAAGATCAGGTTCGAACGGAAATCGGGGGCGGGTTTCAGCTCGTAGCTTTTAAAAGGATGCGATGATCCAGGAGCGTGATGGCGACGACCTCGGCATCCAGGCTGCTCTCCTCACCTATGATGTTTGAAAGCAATACCTTTCCGCCTTCCTCTCGCACACTAATGACGTCCTCCATTATCAGGCGTTGCTCATCGCCCTCCAGAAGGTAGGCGTGGGATTCACACATTCTTCTTTCCTCCCCGGTTTTCAAAGCGGATGCTCCTTATAAGCTGGTTCCAGTTGCATTCAATGCATACCTCGACCACGTAACAGGTAAAGCTTGCGTACTTCTCACGCAGGCCATTGAAAATGGCCTTGGTCGGGAAGACCCGGCCGTTATCGTTGCCCAGTTCATCGCCGAACACGAAATTGAGCAGGCGTAGCTTCTCTTTGCCGCAAATAGGACAGTCGCTGCGGGTTTTCTCGCCCACATTCTTGGCGATGCGCTGCATCTCGGGATGCGCATCACAAACGTCGTAGCGGGAGAGGCGGCCCACTCGGAAATCGCGCAGGACGGACCGCTTGCGCAAAGTATAATCTACGCTGGTAGCCGCGCTCCTCATGCCTCTCTTCCTCCTAAGTGCCTTGATTCATAAATACGGTTGCATTCGAGTGCCGCTGCATCCCCGCCGGCTTCGTTGCGCTCCCTGCGACGTACTCGCAGAGTACGCCTCGCTCGCGTGCCTTGCCGGCGTAGCGCCCCGGCCCTCTCGGTGCGTCACCGCATTTATGGAACCTAGGCACGAATAATGATTTACTATACTTTAACGGACTCCTCCGCATTGAGACCAGGTCGGGCCTTTTGCGGAGCCCCTCCATAGAGGGACCTGGTAGCAATGGAGGTCTTCATGTTCGTTGGGGATTGCTTCCGATCCCCCTCAAATGGCAGGTATTGTTCATCTCCATTACCATCCAGCCCAGCACTCCCTTGGAGATAACGTTTATGGCTCCGTTGCATTGCTCGATCCTCCAGATACCCGCGAGTGGCATCCCCAGGAACGCGCAAATGATCACCCTGTTTATCAGCTTGTGGCCCACCAGCAGCATCCTGGTTCGATCTCCCTCCTCCAGGCGCTGCAACCCCCTCCTTACCCGCTCGCGCACTTCATGCATGGATTCGCCATCTGGGAAGATCATCATTTCCGGATTGCTTATCCAGGTCTCGAACTCATGTGGCCAATTCGCCCGGACCTCGGCCACGCTCTTTCCGCTCCAGTCCCCGTAATCGACGTCGATAAAATCCGGCAGCGCCGCCACTGCTCCGCCGTGGCTGGCTGCAATCGCTTGCGCCGTTTCCATCGCCCGCAGTAACGGGCTGGAATAAAAGGCGTCGAAATCGAGACCCGAGAGGTAAGCGCCTGCGGCCTCCGCCTGTAACCGGCCTCGATCATCGAGCTCCAAGTTGGCACGGCCTCGAAAGACATCCGCCCGGTTGTATTTGGTTTCCCCGTGCCTGACCAGAATCAGATCCATGTTCAAAGATTAATAGAGAGACGGCAATCGGACAATGATACTGAACGAAACGGGGGGGACAAAAGGCTAGACCTGACCGACCGCCTGGGCATTCTCCAGTGCCTCCATGTAGCCTTGAGTGGTGTAATAAATGGACCGGTCGAAGTAGAGGACTACCTGATTGTTGAGCTCGAGGGCCTGGTAAAGCTCCAGGTTCGTCGAGGTCAGCCCTTCAGAGATGACTTCCAGCCATAGATAGCGCTTGAGAAGGATGATAGCCATTATGACTTCATCAAGCTTGAACCCCTCCTGGAAACGGCGCTGGCCCAGGTTCATATAAAAATGCCTGACTTCCTCTTTCTTCGTCTCGGGGCTCAACCAGTAACCCAGCCGCTCGTATATGGCCATCGCCCTCTCGAAAAGCAATTCCTCCGGGAAACGATGATAGGTGGGAGTGTATTTGGATTGCCGGACTTCCTTGAGCCAAAGCTTTGCGACTTTGTCCGCCCTGGTTTCGATCATCTTGATGAATCTTCTGGTGAGCACCTTAACCTCCGGGAAAGCAATCTCATTACGATCGGGCGAAAGATAGAGATATTATACCTGTTTCGAAATCCTTTTCAAATTGAGTGTCCGCTTGGCTTCCGGACATTGTCGTAGGTTGCAAAGATGCTGGTAGAAGGCAGAGTAGCTTCACATTGACAAATCCCGGAAAGACTTCGGCTCAGGTAGCGCATTCGCCTTCGTCCCCGCCGAGCTTTTCCAGACCGTGGGGCAGTGCGGGAAGGATAACTTCGAGGTTTTCCCTCACCGCGCGCGGGCTGCCGGGGAGATTGATGATAAGGGTCGAAGACCGGATGCCGCTGACCGCGCGCGACAGCATGGCATGAGGAGTCTTGGACAACGATGCCGCCCGCATGGCCTCCGCAAAGCCGGGAGCATCGCGATCGATCACCTGCCGGGTGGCCTCCGGCATGACATCGCGGGGGCTCAAACCCGTCCCCCCGCTGGTGAGAACAAGATCCACCTTCAACTCATCGCTGTAATATTTCAACCTGGAGGCGATCTCGTCACTGTCGTCGGGGACTATATCGCGGGCAGCCAGCTCCCAGCCCATTGCGACCGCCATCTCCTCAATGGTATCGCCCGAGGTGTCCTCCCTCTCGCCGCGCGATCCGCGGTCGCTTGCGGTTAATATCGCCAATCTTACGTTCAACTTCCGGCAGTCCTTATCTCATCCCCGGGCCGTATCCTGCCCCCGGACACCACCCTTGTGAATATGCCCTCTCTGGGCATGACGCAGTCTCCTACCTGGTAATAGATGGCACACCTGTCCACGCATTCCTTACCGATCTGAGTCACCTCGAGCACGACTTCATCACCTACCTCGAGGCGTTCTCCCACCTCCAGAGATATGAGGTCGATCCCCCGCGTCAGGAGGTTCTCCCCGAAGGCTCCGGGAGCCAGCTCGATGCCCTTCCCCCTCATCTTGTCGACACTCTCGTCGCCCAGCAGGCTTACCTGTCGATGTGCGAAGCCGGCGTGCGCGTCGCCTTCGATGCCAAAATCCGGGATCAGGACTAGCTCCACGGCCTCGTTTTTCTGAGTGTGCTTCTCCTCACTTCTGCAGACGGCCACTATTGTTCCCTTGCCCATCCTTAGTCCCTCGTTTCATTAATACGGTCGCATTCGAGCGCCGCTCCATCCACGCCGGCCGCGTTCCGCTCCCTGCGGCGTACTCCCCGAGTATGCCTCAGTCGCGCGCCTTGCCGGCGCGGCGCCCCGACGCTCTCGGTGCAGACCGTATTCATGAAGCGAGGCACTCACTCCTCGATCTTGTAAGAGCCCGATCTCCCGCCGCTCTTCTGGAGCAACTCGATCGAGCTGACCCGCATCGACCTGTCCACCGCCTTGCACATGTCGTAAATAGTCAGGGCGGCAATGGCCGCCGCAGTCAGGGCTTCCATCTCGATGCCGGTCCTATCGAGCGTCTTAGCCGTAACGATCGCCGTTATAGCCGCCGCCTCCCTGTCCACTTCAAATCGCATGCTCACCGAGGCAATGGAAATGGGATGGCACATGGGTATCAGATCACTGGTTCTCTTGGCGGCCATGATTCCCGCCACCTGAGCAACGGCAAGAACATCGCCCTTTTCTATGCCGGCATTCATTATGAGCTCAAGAGTCGATTCGGCCATCTTTACCGTGGCCCGTGCGATGGCGGTGCGTTCCGTGACTTCCTTGCCCGAGATATCTACCATCCTCGCCCGGCCCGATTCGTCCAGGTGGGTCAGCCCCTGCTGAGCTTCGTCCCACTTGCCTTTGCCCTCGCCGTTCAACAATCAACCTCCGATCTGGGACATGGTTCTTCCTGGTGAAGAACCCGCGCCATGGTCGCGCGGTTTGCGATCAAGGGATGCCCTGATTGCTTCCAGTACGCGGCCGTCTTCACTGCCGCTGCGCAAGAGACCCCTGATGTCGTCCTCGTCGCTTGAGAACAGGCAGGTTTTCATCTTGCCGTCGGCGGTGAGGCGCAGCCGGTTGCAGTTGGGGCAGAAGTGGGAGCTTATGGGCGAAATGAATCCTATGAGACCCTTGGCGCCCTGTAAGCGAAAGTAGCGGGCGGGCCCGGCACCGAGGGGAGGCTCGGCTGCTTCCAGGCGGCCGAATTCCGCCAGGCCTTGCTTAATATCTTCGGCAGATACGTAGAAAGATTCGTCGAAGACTCCGCAGGGGCTCATGTATTCTATGAAGCGAATATGTACCGGAAGGCGCCTGGCCAGCTCGACAAAGCCTTCCAGCTCCTCGTTTAAGTGTTTTAAGACCACGACATTTATCTTTACCGGCTCGAGCCCTGCCTCGAAGGCCGCTTCCACGCCGGCCAGGGCATGGAAAAGATTACCAACTCGAGTGATGTGGCGGTAGGTCTCGGGGTCGAGCGCATCTATACTCACGTTCACTCTCTTAAGACCGGCCGCCGCCAACTGCTCCGCCTGATGCGGCAGAAGCAGACCATTGGTGGTAAGGGAGATGTCGAGGGAAGGCTGCAATTTTGCCATCTCGCCTATCAGGTAATCGAGGTCCTTTCTCACCAGGGGCTCGCCCCCGGTAAGGCGAACCTTGCTGATGCCTGCCTGCACGCATACCTTGAGGAAACGCATAATCTCCTCGTAGGAGAGTATTTCCTCGTGCCTTAGAAGCTTGAGCCCATCTTCGGGCATGCAATAGCGGCACCTTAAATTGCAGCGGTCGGTGACCGCCAGCCGTAGATAATCTATGGTCCGGGAATAAGGATCAATTAAGGAAGCCATTATTTCGACGGCGAAACCAGGTTATCGAGATAGTTTCTCATGCCGGCCAGGTTCTGCTGTCCCACCACCTTATCCACTATTTTTCCATCCGCATTTATAAACAGGCAGGTCGGTACCGCGCTGATTGCATATTTGTCGGCTTTGCCCCTCTCCTCCATCACGTTATAGGACTTGAAGTCAACCTGCTCGCCGTATTCTTTCTCGACCTGGGCCAACACCGGTTCCATGGCCTTGCACGCACCTCAGCCGGGCTCCCAGAAATAAACCAGTGCGGGTTTGCCGCTGGTCTCCTGGCCGGCGTCGATGCCGGCTCCACAGCCCACCAAGATGATTGAAGTGGCCAGGGCCAGCGACAAGAGCACGACGATTTTCGCAGCTCTCAGAGGCAAATACCCACCTCCTGACGGGTTTTTCCGCAGCGTAATTATAACACTAAGCAAGGGATCGACCCTTAACATCAGACGTTTGTAAAGAGCAAAGCACCTATCTCCCGGGCGCAATTCTCGAGCAGCTGCCCCGCCCTTTGCTTGCTCTCATCCAGGCTGATGGGACCGGGTGCTATTGAGAGGATGCAGGAGACGCCGAGGCGGTGGAGAGAGCTTGCGCCTTCCGCCACCTCTCCCACCAGGGCGAGGGCCGGGATTCGCCGGCGTTCGGCCGCCCTCGCCACCCCGATAACCGTCTTTCCGTAAGCGGTCTGTGCATCCAACCTGCCCTCGCCGGTTATCACCAGCCGGCAATCTTTCGCCAGCCTTTCAAAACCGGCGTATTCCATGACTACCTCGATGCCCGGGCGTATCCGGGCACCAAGGAAGGCCATCAGGCCGTAACCGAGGCCGCCCGCCGCACCTGCCCCCGGGCTCTCCTCGCAATCACAGTTAAGGCATTGCCCGGTCACCTCGGCAAGCCGCGCCAGGCAGGCTTCGAGCAGTTCCACGTCTTGCTGGCTCGCCCCCTTCTGGGGCGCGAATATACGGCTTGCTCCCTCATCTCCGAGGAGCTTGTTGGTGACATCGCAGGCCACGATTATCCGCGCCTCTCTCACCCGGGGATCCAGCTCCGACAGGTCGACCTTTTCGAGGCTTCCCAGACAGCTCCCTCCGGGTAGGAGGTCGTTTCCGTCGCAATTAACGAAGCGGGCTCCGAGCGCCTGAGCCATGCCGGCGCCGCCGTCGTTGGTGCCGCTGCCCCCGATGGCCACGATGATCTCGCGGATTCCAATGTCAAGGGCACATCGAATCAGGTCCCCGGTTCCTGTGGTTGAGGTGGATTTTGGATCTCGCTCCTCCGGCGCCATCAACTGCAACCCGGAGGCCTCGGCCATCTCGACCACCGCGGTCTTTCCATCTCCCAGGAGCCCGAGACTCGCCTGGCGTCGCTTGCCCAACGGCCCGGTGACCTCGCAGGCCACCTTCTTCCCGCTGGTCGTTTCCACCAGCACGTCCATGGTTCCCTCTCCGCCGTCGGCCAATGGACAGACAATGGTTTCGGCATCGGGATAACCGGAAATGAAACCTCGCTCTATGGCGCGGGCGGCTTGGCTCGAGCTCAGGGAACCCTTGAATTTATCGGGGGCTATCAGCACTCGCATTTTTCTACCCGTCGGCGGGAGATCTCCTCCTCGCCGAGGTATTGGGAGAGGCGGGAGAGAAGCAGGTTCCAGTCGACCTCATGGCCGTCGAATTCCGGTCCGTCGACACAGGCGAAACGGGTCTGTCGCCCCACTTCCACCCTGCAGGTGCCGCACATACCGGTGCCGTCGAGCATGATCGAGTTGAGGCTGACGCGGGTGGGGACCGCGATATTGCGGGTAACAGCGCTGGCGAACTTCATCATTATGGCCGGCCCGATGGCGATAACCAGGTCGGCGTGCTCACCCTTGAGGAATTCTTCCAGCGCCCAGGTGACCCTGCCGTTCAGGCCCTTGGAACCATCGTCCGTCGCCACAATCACCCTGTCCGATACCTCGCCCATCTCCTCCTCGAGGATGATGAGGTCCACGGTGCGGGCGCCAAGGATGGAAGTGACTTTGTTGCCAACTCGGCGCAGTTGCCTGCAAATAGGATAAATTGCCGCTATCCCCACTCCACCGCCCACGCACACCACATGGCCGTAATCCCCGATTTCGCTCGGCCTGCCCAGCGGCCCCACTAGATCCAGCACGCCGTCGCCCTCTTCGATCAGGCTCAACTTGTGAGTCGAGGTGCCAACCACCTGAAAAACCAGGCGAATCCAGCCCTCATCAGGGGACCAGTCGCAGAGGGTGAGAGGGAAGCGCTCACCCTTCTCGTCGGTGCGAAGGATAACGAATTGTCCGGCCGCCGCCCGGCAGGCTATGTCGGGCGCTTCCAGGTATGTGGAAAAAATAGTTGAGGCGACGTTCTCACTCTTGAGAACCTTGAACATCATTCTTCCATCCCCAGCTCCGCGAATAAGCGATCCTTGATCTCGCGGACCTCCTCGACGAAAGCCTCATCCAGGTCGTAGGGGCTTTTGGCCTCGATATCAGCCCGTCGTATGGCGGCGCTGTATGAAATGGAACCGAGCAGCGGCAGGCCGTCCAGACGGTTCCTCATGATCTCCGCCTCCTCCGGGTCCTGCACCTTATTCAGGACGGCATAGACTCGTGGCACCTTCAGGTCGGAGGCAAGCTTGCGAATGGTGTTAGCGGTTTGCAGCGAGCGCATCCCCGGCTCGATCACCACGATCATGGCATCGACCGACCCCGCCGTTCCCCGGCCCAGGTGCTCCAGCCCCGCTTCCATATCGAGTATTACCATATCTTTCCTGGCGATCAGGAGGTGCTGCAGGAGGGCTTTGAGCATGACCGATTCCGGGCAGACGCATCCCCCGCCACCCTCCTTCACGGTGCCCATCACCAGCAGGCGAACTCCCTCGTGCAGCTTGGAGAGAACCTCGGGCAGGTCATCCACCTTGGGGTTCATCTTGAAGTAGGTACCGAAGGTTCCCGGCTTTGAGCCCGTGCGTTCGGCTATCAGTTCTTTCATATCGGCAATTGGAACTACCGCGGACATCTCTTCCTCGGGGATCCCTAAACTCGATGCCAGGTTGGCATCAGGGTCGGCATCCACCGCAACGACGTTGAAGCCCTGGTTCGCCAGCAGGCGGGCCAGACCCCCGGCCAGAGTGGTTTTTCCGACTCCTCCCTTTCCGGTGACGGCTATTTTCAAAGTGAGTCCTCCTGAAGCGAATTATTTGGATTTACGTGATAGCTCTTCCCGTGAGGATTATACTACAGGGCTGCTCGAGAATAAGCGGCGGCACCTTCTTTTTTTACGCAATGTGTAGTGAATTCCCGGTGCCAGAAAAATAGTAGAGGTCGATTTCATTCGCCGGCATTTCCACCTCCTTGCACAGGATTCTACCACCCTGCCGGGGGCATTAACTCTGCCCGGTGCCCCTCTTTCATTGCAGATACGATGTTATCCAAACCTGAAAATGCCGATGCGGAGGGAAGATGCTCTCGGGCTGCCCCTACGGGTTCTTGCGCCTATCCTCAGCTGGCCGCAATGTGGAAGGAGCAACCTGATGCCGCCACATCAGGGAGCGAACCAGGTCCGATGCGGAGAGCCCTCCAACCAGCCTGTCATCGGCCACGACCGGCAGGGTTCTGCCACCCTCCTTCAAGAGGAGGCGCAGCGCGCTCTGCAAAGTCTGATCGGGGTCGAGGAGGATTTCCGGCGGCCGCATCACCTCGGTGACCTTAGTCTTCGGCAGCGCATCCGAGGTACGCCTGTAAGGTTGCAGCTTTATGGGGTGGGAATCATCCTCGAGGAGCTGATCGAACTCCGGAATCAGCAGGCGCAGCATTTCTTCCACTCCGACCATCCCGGCGACGTGCTCACCTTGCCCCACCACGATCAGATCCACCGCTTGATGCAGGGCCATAATCTCGACCGCCTCCTTTACGGTGGCATTGTCGTGTATTTTCAAGGGATTCCGATTCATGGTGTCCCTTACAAACATTTGCGTCCCCCTCAAACTCCTGCGTCACCATGGATTATTTGATTGTATCGCTTAGCGCTTGCGGGCGGTAGGGAAAGTCGTGCCCGCCCCCGGGCGATACCCTGATTTAAGTACACTTTTATTTGCCGTCGTCCTCATGGTAGTATTTCCCTGATAATCCCCCGGGTCAAGGTGGCTTTTCATGAGTAAAGACGGAGAAAACAGAAGATACCTCGTAATCGTAAATCCCGTTTCCAGGGGAGGTAAGGCCCAGGCGGAAGGCATGTGGCTGCTTAATCGGCTGAAGCGCCAGAATGTAAATTACGAGGCGCTTTTCACCGAGCGAGCCGGCCACGCCGAGGAAATGGTGCAAAAATGGGCGGAGGATTTCGATGTCGTAGTTTCAGTTTCCGGAGACGGCACGGCAAACGAGATAATCAACGGAATCATGAAAGTCCCTGCCGCCGATCTCAAGCTGGCCATGTTTCCCGCCGGCACGGCGGATGATTTCGCCTCCAACATAGGATATGAACGCAAGGACAAGGAACAGGCGCTCAAGGCCATCCTGGGAAGATCCTATCGCACCATCGACCTCATCCGCTACGATGACCGCTATGCCGCGGTCTCCTTCGGTTTGGGCATAGACTCCGAGATCGCAGACGGCGCCTACAAGTGGAAAAGATTCCGCATTCCCGCCTACTTCTACAGCGGTCTGAAAAAGTGTTTCTTCAACCGGCGCAAGCGCTACCACGTCCGTTTTGATTATGAAGGCCAGACTTTCGAAGATTGGGTCTTGATCTCCATTCTGTGCAACGCGCCGCTTTTTGGCAGGTATATCAAAATCAACCCTGATGCCAAGATGAATGACGGCATACTGGGCCTGACCATCGGCACGGAAATGCCCAACGTATACGGCCTTCTCCTCTTCGCTTTCGCCTGCATGGGAGGGCGCCATGGATTTTCTCGCAAGGTTTCGTATCATCAGGTTCGGCAGATGCGGGTGGAATGCAAGTCGGACACTTACGCTCAGATAGATGGCGAGGTTTATAAATTCGATCAGGGAAGGGTAATAAACCTTTCAGTGGTTCCGCAGGCCTTAATGGTCCTTGTTCCGGAGGACTCGCTGCAAGACCGCAAGCTGCCCTTTGTCAGGAAGGAGGAACCCCAGGAGGGTGTCCAACTTCGCCTCATCTCGGCGAGGGACGGGGTGGCCGAGGAGCTGGAAGAGCTGTCCAGGAGGGTCAAGACGCGGCTCGATCATTTCCTGGAAGCAACGAAGGAGGGCCGCAAGCTTGCAAGGCTGGATCGTAAGGAGGCCAGGAAGCGGGAGGCGGAAATGCAAAGGCGGGAGAGGGAGGAAAAACACTTGGCGGATAAGGCCGCCAGGATGATGAAAAAGGAGATGAAGGAGCGGGAAAGGTCGAAAAGAGAACCTAGTTCTTGACCTGGTGTTATTGATTGATATCAAGCACCTGGCAATAGATATACTTGTCTAATTCGCTTGACAGAAATATTTATCTCTGCTAATTTTTAATCATCGGGTGGGGACGAAAAACAAAAAAGTTTGCGCTTTTATTGTGAACCCCATCTGGGGTTATGTTTTTTTGAACATTGAAAAATTGAATAGGCCCTACGCTATTAGCTGCCGGCCAACCCCATATGCCCTATAGCATGAGATGGAATCAGCACATTCCACCCCCTGAAATAGCCCTATCCGCCGGTGGCTAATAGCTCCCTTTTAAAAAGGCGCCTT
>Ga0209745_1000286_pt1 | contig 30064 bp, 33 predicted proteins | sample BarGraNGADG00312_FD_184495 | JGI IMG/M metagenome (GOLD analysis project Ga0209745, IMG submission 184495) | Arctic peat soil microbial communities from Barrow, Alaska - Barrow Graham LP Ref core NGADG0004-312 (SPAdes) (version 2) | ecosystem: Environmental > Terrestrial > Soil > Wetlands > Peat...
TCTGTTATAATGAAATCATATAAATCTGCAAAACTTTTGAGGCCAGCTATCGATAGTGTCTGATTATCAAGTTCTATGCTTGCCTCTTTTAAGGTGTTTCTGAGATCTTCTAGATTATCCGAGAGAACTTTATCCCTCTCTACCTCTTTGAAGACATTAGAATCCAGTAGAAGCTTCATTGATATCTCTCATATTATCATGCAAACATGATATTATTTGTGGGTGAACGCTATAGTTCACTAGACAATTTTTGCCTACAAATAGCCGATCCATAGAGCGAAGATAATAAATAATAATTGCTTAAGTGCGGGGGACGGGAGTCGAACCCGCGAACACCTTCGTGACAGGGTCCTAAGCCCTGCGCCTTTAACCACTTGGCAACCCCCGCGTTTTGTGCCTTCCTCTGTAGGCTTGGCCACATAAAAGAACTGTGCTCTACTAGAACTTTGCGATCCTTCAGGATTTGCTGCAGGCCATTCGCCCGTCTCACCGCCGCGGTCGGCTCTCTCTCGCATCTCCTGGCCCGAACATAACCCTCTAGCTTCTGCTATGAAATTGAGATCAACCATATCCTCCGCTCCATCCGAGCCTGCCCGGGCGTTGAGGGCGCCATTGGGCCGCGTCTCACCGCGCGCGTAATCCACTGCAAAAGCAGATGGTGCAGATCAAAAGCATCCGTACTGCAAGGGAGATCCTGGAGACCGATCGATAAAACATCTGATCCACATCAGCTCAGCGAGCCAAACCAGCAATTTATCCGGGCCCGCATGGAGAATATTTTTCTAATTATAAATATTGGTCAGGTTCCTGCCACTATCTCGCTCCCACTACACGGGCGCCTGCCCATTAGCGATAGCCCCACCATGCCACTCCAAATAGAATGCAGTGGAAGAACCAGTCTGGAAACTAGAAGGGCAAGATGCTTCAATCCCGTTCATCCCTCCATAGCCAAAGGTATCCAAGCCCGCCCGGCGTTGAGGGCGCCCAGATCCGACCGCGCGTTTGACCGCGCGCGGCGATCCCACAAAAAGTGGCAGTAGTTGGCCCGCAGCAACAACGCGTAGATCAAAAGCATCTATACTTCATTCTTTCAAACAGGATCATGGAACGTCTCCGTCCCCGCTCAGCTTCTCGCCCATCAGCCAGGCCATGACCGCCTTGCTGGTGTGCATCCTGTTCTCGGCCTCATCGAATACGGCAGACCTTGGCCCGTCCATCACCTCGTCCGCGATCTCCTGCCCCCTATGCGCAGGTAAGCAGTGCAGAGCAATGACGTCTTTGGCCGTAAGGTCCAGGAGCCCGGAGTTCACCTGATACTTCCCGAAGACCCTGAGGCGCTCCGCCTCTTCTGCCTCATCCCCCATGGAGACCCAGGTATCAGTCACCAGCACGTTCGCATCGGCTGCGGCCTCAGCCGGCTCTTCCACCACCCGTGGATGGCCTCCTAGCTCCTTCGCCTGTTCCAATATTCGGGCCTTCGGTTGGTATCCCCTGGGCGAGGCCACCGTGATCTCCATCCCCAGAATGGCCGAGGCCAGTATCAGAGAGTTGCAGACATTATTCCCGTCTCCTATCCAGCCCACCCGCAGGCCCTCCAAAGCCGGGAAACGCTGGCGCATGGTCTGCAGGTCGGCCAGAATCTGCAGCGGATGCTCCCAGTCAGAGAGGGCATTGACCACTGGAACAGAGGCATGCTCCGCCAGCTGGACGACGGTATTGTGGAGGTAGACCCGGGCAGTGATGCCATGCACATAGCGGGAAAGCACGCGGGCCGTATCGGCGATGGTCTCACCCCGTCCCAGCTGCAGCTCGCCCGCAGAGAGGTAGAGCGGATGGCCGCCCAGCTCCGCTGCCGCGACCTCCAGAGAGACGCGCGTCCTGGTGGAAGGCTTCTCAAAGATCATGGCCAGGCTCTTGCCTTGCAGGGGCAGGCCGTGATGGCCCCGCCTGGCCCGGAAGGCCTCGGCACTGTCCAGTAGCCGCAAAATGTCCTCTCGAGAGAGATCGGTTATGGAGATGAGATTCATATCTGCACCTGTATCCGCACCTTCAGCTTTCTGCACCTTCTTGGATCTTTTGGTTCAATGCCGTCTTTGTGCCTCGATGGGTTTATTCAATTAAATGCTCATGTTTTAATTATCACGCGACGATTATTAACCGCAGAGACGCAGAGTTCGCAGAGACATGAAATTTACCAGTCACAGGCATAGGAAGGGGGCGGCATATTGCTCTGGAAGTAATAGTCGTCTCCGTCCGTTCGTTCTCCGTGCGCTCTGCGACTCTGCGGTTTTATTCCGTAACCCTTTGGTTTGATTATTCAGCTACCAATATCAAACCGCAGAGCTGACCTTTTGCATCCGCACTCTACGCGCGCATCCTCTGCACGATCTCGGATAACCCGGTTACTTCCCCCTGGCTGGGCCCGACTTTGGCCGTGATGCCCTTGAATCCCGGCACGCTGGCGTTGCATAGGTCGTCCCGCAAGAGTTGATTGGACCAGACGCTGTTGATCATGAACGCCAGACCCGCATGAGGCTCGTCATCCGAGGTCTTTGCCGCGACCACGATTTTGCTGATCTCGTTCTCCACCAGAACCTTATCGCCGTCCTTCACCCCCAGGCTTGCCATATCCTGCTTGTCCAGGAGTATTACGGCGCTGAGCTGACGGTACTCGTCCGAGAACCTGCTCTTCTCCCCGGCCTCATACTGAAAGATATCCTCGAAGCAGGCGATCTTCAATTCCACAGACATCTAAATCGCCTCCATTATCCTTGTCAGGATTTGTTCATCACTGAGCCTCTCTGATTTTGTTATGGGATCAAAGCTTATTCGGGTCCCATCCATACGCAGAGCCGTGCCACCCGCTTCGAGACCAGATATGGCGGAAGGAATGACCACCTGCGCCGCATCCGTGGTGAGAGACCGGCGCGGATCTATGGCGATAAGAGGGATATGTGCCAGAGCCCGCGCTGTCCCAAACGGCAGAGAAGAGAGCGGATCCGAGCCGATTACTAGCGCAGCGTCGCTGCTCTTCGCGGCCACTGCCACGCTCTGCTCTGGCCCGTGCGTCGCTTTGCCATCTTGAAAAGAGACGCTGTTTATGAAGCCCGTCTGGCCCAACATTAGCTGGTTGAAGCCGCGCATGTTATAGTGGCCCACCATGGGTATCACCTTGAAGGTCGTGATCTCATTCAGACGGGCCACCAGCTCCTCGAAGAGATCCATCTTATCCTGCAGCGAATATATCATTCCCTGGCCCGGAAAGATCACTCCAAACTCCGTCTTCTTGAGAATGGTCCCTAGCTCAATCAAGCGTTTCTTGTCGCCCGTCTTGGGAATCTTCCCGTCCAGGACGGTCAGAATCGATTCCAAAAATTCTGCATCGCCTTCCGGAGGCACTCGGAAGTAGTAGTTGCTGCATAGATGCGCCGTGGCCGACTTTCTCACGTCCACAACCATGCAGGTCCTCTCCTCCTCGTAGCTCTTCTGCCTCTTCTCGCCGCGCGGATAATAGGAGAACCGGGACAGGTGCCGGGGATGGCTGTTGGAAGGGTCCGAGCCCCAAAAGACGGAGGTATCAGCAAAATTGCGCACGTCGTCCAAAGTACAGGTCGGGATCTTTCCATTGAGGATTCGCTCCATCAGCAAACCCTCGCAGAATGATGAGGTGTCATCTATAGTCGCGCCAATCTTTTTCGACAGGTTTATGCCCACGGTCTGGGCCTCCAGAGTGGAGTTGGACCAGCCGTAGAGCAAGGGCGTCCTGGCGTTTTTCAGAATCTCCGCCGCCTTTGCTATGGCCTGATCCAGCGTCACCTCTTTCCCGTCGATCATGGGTTTGGTTCTCTCTGTGAAAAGAGCCTGAAAGTGACCTTGCCCTTTGCGGCAGAGGTTCTTGGCCTCGGAGATGGCTCCCGTCTTCAAGACCAGCTCGATATCCTCGCATAGAAGCGAGCAGCCTGTGCAGGTTGTCATTTGCGTGTCACGTCCTTACCTAAACGAACTCTATGGCCTTGCTCGGACAGGTCGCAGTACAGGCGTTGCATAGTACTTTGTTTGGCCCGAAGCGCCGGCACTCTTTGAGATTATTAGCCAACACAACTCCATCTTGCACGCGGAGGATGACCTTATCCCCCTCCGGACCCAGGCCCACAGCGCATCTTGTAGGCTCCGCGGCCACATTGACGGGACACGCGACCACGCAATTGCCGCAGCCGAAGCACTTCTCCGGATGTATGATGAGGCCGGTCTCCGAGGCATTCTCTAAAGGCGCCATCACCTCATGCAGCTTCTTGAGCTTTGCCTCGTACTTCTTCTCCTCAATCAGAGGAGTGCACTCATCGATCTTCTTCTCCCTGCCCAAAAGGCCGACGGCAAAAGCCATGCAGGTGGGTAGCCCGCACTTCTTGCAGTTGGTTTTGGGCAATAACATATAGATCTCCATGGCTCCGACCATAACCAGATACCTCATTTGGGATGGACTTGTGTTAGCTCATCACCTCGATCATATTTATTGCCTGCGCAAACCTTTTCATAGTTCTGGGGCAAAAGGCTATTTGAATGCCGTTCAGCAATCCTCTCGCCCTTCTGGGGCTCTTGAGCATAATTCCCCTGATAATAATATATCTTATCCGGCCCCGGCCAAAGGAGATCCGCTTCTCCTCTACTCAATTTTTGAGAGAAGGGGAGGCGAAGCGCACCGCCGTGCTGAGCCGCCTGATCTTTGATCCACTATTCTGGGTGCAGCTATTGGCCCTGTGCTCACTTTCCATCGCGGCCGCCGGGCCCTATACCATTGGAGAAGGTCCGGCGACCAGTCACCTCGTTGTCGTCCTGGACGACTCGGCAAGCATGCAGGCCTCCTTTTCTCAGGCGCAAAAGTTGATCGCACCTTACCTGGACAGTTATCAGAAGATCAGCATCATCCTGGCAGAGAATGCACCGGTCGCCATTCTCTCCGGAGGGAGTCCCGCTGAGGCCAGAGACATACTCCGCCAGCTTCAGCCAAAAGCGGTCTCAACAGACATCTCCAGCGCCATGACCCTGGGCAGCGGATTGCTAGGCAGCGAGGGAGGAAACATCCTGGTCGTCTCAGACTTCATAAGCTGGACCGGCGACAATCCAGATGTCACGCGCAAGCTACTCCAGGCTGATGGCCGGGTCTCCATCGTCTTTGCCGATTCTTACCAGGGGGGCGACAACCAGGCCCTGGTGGAAGGTTGGGACGTGCCTGGGACCGGATATGTAAATCACACGGCTCTTGTGCATAACTATGGCTCCGCAAAAACATCCACCATCACCATCCACGGCCCGGGTGGATCCTCCAGCCGGTTGGCCAGCCTCCCGGTAGGGGGCGACTACTACCTCTCTTTCACTGCTTATCCCGGAGTTAATGAGATCTCTTTGGATCAGAAGGATGCGATCGACTGGGATAATCATGCCTATGTTTATGTGCCCGATCTCGCGAAGAAGAGGGTTCTTTACTTGGGCGAGGCAGGTCCGGCCCTGGACGCATTGCGTTCCCTGCCCAATGTCGATGTCGAGACCTCAGGGGAATACAGCAACTTCGACCTGGTAGTGGTAGGCAGGAATGCCTCACTGGACGGCAAGCTCAACCGCTACATCGACGGAGGCCGGGCGATCTATATCGCAACAGACGCCCTGAGCCCTGAGTACCTGCCCGTTCGGGTGACGGGCCAGATTCCGGGGCCCGCCAGCCTATGGGTACGAAATGTTGGGTTTTCCCAAGGAGTGCACTTCGATGAGATCGGACTTTTCCATTTTCCCGATGCGGTCGCAAGAAAGGGTTCCACTACGATGGTCGAAGCTAACGGGGTACCCATCCTCTCCTACTGGCGCCTCGGAAAAGGCATTGTTATTTACGACGGCCTGGAGATGAATTCCGATTTTTATACGCGTCCGGAATACCCCATATTCTGGTACCAGATGGTGAACTGGATAACAGGTGTGCCCGACATCGTTGCCTCCAACCACAAGACTGGAGAGATGATTCCTTTGGGTGGGCAGGTATCTGTCGATACGCCCTTGGGCAGTGTCTCCACGAGCAGCCTCCTCCTGGACGAGGTAGGGATCTACCGCTTCCAGGGAACGACGCTCGCCGCAAACATGTACGACCCTCAGGAGTCCGACCTTCGTCGCAGCTCCGGCGTTACACCGGGCGAATTTGAAGGGGGTCAACGCACTACAATAGTGGAAAACGATCTTTCCATCTGGGTGATTGCTCTGGCCGCCTTGGCGATCCTGCTGGAGCTGGCTATCATGCGCTGGAGGCGAGAGACATGATCCTGGATCTCTACTTTGCCACGCCAGAGTTACTCTACGCGATTCCTGCACTATTAATCCTGGGTGCCGTCTTCACCCGATTCAGGGCTAAAAATAAGCTTCTCTGCGCCTCAAGAATTGTTGTCTTCTGCCTGATAATCGCCGCTGCCGCCAATCCTTACTTTGTCCAGACGCATACAGTTCAGTCGCAAAAGCCCAGCATCATTATCCTGGACGATAAGACCGGGTCCATGGATGTCTTCGATCCCAATGTTGCTGTGAGGGTGAACAGCTTTGCAGACTCCCAGATACGTTCCTTTTCCGGGGATTCTACGCCTCTAGGGGACAAGATAATCCAGAATGCACAGCCTGGCGGTACTCTACTTCTAGTGACGGATGGAAACAGTAACATCGGACGCCCTCTGGCTGATGCTCTGGCCCTGGCCAGGGCCTCAAATACGACGACCTTTGCCATATCTCAGGCTCCGGTTAAGGACGACGCAAGCGTGGAGATCTCCGGAACGAACACCGCAGTCCTCGCAGGAGACTATCCATTTACAGTGATTGTACGGTCATCCGGCAGCTACATCGGGTCGCTGTCTGTTTACGCAGACGACAAATCAATCTATAGCGACAAGATTGTCGCCAACAAGAGCGCATCTATCAAGATCTCTCACTCTTTTCTTGAGACGGGAAATCATATTCTTCGAGCTACGATTGACCCGGACATGCAGACCGTGAACAACAACTATCAGAAGGCGATCTATGTCGTTCCCAAGCCAGACGTCTTGCTCGTCTCCAATATCGACTCTCCCCTGGCCAGGGACCTCAATGATCTTTATAAGCTCGCAATGGTTCCGGATCTGCCCGCCCAATTGCAGAGCTACAAGTCAGTGGTTCTCGATGATAGCCATTATAATAATAGTCTCACCACTCTCGGAGATTATGTGCGCGAAGGCGGCGGGCTGGTGGTAGTGGGCGGCCAGGATGCATATGACCTGGGCGGTTACCGCAACACCAGCTTCGAGGATTTCTTGCCAGTGCGTTCGACTCCCAGCATATTCGAGGGTGGCAAAACACTCATCTTCGTGCTGGACATATCCTTCAGCCTTATGTCCACGCGCACCGCAGACGGCACAAATCTGCTCGACTACGAGAAAGCACTGGCAGTGGAGCTGCTCAAATCGCCCCATTTCCGGGACTACAACGTGGGTCTGGTAGTTTTCGGCACCAAGGCCTACGATGTACTGGACCCCATTCCTTTATCCCGGGGCCAAAGCATCCTGACGGAAAGAATTACCGACCTTGCGCCGACAGGCACGGAAAACAGCTACCTGGATGACGGACTGCAGCTCTCCTGGGATATGATCAACGCCAGCGGCGGCAAGGGCGAGCTGATTGTGCTATCCGACGGAAATCTTCAAAATTACCCGGATGTCGTGCAGCGATCAATCCGGTTAATCCAGGAGATGAATACGACCACTCGTCTGATCCAGGTGCAGGCCATCCCGGGAAATACGGGAATACTCGATAAGCTGGCTGCAAATACCGGATCGGATTTCACTGCATTCGTCTATCCTGATTCCCTGACCACAACCATGTCTCCGCTAACCACGGAGACTACTCCACCGGAGAAGAACTCCACAGGATATGCGATAAACGTGGTAGATAAAAACCACTATATCACGGCTGATCTGAATCTAAACACCACTATCACAGGGTTTAATGATGTCACGCCCAAGTCCGGTGCACAGCGCCTGGTGGCAATGCCCGATGGTAAGCCAGTTCTAACTGTATGGCGCTACGGCCTGGGCAGGGTAGCTGCGCTCACCACGGATGACGGCAACGACTGGGCGGGCAGGCTTTACGCCAGCCCGAGCTCGCAATTGATATCTTCCGCGGTTAACTGGGCAGTGGGCGATCCGCGGCCCGAGACGGATCGTGTCGAAGCGGAGGACGGATGGCAGGGAACGCCCATGCAGATCACTATCAACAGCAATGCCAGGCCGAGCCTTCCTGGCGCCGATGTAGAAAAAGTGGGGGATAATTTATATGAGGCTACATTTACTCCCAACAGCTCCGGCATCTACTACATCGGTAATTATGGAATAGCTGTCAACTACCCACTGGAGTATAGGGATATCGGCTACAATCCCGAGCTTTTCAGTCTGATCAAGGCCAACGGCGGAAAGGTCTTCACAGAAGAGGAGGCCAGGAGGAGCCTGGTCGTCGAGGCTAGCCGGGTCAGCCAGAGGACTGTCCAGGAGAGGGTCTCCCGGAGAGATATCCTGCTGCTTCTTGCCCTATTGGTTTTCCTCTCCGAAATAGTCTATAGAAGGCTGTCAGAGATACGAAGGCGAGGCAGATCCAGGGCATGAAAGCTTACCATCAGATTTTAATATCATAATCAGCTTTAGTGATGATATATTTGCGGAGGTAACTGCCACCAAATGAGTTCTCAAATGTGTACCGTCTGTGGCCTTCCCCAGGAACTATGTATCTGCGAGGAGGTTGCCAAGGAGCAGCAGAGGATAGCAGTGAAAGTCCAGAAGCGCAGGTATGGAAAAGAGGTGACAGTTATCCAGGGCATCGATCCTCATGAGATCGATCTGCAGGAGCTGTGCACGCATCTCAAATCCAAGCTGGCCTGTGGCGGGACTGTCAAAGAGAGCCTTATTGAGCTGCAAGGCAATCATATTCAAAGGATTAAAGAGATCTTGGTGAAGAAGGGATTTGGCGCAGATCAAATAAGCACCTAAATTCCTTTCAAAAATTTTAAGATCTGCAGGCCGACCCTAGCGCTTGCTTATTTTCTTTTCTAGATGATGCCTTTTAGAATTTTTTATCGGATAAAGCTTTTAAGACCGACGAAGCTGAATTTGTTCTTAGAAATAAAATAAAAATAAAAGGCCAGACTCAGCTCTTGCCGGACCTTTCCAGAGGGATCTTTTCCATAGAAATCTCGCCGTCTGCACCCATCACTATGGAAAATATCCATTCGCTGAGATTAGCACAATGCTCTGGAATGCATTCCTCAATGCAACCTGCACAGGGCTCGAAGGCATCAGCTGCCAGTAGAGGGTCGAAACGTTTGCCATGAGACCTCTCCGAGCAAAAGAGCCTATAGGTTCTGATGCCGTCGACCGACTCTACCGCTCGGGTAATGATATTATCCTTGAGGAGCTTGGCCACGATGCGAGAGCATTTGCGAGAATCGATCTTGAGAACCTTCCATAGATCGCTCTGCAATGCACCCTCAGGATGCGACTTTATATATTCTAGTGCCTCCTCAACAGACATTTTCGGCCTCTCTATTCAATTGGACTTATGAGAATTATATTGTTGCCGCGCAGGATAACTGATCCCAAAGAGCGAGTCTTCTCGCCGCCAATCAGCTCCACGGTCTCGAGTAGGTGAAGGTTCAAGTATTCATCTACGCTGTTGAGGGTACCTTCCAGGACATAACGCGGTGAGCCCTTCATCTCTACCTGAATCTTGCTTCCTACCAGACTCTGTACCTTCTTTGTTGGGAACATAACCAGACTCCTTGGTAACTTGTATGAACAATTTTGCAATGGTTCGCAGATTGATCAATTGGGGCAATTAGAATGGAGCGTGCTCTAATCGGAAACCACGCTTTTTACACCTTTTACATTCTTTATGAGCTCTTTCTCGATGAAGTTCTTCAGCGTCATCTGCGAGAAGGGACAGCCGGCACAGTGCCCTTGCAGCTTTACCTTCACGACCCCGTCATTGATCTCAACGAGCTGAACATCTCCACCATCTACGCGAAGGCCTTCCCTGATCTTTTCCAGGGCGACCTCTACGTCATCCTTGAGGTTTTGCATGAATACTTCAGTCCCCTTTAACCTTTATCGATGTAACTTTGTGCCCAATGATCGTGTACCTTATCCCTTTTAAAGCTTCCTCGAGCTGCTTTATGATCTTTTCACACTTATCGGAGCCGACTACCGTATTAACCATGACTCCCGGCTCGGAATGGTCCCGGATGGCAGTCAAGGCCAGATCTGGATTCTCACTCAACCTGAAGCTCTTCCAGCTCTTCGGTGCCATTCCCTGATACTCTATGAGGTAAAAGCCGGTGATGCCCAACTCCGTTAAGGTATTGATGACTCGAACCAGATGCTCGTGATCTACAAAGATCTTGACCATGGTCAACATGTTGTCCCCTACATATGATGGCGATTGTACCATAAATAACTTCGCGAGATCCAGATATTCTTTTATCCTACGCCAGCTATGCAGGCCCTATCATGGCATTGAGGGATATCAGAGATGTGCTGAATAGCATGGGAATAGGCGAAGACGAGATAGTCTCGGCGGCAATGGAGCTCTACTTCCCACATCCGGGGGTGGAGACGCGCGAGAAGGCCGAAAACAAGTTTCGGCGGGAGATGAATCTCGCGCTCTCCGACCCAAATCTCGCGCTTCTCATATACGCTGGAGTTCTCCTGGAGTCGGAAGGAGTTCGAGGCCTTCTTCCTAACCTGAAGCCGTCAGACTACGAGAACGATCTGACCTGTCTTATCGCGGATGAGGTTCTGGGCCTTGCCATTGCCAAGTATGTGGGGGGCTACAAGGGACTGTTCGATTATGTGCGCTACGATAAGGCCAAGCCGGGAATACTGGGACGACTAGGTCCGTTCATGGATGATGTGATCGCGGGTTTTATCGGGGGCGTATCTGCCAACATGTATACCAGGGCAGAGTTGGACTAGAGGGCTACAATTGAAAGACCTGCTTTTTGCCCTCAAGTCTGGATTTGGCTGGCTGTCCACCATACCTGTTGGCATCTCGATGGAAGGCGTCGAGGCCCTGATGAAGCATGTTTATGTGTTTCCTGTAGTGGGCCTGGTTTTAGGGGCAATTCTGGGGGTTACGGCCTTCATCGCGACGTTGGCGTTGCCGGCCAATCTGGTGGCCATTGCGGTAATAGTTGCCATCTACAAGCTCTGCGGCATAAACCATATCGATGGTCTGGCTGATTTTGGGGATGGAGTAATAGCCCACGGCACACAGGAAAAGAAGGTTCAGGCCATGAAGGACGTGAATCTGGGTACCGGTGGCTGCGTGTTCATTGTCGTGCTTCTCCTGGGGACCTTTGCGGTAGTAACCGATCTCCCCCAAGGGCTTCTGCCGCTGGCATTATTGGCTGCAGAGGTCTCAGCCAAGGAGGCCATGATCGCGTTTGCGGCATTCTCCACATCTCTGCAAAAGGGTTTTGGGCAGATCATGATTGAGAAGACTGGATACATGCAATTCTTGATCGGTCTCGTAATCTCGGCTATCATCTGCGCCGCGGCTTTGGGCCCCCTGGGTCTGGCTGTTCTCGCAGGAGCCCAGGTTGTCGCCCTCTACATGGTGAACGTCGCGAAGAGGAACTTCGGAGGAGCCACAGGTGACGGCATAGGTGCAACCAATGAGGTGGCGAGATGTGTGGCCCTGGCTGTGGCCCTCATTTTAGGAGGTATCCTACCTTGGACGCTCTGGTGATGGCAGGAGGCAGGGGCTCGCGACTGAAGAGGGGCGAGAAGCCGCTTGTAACTCTATTCGGACGGCCGCTCATCGACTATGTTACACTCGCTCTGGAGGAGAGCACTGTCGGAAGGATATATGTTGCCACCACTGAGAATGTGCCTCAAACAAAGGCCTGGGCCGAAAGTCGGGATCTTTCGGTGGTGGAGACGCCGGGGATGGGATTTGTTGCGGACATGGTCTACGCCATAAAAGCGGCAAAGGTCACCGATCCCATCATGATCATCATGGCCGATCTGCCGTTGGTCAGCGCGGATCTGATCGATACCATAATCGAAATCTATGAAGAGCATCCAGAGCCTGCGCTCTCTACGCATACGCCACTCCATCTGCACAGCCGGCTGGGCCGGAGGCCCGATTCGCTCTTCAATTACCGGGGTCAGCTCATAGTTCCCGCCGGCATTAATGTGCTCGATGGAGCCGAGATCGAAAAAGAGCAGGATGACTACCATTTGATCCTGGAGAGGATCGAGCTGGCGGTGAATGTAAATGTGGCCGAGGACCTCATGCTCTGCGAGAAAATAATACAAGGTGATTTTCTTTGAATGACACCGTAACAATAGATGGCGAGAAGTTTTCAGCCGATGACCTGATGCTGCTGACAGGAGAGGATGTGATCAAGGAGCCAAAAGGCTACATTCTCCTCGTAGCCAGAGCTTTGCATAATCCCATGAGACTGCCCTGGCTGCTCAAGAGCATCTGCAACCTTTGTATCAAGGAAGAGGACCAGAGGGACATGAGGCTCTGCTTGATCCGGGTGCAGGTTGAAGCCGAGCTGAAGATGAACCAGGATATCCAGAGATTCCAGCAAAGGCGCTATGTGGCCCAGGTGATTGAGATCCTGCTCTTCAATGAGCTGATGCTCGCGCCGCGGGAGATTGTGGAAGAGGGTGATGTGGAGTAGCAAAAAATTCATCTTTTTCTTTTGATGCTCTTCCAGCAAAAGTATGGCTATGCCTGTGTTATCCGTGGATGAATCTGAAAGAAATGCAAAACTTTTTGTTGGAAGTTATGGATCTTCAACGAAATGTGCGTAGCCTTTGGTAAAGACTCAAGTTTTCTGTTTAGACTTCCATGCATACCAGACAATAAGTGCCGAAGCCACAACAGCGGAAAGCGTCATTAGTGCTCCACCCCAATATGCGGACAGTGCCGCATTAACTACGCCTGTGAACCAAAGGGCAGCAAAGACTGCACCCACGATAATGTTTACCCAACGATTAATCGAGTCCTTCATGGTTAAGGACAGGAATGCCATCACCATCGGAACCAACATTAAGATTGCAAAAGACAATATCAGTTCAGGTCCTATTTTCTGACCTTCTGCTTCTCCCGCCATTAGCTGCGCAATTATTCCTGGCTCCATAAGCACCAGTATCTGGTGAGCCAAGAAGGCAACTGCTGCAAAGAGCCAAAGTACGGTTATCTTTATCTTCCAATCTTCCAAATCTTCTGCCTCCCATATAGCAGTCTCTTAACGATTGAGATTATTACGATATATAAACTCGTCCGATGGTGTTTCCGTTGTAAGAGCCGGCAGTCTTTTGCAAAAGCCGAAGCGAAAAGATGGATTACAGCAAAGCAAGTTGCATGAACTTGTCAAGATTCATTCCGATTGCACGTTGTCGAGCATATTCCGATCCCATCCAGGTTCTGTCTTTCTATCTGGATCATCGATCTATAGCGTGGAACTAGCCGGTCGCTAAACCATCACTCCGAGCTGATGCCTCTCTCTTATGGCTGGCTTTCTTGTTTGGGAAATATGGAAAGAATGAAAACGGATGCAATGGGTGCTTATGAACGCGGTTGATGGATAAGAAGGAGGGAGGCAAAAGTCTCGGGTAGGAGGGAGAAAATAGACCATCGACTTTCGCCGATATAATATACGTCAATCGTTCATATTTAAGGCTTTCGATCAGGGGAAAATCGAGATCAAGATCCATCATCAAAGGAAAAACAGAAGCGAAGTGGATCGATTTTCAGGCAGGCCAGCGCCGATTCACAGCGCCCTTTTAGGAGGAGCACAATCACCGAAGTGACGGCCTGACCCTGCCTGAAGCTCGACTATAGATCCTGGCTCGAGGCGCCAATCGCACTGGAATTTGACACAGCGTCCGTTTTACGGGAACCCCGATCATAGGGCCTCATGCCCGTCTCTCGCCTTTTGGCTTTGTGCCGCTTCATGCCCCGGTCGTGTATTAGCGCGAAATCTATCCGGCAGATTACTGCACCTGTTACCGTGCGCAACTTTTTTTGCTGCCGTTATTTCAGTTTCACAGGCTCCCAAGCCCGAATGCAATGCCACGACGGCATGCATCTCCTGGAACAAGGAAAGCGATCTGCCCGATTAGCGACCGCAAGCTGCCCCCCCCGGGGAACAGCGATCGAATCATCCCTGCCAAACAGAGCATCATCGGAATCGGGTTGTGCCCACGACACACCCGCCACCCTTTGCATGAAGCGGCAAACTACTCATATAATCGTTATAGATATTAGTAGTTTTCGGTTGAAGAGTCCCCTGCCTCTTGAGCCCAGCTCAGGCGGGCGGCGGTCAGCATCGATTCATGGATCTGATGAAGGCAAAAGAGACAAGACGTTCTTAATGATATATTTCCGGTCATTTGAGGAGTATATTGATTAAGTATTGATGCAAAAATGTGGCCTAAGAGGTGGCTTGATATGAGAAAAATTCTGATTCCAGTATGCTTGGCGATTATAGTTCTGGCGGCGTGTTTGGCAAGTGCTGCCATATCCTCGCCTAATTTGGATATAAGTCAGAAGTCTGCACAGGCAAAGGCAGGCTCATTTGCATCGTCTAATGCTCCATCTATCAATGTGGTTGCAATAGATGCAGGAGAAGCAGCTTCCGGGAATAGCAAGCCCGTAAACCTCTCTATGAGTGTGACCCAATTTTCAAGTGACTCCAATCAAACTGCTGCAGCCATTTGTGGATTGGATAGATCCCATTTTGAGATCGATACGCTTGAAATGCCTCCCGGAGGAAAAGCTGCCCGCATCATGAGCGTTAGCTCGATTGATGCCAACTCCGTATATGCTTCGGCTCCTGTTCCTTGCAGCTATTTGATCTCAATAATTCCCATTACCGATTATCTGAATCAGAGGTCTCCGGCCAACCCGTCGCCAGCCAAACAGAATACCTGGGTGAGCGGGATCTACACCCTCCGTTTGAGATATATAAATGAGGGATCTGAAACGGTCAGCAAGACCTTTAGCTTTACCATAGGGACCAGCTCATCATTGGTCAACGCTGCGAAATTCACGGAGACCACTGTGGTCAATTCAAAGCTATCGCCCCGTGATGTGGACCCAATCAGCCAACTGACTCCTCAGCCGGAGCCGCCCATGCTGTTAAATCCTTCTTTTTTGAGCGAAAAAGGAAATAGATAGACATATATGTCTTGATCCTTAAATAAGTGGAACTCGCTTCCCTTTTCCGCCCAGGCACCTCTCTTGGTATGTAAGCCTTTCTTCAGGTCCCGCAGGGGCTCTCGGTGAAGCTCTTTTCGAAGACCTCTCTTTCCGGAGCTACTTCTGCAAAGATTTGGGCCTCAAAGTGCTGCACCTCAGTATCCTCATCCATCCAGGCGTCCGGAGGCAGTCCCGCTTTGACACAGGTTTGGCTCAAGAACTCCAGAGAGTCGAAACCCCACTCAGGAGCTACCTGGGGAAGAAGCAGACCTGAGAACGGGCCTTTGGAGATGATCAAGCCGTCCGTGCCGATTCGAACCAGTTCTGGCAGCCTCTTCTTGGGCTCACGATAGGCCTCGGGCTTGGTGAGAATGGTGACCTCCATCTCCATTCTCTTCAGCTCGCCAGGCCGAAGGCCGGGAAAGCGCGGATCGCGGGTGCCAGCATTGATGGCCGAATCCACGATCGCCCGGCCCAGTGCCATGACCGGCTGGGGGTAACCGATACAGCCCCGCAGATCACCATCTTCGTGCAGTGTTACGAAGACACCTCGCTTCTCATTGAAGACTGATGGGAGCATTTCGGGATCCAGGATCTTTTTCTCTTCCACATAGCGGGTCAGGGCCTCCCTGGCCAGACGAACCGCCGTCTTTCCCTCATCCAGAGTCAGCATAAGTATTAATGGACCCGGAAGATATTAAAAGTTGTGCGGCCCCATAGATTCCGCCGTCAATTTCATTTCCAGTTGATCTGGTTCCAATATTCATACTCATGCTCCCAGTTATCTTTGTTCATCTTCACCAGGGCCTTGAAGTAGTTACGAGTCTCTTCTTGCATCTCCCTCTGTTCAATGTAATCGCGCTTGAGGCGTACGTCCTCTGCCAGAGTCTTCCCAAGCTGGAAGGCCTTCTTTTCCGCCTCTTCCAGTGAACCCGGTCCTTTGGACATCTGCGCGCCCACGCTTCCTGTGACAAAGGCTCCGAAGTTCATCATCAGGCCGTCCAGGTACGTCGTGACCTGATCGTAGTTGTTGCCGCCAGTAGCCACGCTGCAGCAGTACTTTCCCGTGAGGAGCTGGCAGTGAATTGCGTCCGCCATGCGGTCGATGAGCGTTTTCATCTGCGCCGTCACCGTATGGAAGTAGTTGGGCGATCCCCAAACCAGGCCGTCGGCTGCCAGAATCTTGTTGTAAAGCTCCTCGAAGTCATCTTTGTGGACGCACTTCCCCTTCTTAAAACAGACCTGGCAGGCGTTGCAGTACTTTATGTCTAAGCCGCAGACATCCACCAGTTCGACTACGTCTCCCGTTTCCGCTGCCCCGTCCAGAGCTGCCTGAACCAAACGCTTCGTCGTGCTCTTAGAACCCCTCGGGCTGGCGCAAATTCCTAAGATCTTCATCTTGTTTCCTCCTAAGTCTTTCCTCTTTCTGTCGAATCAGGTTACCACTGCCTTCTTGAATATCCGCCTGGCCACCAGAAACATAACCGATGCAAAGGCCATCAGCGCCAGAAGGGAGAGAAGTAAGTCATTTGTGGTGTAAACATAATGAGTGCCAATGGCGTAGAAGTCATTGCCGATGGCAAAGTAGCGCACGCCATTTACCAGGTGTGTCATGGGATTGAATTGAGACAGGATCCTCACGGGACCAGGGAAGGCATCGATGGGATAGAGAGCATTGCTGGCGAAGAACAGCGGCAGCGTCAAAAGAGTAATGACTGCCTGTAGCCCTTCTGGTGTCTCCATGCTCATGGAGATGGCCGAGGACAGGAACAGAAAACCCAGGGAGAATATGCCCACAAAGAGCAGCACTCCCAAAATAGCTCCCGCCGTCTGGAGCAGTGTGTATCCCTGGAAGAATCGAACGCCTATGACCAGGCCAAAGCCCATAATGACCATAACCTGAATGAAAGATTTAGTGACGCCGGAGAGACCAATGCCCACTATAATGTGGTTTCGAGGCATGGGGCTGGCCAGGAGCTCCCTCATAAGCCCCCAGTTTTTGTCGAAGAGCAGAGTGATGCCGCCAAATAGGCTTGTGAAGAGCGTGGTGAGGGCGATGACGCCTGCTCCCATGAACGTAAGATAAGAGACAGTGACTGCGCCCACGGGCACGACCATGCCTGATCCAAGTCGGCTGAAGTTGCTGGACATGGCAGCTCCGTAGAGAGCCATCCACAGAGCCGGCTGGATCAAGGATGCTACCAGCGCAATTCTAAACCTGACGAACCTCAGCATATCGCGCCAATAGATAGTAGTAAACTCGTAGGCCATACTACCTTCCTCCGCGAGGCTGAATTCTATGCAGCTTTTCAGCCCCAGCATTTCTGATGTCCCGGCCGGTGTGATGGACAAAGACGTCATCCAGCGTGGGCTTCTTCAGGTTCACACTGAGGATATCGATGCCCTTTTCCTTGAGACGATTCATGATGATAGGGAGACAGTGCGTGCCATCGGCGTTAATGGTGACCGCCAGCCCCTGGGTCGCAGCCTTGACATCCATGACCGCTTTGAAGCCCCGCAACATGTTCTTGGCGGCCTCGTCGTCACTGGTCTCCAAGTAGATCATGTCTCTCCCGAGGGCGTCCTTGAGCTCGGTAGGATTGCCGGAGGCGATTATCTTGCCGTGGTCCACGATGTCGATCCAATTGCTGACCAAATCCGCTTCATCCATGTAATGCGTGGTTAGAAATATGGTAGTTCCCGATTCGTTGACCATCTTTATGTAATCCCACATCCTGCGGCGAGTTTGAGTGTCCAGGCCGATGGTGGGCTCGTCAAGAAAGAGCACCTTGGGCCGGGTCATCAGCCCCCTGCCGATCTCCAGGCGCCGTTTCATGCCGCCGGAGAGGTTGCGAGTGCGAACGTCCCTCTTTTCTTCTAGCTCCACCAGTTTGATGATCTCGTCAATCCGTTGCCGGCGCTCATCTTTGGGCATAGAATAAATTCTTCCATGCAGCTCCAGGCTCTCCCAGACGGTGAGATCGCGGTCTAAGGTCTCGTCTTGAAAGACGATGCCGATACTTCTTCGCACCTTCTCGGGCTCTCTGGCCAAGTCATATCCTGCAACGGTGGCCGTGCCCTTCTGAACGGGCAGAAGAGTGGTGAGAATGTTGATGACGGTGCTCTTTCCTGCGCCGTTGGGGCCGAGGAAGGAGAAGATCTCGCCCTCCCGGACGAAGAAGCTGACACCGTCTACAGCCTTGAAGTCGCCATATTTGTATTCAAGGTTCTTTACCTCTATGATGTTCTCAGACATTTCAGCCAATTCCTTCGCTCTCGGAGAATTTATAGATGCCTTTCAAAGCTGCAGAGATTAAATTTATTTTGTAAAGTGGATTGGACGAATATTGCAGGGAGTCTGTTAGAGTCCGGGCGAGCGAGATTGAAAATGGAGCTTGACAAATTATCGGATCATAAATCGAGGCTTCTGGGGATGCGTCCGCTGGAGAGAAGCGCAACCCGGCTTAAGGGCACTTCCGCCTCCAGATTGTAGCCCAGCGCACCCGCCAGGGCGCGGGCATAGGCCAGGATCTCATGATGCTGCGGCATGGCCTCTCTCTCCATTCGGGCCCGGGAGCGCCCCAGATGCATGTAAGCCTTGACCTCCACAAAGTCGGGCTCAGCTCTCTCGATGACGCAAGCATAATCTTCCGGCCGAACCATATTCAGGCCTTTGGCCAGAGTCATGCGGATCACGCTGCGGCAGTGGTGCTCTTTCAGGATCTCCAATGACTCCAGGATCCTGGGCCAGAGGTCGCCTGCTGGATTGCATACGTGTCGGTAGAGCTCCCCGTTTGTCGCATTCAGACTGAGATAGAGCTGCGTCGGTCTGAGCTCCTCCAGAACCTCTGGATGAGTGGCATTGCTGACCAGAAAGGAGGTCATGCCTCGCCGCGAGATCAGATCGATCAGTTCCTTCAGGTAGGGATAAAGGGTGGGCTCGCCCATGAGGGAGATGGCCACGTGCCTGGGCTCTCGCGCCTCAGCAAGCCTTTCTGGATCTGTGGTCTTGGCCCCGCCATAGCCGGAAAGAAACTTCTTCTGCCCCAAGAGGATGCCCTCCAACAGCTCCTCTGGTTCCATCGGCTCCTTTCCGGACCTCGGGTCGTCTATCGGCCTCCAGCAGTGCAGGCAGAGATGATTGCAATCCAATGTCGGCGTCATCTGCACACAGCGGTGGCTGGAGATGCCGTAGAAATGGTGCTTGTAGCACTGATCGCCTCCCCTCATGCTGCGATTGAGCCAGAGGCAGGGCTTGACAGCGCCTGAGCCTACGAGATGGTAGCCCTGATGAGTGAGGGTCTTCTCTGACGGAGTGCCTTCCATATTACCTGGCATGAAGTTCTCCCCTGGAGAAATAGTTGATGGCAGAGGGCAAACGCCTGACGAACTTGCATTGCCTTTCATTGATACACGAAACGGCTCCGGCAATATAATGTCATCCTGGAAGGGATCTTCGGCTGGCTGCTGCTGGCTTTGTTTCTGGTGACTCTGGGCCGGGTTATGATCCGGTAATACAAAAATGATAAATCCAGGGACGCTTCAAACGGGATCTGTGGTTGCAATCTTAAAATGGACTCTGCTGATCTCTTCCCTTATGCTGCTCTGCTCTGCCTCTTCAGCTCAGCCCGCGGCCTCAGGGATCTCCCAGCAGGCCCAGCAGGGTCCAATCGCCACGGCTATCGCGGCCGGGGACATCCTTGCCCAAATAAGTTCGGGCGAACCATTGAACTATGATAATGTCACCATAACCGGCCAGCTGGATTTGACCAAACTATCAGGGCCCGTAAGGCAACCGGTAAAGATAACCAACTCTCGCTTCCTGGGTCCTTTGAATTTTAACGCGGCGAGCTTCGAGGGAGCCCTCGATCTACGGGGCAGCGTCTTTCAGGAGAACGCAAGCTTTGCCAAATCAAGTTTTCTGGGTGACGTCAGTCTCTCCGGTGCCAAATTCAGGGGCCAGGCCGATTTTCAGAACTCCCATTTTGGGGGCCAGGCCACATTCATAAGCGCCCTCTTTCTGAACGACACCAGCTTTGGGAACGCCCAGTTCGATGGAGATGCCGTATTCCTCAATTCCGGCTTTGCCAGAGATGTGGACTACAATTTTGCTCAATTCTTCCGCATAGGATCCTTTGGCGATACGATTTTCGAGAACGTGAGCTTCCTGGAAACGCAGTTTGGCGGGCACACCTCCTTTCTTGATACAAAATTCCTGGGAAATGCCACATTTGCAGCCACCAGCTTTGCCAGCGATGTGGTCTTCCGTGACGCAGAGTTCCGGAGGGGCAGCACCTTTGGCCTGTCCAGCTTCGGGGGGTTGGCAGACTTTGCAGGTGTCGATTTCAAAGAGACTGCCTACTTTGGAGGCGTGAAGTTTGCAGATCTTGCCTATTTCGTAAGCGCCCGATTTGATAAAGATCTGATTCTTGAAGAATCGAGGCTCTACAGCATGCAACTGGACAATGTAACCTTCGGAGAAGGATCCGCGATAAACCTTAACAATGCCGACTTCACCAAGTTCGTTGTTCACTGGGCCATCATAAAGGATCGCCTGGAATACAACGGCGCCGCTTACCTTGCTCTGGTGAGGAACTATAAGAGCCTGGAGTGGTTTGACGATGCGGATGAATGTTATTACCAGTACCGCAGAATTGGCCAGAACGAGGAGCCATGGGGCTGGTCCAAGCTATCTGATATCATCTCCTGGCTCTCCTGCGGCTATGGAGTTCGGGTAAGCTACACCGTCTTCTGGTGTCTCTTTACCATTCTCATTTTTGGTGTAATGTTCTGGGCAGGAAAGGGCATGAACAAGTTCGAGATCGAAGGGATGGAGCTTCCCGGAGACACCAGGCTAAAGCCCAGCACGCGGGTCTCTTTCACGGATGCCCTGTACTTCAGCATAGCCATGTTCACCACCTCCCAGGCGCCGGTCAACACCTACCCGGTAGGCGTTTACAAGCATCTGGCCATGGCAGAAGGGATACTGGGCTGGTTCTTCCTGGGCCTCTTCGTCGTGGTCCTGAGCGCAGTGCTCATCCGCTGACCTGAAAAAACATTGAAGAAGCGCGCCAATCCGGAAAGATTGATATACGTGTTGGTTATACGGAAAAGGCTGAAAAGGGCGCGTGGCCTAGTCCGGATAAGGCGGCAGCCTCCTAAGCTGTAGATCGGGGGTTCGAATCCCCCCGCGCCCGCTCGTTTTCCGTTAATTAATTTCTTGAACCGGATTCAGACAGTCGTCTCTGACTTTACTGAAATAATGATGAATGATAATTTTTTCTCAGGGCACGATCTTGGAGATGGCCAGCTCCAGGATATCCTCTGCCCCCGACTTTTTCAATCGCGGAATGAGCAGGTTAACCTGGGATCGATCCACAACCGTTTCCACTGCATAGTAATGGGTGTTGTAGAGCTTGGATATGGTGGGATTCTTCATGCTGGGCAGCATGGATATAACGTCCTCTATAGCATCTTCGGGCACATTCATCTTCAATAGAGTCTTTCCCTTTGCCCTTATCACCGCAGAGAGAAGCGTCTCTACGGCAATGATCTCCTCGTGCTTCTCAGCGTCTGCATAGCTCTTCTTATTGGCTATCAGCTCGGATGTGGACTCCAGCATGACGTCTATGATCTTCAGGCCGTTCTTCTTCAGCGTCGAGCCGGTCTCAGTGAGATCGACGACCACATCAGTAAGCTCCGGAACTTTGGCTTCCGTGGCTCCAAAGGAGAATTGAATCTCCACGGGTATCCCGAGGCTCAGGAAGAAAGCCTGGGTGAGGCTGGGATATTCTGTCGCTACGCGGCTTCCCGGTCTTATCTGGCGGGCGGAGTTAATGTCCAGGCTTTCGGGCACGGCCACCACCAACTTAACCTTGCCTGGCCCCTGCTTGCCGTAGTTAAGCTCAGTGACCTTGGTAACTACGGCTCCTGACTCCATTATCCAATCGGTTCCGGAGATGCCCAGATCGAAGTAGCCCTTGGCCACATATCCAGGTATCTCCTGGGGGCGGAGGATCTTCACTTTGCCGATGCGGGGGTCTTCTATGCGGGCGTTGTACTCTCGCTCCGTTCTCTTGACCTCCAGACCTGCCTGCTCGAAGAGCTGCAGGGTCTGGTTTTGCAGGCTGCCCTTAGGAATGGCGATGTCGATCATTCTAGGGTCCTCCTTTTAGAGATTCATATTTTTGCCTTTTGCTCGATTGGAGGCCGGATTCTTTTGGATTCTCTTATTTTCAAATATTTTGGCTCACAATATTTATAAATAACTACAGTAATAAACACATGCAAAGGGGAAGAGCATGGCATCGGTGATAATCTCAGATACGCACTTCGGCTTAGGTTCGTCGACCTTAAGTGATCCTGCAAAGGTCGACCAGTTAATGCGAGAGATATCTGAATTCGGGAATGGCTGCGATGAGGTCGTGCTCCTGGGCGATATCTTCGACTTCTGGAGGGTGCGTCCAGAGAATGCCGTGCGAGACTCACTTTATTTTCTGAAGCGACTCAGCCAGGAGTACCTGAAGATTCGCTATGTGGTGGGAAATCATGATCACCATCTTGTGGTGCAAAAGCAGGAGGGTGAGTTCATGGAGAGGACGGCAAGAGGCGATCTTTTTCCGGTCTATATTCCCTCACTCCGCTGGCGCCAGACCATCAACGGCCTGAACATCGATATGCTCTATCCGACTTACCGGGTCAATTGTTGTCACCGGACCGTTCTTTTCACCCACGGCCATCATCTGGATGGCATCCAGACCTTTACTATGCAGCTTGTAGAGAGTCTCCGCAGGCTCTCCGGAGAGGAGCTTCTGCCCGCAGACCTGGAGATGATGATGACCTATGCCTACGAGAGCATCTACCGCTCTGCCTGCATCGGGGAGATGGTCTCCTTCGAGGATCGTATCTGGAAGGCTTCCAACCTGCTGCATAGGTTCACCTATGGAGTCTTTTGCAAGCAACGCTTTGACTCAGTGGAGGGACAGTATGATGCCATATTGAAGTTCCTGCGCGACCAGAATCAAGGAATGGTAGATTGCTTCATTTATGGGGATACGCACCGTGCAGGCATCTATCAGAGGAAGGGCGGTCCCCTGGCTGTAAACGCGGGCTGCTTTACGCGCGTGCAGGGAAAAGGGTCCGGCATTGATACGCCCAATACCTACATCGTTCTCAATGAGGAGGGTCTGGCCTTAAGGCAGCTCGGCCGGTCTCAGTCTCTATATCTATGCGAGCTTTTCTGAGACCCAAACCTTTTCATCATGAATCATCCTGTGTCAGATATGTTCGAACCAGATGAGGAAACTATGGTCCTGGAGATCGTTCGCGGCTTTTTTGACATCCCCTCGGAAGAGATGGTGAAGATCGGCGATCTGATCAAGAATCTTCTCTTCAACCCGGTAACAGGGAGCGAGGAGGAAGCGATGAGCAATCTCAAAGTGGCGCTGGAAGATTTGCCGACGGAGCAGGTTCTACTGGCAGGCATGTTCGTATCAGGCCTCCTGCGATGCAATCTCGCCCAGCAGATTGAACAGCAATACGCACGGGCCAAGGTGGAAGGCGATGTTGTTCCGAACTGTGATGCATTTCGGGAATGATCGGACGGATGCCAGAGATCTCGGAATGCTGGCACAAAAGTCAGGATGAAGGGCTCAGGCAGCAAGATGGCAAAAAGTCTCCGTTTTGTCTTCCGGACTGCATATCGTATCCCAAGAGCTTATTATCGCGTGCATCGATCTGATATCGGATGAGAGAGGCGCTTCTCGCGTGGCAAGACCAGTTTGCACTCAGGTCTGAGCTAAGGCTTATCGTCGATGCTATACTGAAGGGCCAAATCAAGACCGAAGCGGATCTGGAGTCGCGAAAAAAAGATGCATCATCCAGTCTCGGACTGCCTACACTTCCTAGCAACGCCGATATCCTCTCACTGGCGCGGCCGGAAGAGCGAGAGTTTCTAAAGTTGCTGGTGCGTAAGCCCACGCGAACCCTCTCCGGCGTCGCGGTCATCGCTGCCATGACTTCTCCTGCTCGCTGCCCGCACGGCACCTGCGTTCCATGTCCGGGCGGAATTGAATTCGTCTCACCGCAAAGCTACACCGGACGGGAACCGGCAGCGCTTCGGGCGGAGCAGCATGGCTATGATCCTTATGCCCAGGTGACGGCGAGGCTAGGGCAACTGGATGAGATCGGACACCCTCTGGACAAGTCAGAGCTTATCATCATGGGCGGGACGATATCATCCCGGCCGCTGGGCTACCAGCACTGGTTTGTCCGGCGTTGCCTCCAGGCTATGAACGATTATCCCGGGCCAAAAAGCCCGAGCATTGGGTGGCAGTCCTTTGCCGGGCTCGCGATAGCTAATGAGACGGCATCAGTTCGCAATATTGGAACCACCTTCGAGACACGGCCGGATTGGTGCGGTCCCAAAGAGATCGCGGAGATGCTGAGCCTCGGTGCCACCAAGGTGGAGCTGGGAGTGCAGAGCACCCGTGACGACCTCCTGCGAATTATGAAGCGAGGCCACAGTGTTGAGGATGCAGTGGCGGCCAATCGCAATCTTCGAGAGGCGGGCCTGAAGGTGGGCTTTCATATGATGCCCGGGCTCCCAGGCTCTACTCCGGAAGTGGACCTGGAGGTCTTCAGGGATCTCTTTACGGACAGTCGCTTTCGGCCGGACTATCTCAAGATCTATCCCACTCTGGTGATAGAGGGAACCGAGCTTTACCGGCAATACCTGAGGGGCGAGTACACGCCACTGGGAGACGCCGACGCAGCAGAGCTGGTCTCCCGCATAAAAGAGATGCTTCCCGGCTACGTCAGGCTGCAGCGCGTGCAGAGGGATATTCCGGCGCAGCTTATTGTGGCGGGAGTGAAGAAATCCAATCTGCGCCAGCTAGCGCAGCAGAATTTGCGGGCGCGCGGCGGCAAATGCCGCTGTATCCGCTGCCGGGAAGTCGGCCTTCGCAGGGTTTTAGAGGCCGATGTGAGTCTAATGCATGAGGCATACGAAGCCTGTGGTGGGGTGGAGCATTTCTTCTCTTTTGTTGCAGAAGACGATACATTGGTCGGTTTCCTGCGTTTGCGCCTTAGCGCCCGCGCACGGGTAAGGGAGTTGCATGTGTACGGGCCCATGGTCCCCATCGGAACCAGATCGGATGGGTGGCAGCATCAGGGCTATGGAACCCGTCTGGTGGAGGCGGCAGAGATCCTGGCCCGGGAGGAGGGGTACAGAGCCCTGGAGATTACCAGCGGCATAGGTGCCCGGGGGTATTACCGGCGGCTGGGTTACGATCTATGTGGCCATTACATGACGAAATCATTTCATTGAAGCACACCCTCCATCTGCTCAGGGAAGAATTCAGCGTTGAAAAAAATCACCACAAGCTTTAAATTCCGTGCACCGAAGAATATTCGCGATCTGAGGAATTACAATATGCGTTGGCAAGGCACAATCGGTAGGAAGGCCACAGGCGGGAAATTGATTCCGGCCAGGGGCAAGAGAAAGTATGAGGTAGGCAGAGAGCAGAGTGACACCACCATCGCCGAAGTCAGAGTCAAAAAGATCGAGACATTGGGCGGAAATGTGAAGATGCGCATGTTGCGAGGCAATATGGCCGCAGTCGCTGACCCCAAGACCGGTAAATCCACGACGGTCAAGATCGAGACTGTAAAGGAGAACAAGGCCAATCTGCACTACATGAGAAGGAACATCCTCACCAAGGGTGCGGTCATCAAGACAGAGCTGGGAGATGCCAGGATAACCAACCGGCCCGGCCAGGATGGCGTCATCAATGCCATACTGCTGCCCGCCCAGTAAACTCTTTTCCTTTTGATGTTCATCGTCTTCCGGTGTAGCTGCGGCCGTCACCTTTATTCACCAGAAGACGCCAAGACCAGAACCTGTCCCTGCGGAAAGAGAACTATTCTCAGCAAGACGAGGATTCTGGCGAACGCTGAAGACGCCAGGGCTGCTGGAGAGATCGTAAGGAAGCTGCAACTGGGCGAGCACGGCATGACTGGATTCAAATCGGCAAAGCTTTAGCCGGCCTGATTCGCCATCTTTCGTCATATATCGAATACTTGATCTGTTTTCTTATTGGTGTCTCTGTATTCGCATTTTCAACCATCCGCTTTGTTATCTGCTTGTCATAAGCTTGATATCTACTTCTTCTTACTGGCTTCATTCTTTCCGTCTCTTTGGCATAATGACAAAGGAGGCCACGGTTTCGCTAAGACGTGATCCATCATCGGACTTGGTTACCATGCCCTCCATGAAAGCGACACTGTGGCCTTTCTTTATCACCCGTCCCACGGCTTTGATCCTGCCCTCCCTGATGCCCTGAAAAAAGCTGGTGCTTTCTGATATGGTGGCGATGCTCTCGTCCTCATCCAGGACGGTGAAAAGGGCCAGGGCCATGGCTTCATCGCACAGAGCCGTGAAAAGGCCTCCCTGCAGCCATCCCACGCCGTTAAGCATATCGGGCCGCACCTGCATGGATAACTCCGCCTCTCCTTTTCCAAGAGGGCCAAGATTGATTCCCATCAATCTGAAGAAGGGGTTGGCGTCCCTTCCCAGCGTACTGATTTCTTCTATGTAGCTTATTTCAAATCAAGACCCTGGTCTATCTATTTCCGGAAAAAGGAAAAGGGATTTTAAATAGGTGGTGGGGTCAATTGCCTCTACTCCGGGACTGGTCTGGACATCTGGGCAGAAAATTATTAGGGATCGAGAGTGATCTCTGAATCTATGGCAATCCTCATAGGCTGTAGCGGCTGGTCCTATGACGATTGGGTGGGCAGGTTCTACCCTATGGCGCTGTCGAAGAAGAAAGGCGCTTGGCTGGCCTACTATGCCAAATATTTCCGGACGGTGGAGATCAACAGCACCTTCTACCGGCCGCCGGGCGAGCTCCAGGTATCGTCCTGGATAAAAAAGGGCAATGATTTGTCTGATTTCGAGTATTCCCTGAAGATGCCGGAGCTTGTGACCCATAAATCCATGGTCCGGGGCGAGGCCAGTGCCGCCGTCCATTGGGCGAAAGCCTTCGAGAAGACCTGCATCCGGCCCCTGGGCGAGGCTGGCCTCCTGGGATGTGTGCTGCTGCAGCTCTCGCCCTATTTCCAGAATACGGCTGGAGCACAACGAACCCTGGAGGAGGTTCTGGATGCCCTATCTTTTCGCGACTATAATTATGCCGTGGAGTTTCGTCACCGCACCTGGCAGGAAGCGGGAACTGAGGATCTCGACCCCAATGCCATGCAGATCCTGAAAGACCACAATGTAGCCAATGTCCTGGTCGACGGCCCGGGCACCCATGTCCGCAATGCTTCCAGTGCCGACCACGCCTACGTTCGCTTTCACGGCCGCAATTACGACATCTGGTATAAGAATGAGTTAGAGGATGACTTCCGGCTGGACAGGTACGATTATCTCTACAGCAAAGAGCAGCTTGACCCCTGGGTGCCGCGCATAAAGGAGGCTGAGCTGAAGGCGCGAGCGGTCAGAGTTTACTTCAATAACCACGCCAGGTCCAAGTCAGTGAGAAACGCCTTCCAGCTTATGGATCAGCTCATGCTGCCCCACGAATCCCGGGAGATACGGCTGCAAAACCAATTTACCCTGGGAAATTTTTGAGACTTTGAGACTCTTTGACCGGGAGTCTCAGTTCCCGGCAATAAGAACAAGGAATGATGATGCGCCTGAAGGAGATGCTACGAGGAAAGGTGCCCGAAGAGAGCCTTGTTAAGCTCCCTGACGGCTACCATGTTGTTGGGGATATTGCCGTGCTATCCCTCGCTCCTGAGCTGGAGGACTACAAGATAGAGATTGCCACGGCCCTATTGAAGCAGTGCAATCACATTCACACTGTGCTGAACAAGACTTCCCGGCTGGAAGGCGAGCGAAGGGTGGCCCGTTTGGAGGTGCTGGCAGGCACAGGCCATACCATCACCACCCACAAGGAGTTCGGCTTTATCTACCATCTGGATGTGGCGCGGGTATTCTTCAACAGCCGTCTGGGCAGCGAGAGAATGAGGGTGGCAGCCCTGGTCAAGGCGGGTGAAGATGTGCTGGTGCCATTCGCGGGCTCGGGTCCCTTCGTGGTGCCGCTTGCGGCCCGGGGCGCTCGCGTCGTGGCGCTGGAGAAGAATCGCGAAGCATGTCTATGGCTGGCCAGGAACGCTCGGCAAAATCGCGTTGAAGAGCGGATCGAGGTGATCCATGGGGACGCAATTCATATGGCCAAATTGCTGAAGACGGACTTCGACAGGGTAGTGTCGCCTACACCCTACCGATTGGACCAAATTGTAGAGACTTTGCTGCAAAAGGTGAAGGTCGGCGGCTGGCTCCATTTCTACACCTTCAAGAAGCGCGACCAGATCGAGTCTCTCTGCAGGGGGTATGAGGATATGGGCCTGAAGGTAATGCAATGTCGTCGCTGCGGCAATGTGGCGCCTGGTGTCAGCCGGTGGGTCTTCGATATGGTGAAATCCTGAATGACGCGCTATGTGTCGCAATGGCTCGGGAACGAAATCCTTAAATACGTCGATTGTCGTATCTATGACTTGGCAAGAGTCGAATTCTCATTTCTTTCCCCCTCCGTTTCAGTGGCTTTTGCCCCCTCCTAAAATTTCATCAGGCAAGGTGCATGGGCGCTCTTTCGCGGGGCATCTATTCGAAGCATGAGCATACAAACTCATTATGGCTTTCTTCTTCCGGGTTATCGTATCTCTCGCCACTAGTCGTGGACCTGAATATTGCCCGTACCCTGGATACCACGAGGGATTTTTGGTGCAGAAGCGTTCAGGATAGCTCTGGCCATCTGGAACGCTAAGGGCCCATAAAAAAGGATGCGAATGCTTCGCGGGTTAGCCCGGAGGCGAGGACGAAGTCGATCCTATTCTGCCCTTCAGGGGCAGGGCAGGGTCAAGACGGAGGCATTTCCCACTACAGTCTCCGATCTTATCTGCGCATAACCCATATATGTTCCTCCCATCATAAAGGACGGAACCGTCTTAGCATTCTTCTGCACCCGCTGGCCGATCCTGGCCGTCCCCTGGATCTCGGAGCTGATATCATAGACGGAAAAGTTATCGCTCTGGTAAATCTTCGTATCCTTGATGAGATCCTTATCGATCTGATATGTCTCTGAGAAGGACGAGCCAACTTCATAATTCTTGGCACATAGAGCATTTCGTAGGTCGCTTTGCGTAAGGGGTGGAATGTACGGCTTGTAATCAAAATTGACGGAGGTGGTGAGAGATGCTTCATCCATATTCGAGTCCCTGTAGACCTCGGAGTCTATGGTTCTGGTAGCCATTCCGCTCCCGCTCGCTCCCAGGACGATCTTCTGGCCGTTAAATCCTGCCTGGGTCTGAAGGATTCTCGACTCATCCATGTAGCCGTTGACGAAGACCCAGGAATTCTCAGTGTAGTTCTGGGCCAGCGTGTCCGTTGCAGTCGCAACATCTGTGGCTTCCGCCAAAAGAGCTGCAACACAAGCCGCAGATAACAGCAGTATCAAAAGCAATCCTCTCATTCTCAGTTCCTCGTCCACTCCAATGTGATAATGGTGCATGAAATATAAATGTGATCCTTCCTCTCGATCGAGGTTTCCGTTCCTTTCATCCTTCTATTCTTTTCCGCGTTTGCATTTAGAATGATTCAAGGGCAGGACCCAGCGAATAGTACATTTCGGCTGGATACCCATTGATGCGGCCGTTAGCATCCGGTTCCGGCAATAATGACTGTTTTGTTTGATTCCAGCTTGCATCGATGGTATGGACCGGTTTGAACGTC
>Ga0209745_1000289_pt1 | contig 30004 bp, 25 predicted proteins | sample BarGraNGADG00312_FD_184495 | JGI IMG/M metagenome (GOLD analysis project Ga0209745, IMG submission 184495) | Arctic peat soil microbial communities from Barrow, Alaska - Barrow Graham LP Ref core NGADG0004-312 (SPAdes) (version 2) | ecosystem: Environmental > Terrestrial > Soil > Wetlands > Peat...
GCGTGGGCACCGCTGATAGAACTGGCCCGGCTCGTGGTGGTCGACGACCCCGACGGCGCCGCCCGCCGCCTGGCGACGGCGTGCGACCGCGAAACCACTGGGCGAGCCCTCGCGCAGTCGGTCCAGATGCTCCGCGACCACGGGTTGGCCCACCAAGCCGTGTCACTCGGCGTCGCGAAGTGGACCCCAGCGGTACACGAGTTCGCGACCGGGCGGCAACTGGTCCTCGCCGCCGTGGAGGCGAAGGACGAGATCAAGGCCCGTGAGCTGGTCTCCCGTCTCGGCGACGCCCACCCCCACGACCCCGCGGTGACCGAACTCGAGCAGTTGGTGGAGGCCCTGGAAGCCTGACACGCTGGAACCCGCGGCCCGCCAAGGCGGAGTGGCCCGCCCCTTTCGGGGCGGGCCACTCCACGTCTCAGTCAGGCGTCGGGGGTCAGGCGTCGCCGCCCACACTCCCGGACCGGCCGGCATTGACGTTGAACAGGTCGTACTTCGCGATGGCGTGGGCCACCGCGCCACCGTCGTACTGCCCGGCCTCGACCAGCGCCTGCAACGCGCGCGTGGCCATCGAATGGGAGTCGATGAGGAAGTGCCGGCGGGCGGCCGCGCGGGTGTCGGAGAATCCGAACCCATCCGCGCCGAGCGTGTAGTACGGGCGGGGAACCCACGGCCGGATCTGGTCCTGCACCATGTGGTCCCAGTCCGACGTCGAGATGACCGGCCCGTCGGTCTCCGCCAGCTTCCGCGTCACGAAAGCCACCTGCTTCTCCTCCTCCGGGTGGATGAAGTTGTGCTTGTCGACCTCAAGGCCGTCACGGCGCAACTCGTTCCACGAGGTCACGGACCAGACGGCGGCGTCCACGCCCCAGTCGTCGCGGAGCAACTCCTTGGCGTGCATCGCCCAGGGGAGACCGACGCCGGAGGCCAGCAGTTGGACCTTCGAGCCGCCCGCGTGGTCGTGGTCCGCCACGCGGTGGATGCCCTTCAGGATGCCCTCGACGTCCACGTCATCCGGCTCGGCCGGCTGCTGCATGGGCTCGTTGTACACCGTGAGGTAGTACATGACGTTCTGGTCGCGGCTCTCGTCCTGGCCGTACATGCGTTGCAGGCCGTCGCGGACGATGTGGCGGATCTCGTACGCGTACGCCGGGTCGTAGCAGACGAACGCGTGGTTGGTGGCCGCCAGGATGTGCGAGTGGCCGTCCATGTGCTGGGTGCCCTCGCCCGCGAGCGTGGTGCGCCCCGCCGTCGCCCCGATGACGAAGCCGCGCGCCAGCTGGTCGCCGGCGGACCAGAACTGGTCGCCGGTCCGCTGGAACCCGAACATCGAGTAGAAGATGTACACCGGCACCATGGGCTCGCCCTGGGTGGCGTACGTGGTGCCGACCACCTGGAGCGCGGCGGCCGACCCGGCCTCGTTGATGCCGAGGTGCAGGATCTGCCCCTGTTCGGACTCCTTGTAGGAGAGCATCAGGTCGTGGTCCACCGCGGTGTAGTTCATGCCCGCCGTGTTGAAGATCTTCGCCGTGGGGAAGATCGAGTCGAGGCCGAAGGTGCGGGCCTCGTCCGGGATGATCGGCACGATCCGCCGGCCGAACTCCTTGTCCTTGATGAGCTCCTTGAGCAGCCGGACGAACGCCATGGTGGTGGCGACCTCCTGCTGGCCGGAGCCGCCCTTGAGGATCTCGTAGGGCTTGTCACCCGGGAGGGTGAGGCTGTTCAGCTTCGGGGCCTTGCGCTCGGGCAGGAATCCGCCGAGGGTCTTGCGGCGTTCGAGCATGTACTGCAGCGCGGGGTCGTCGTCGCTCGGCTTGAAGTAGGGCGGGAGGTACGGGTCGGCCTCGAGCTGCTCGTCCGTGATCGGGATGTGCAGCAGGTCTCGCAGGGCCTTCAGGTCCTTGACCTTCATCTTCTTCATCTGGTGGGTGGCGTTGCGGCCCGCGAACGACGGCCCGAGGCCGTAGCCCTTGATGGTGTGCGCCAGCACCACGGTGGGCTGGCCGGTGTGTTCCGTGGCCGCCTTGTAGGCGGCGTACACCTTGCGGTAGTCGTGGCCGCCGCGCTTCAGCGCCCAGATGTCGTCGTCGCTCATGTTCGCCACGAGCGCCTTGGTGCGCGGGTCGCGCCCGAAGAAGTGCTCGCGGACGTACGCGCCGTCGTTGGCCTTGAACGTCTGGTAGTCGCCGTCCAGGGTGTTGTTCATCAGGTTGACCAGCGCGCGGTCCTTGTCGGCGTTCAGTAGCGGGTCCCATTCGCGGCCCCAGATGACCTTGATGACGTTCCAGCCGGCGCCGCGGAAGAAGGCTTCCAGCTCCTGGATGATCTTGCCGTTGCCGCGGACCGGGCCGTCGAGGCGCTGCAGGTTGCAGTTGACCACGAAGGTGAGGTTGTCGAGGCCCTGGGTCGCGGCGAGCTGCAGCATGCCGCGCGATTCGGGCTCGTCCATCTCGCCGTCGCCGAGGAACGCCCACACGTTCTGGTCCGCGGTGTCCTTGATGCCGCGGGCGTGCAGGTACTTGTTCACCCAGGCCTGGTAGATGGCGTGGGCGGGCCCGAGACCCATCGAGACCGTGGGGAACTCCCAGAAGTCCTCCATGCGGCGGGGGTGCGGGTAGGACGGCAGGCCGCGCCCACCGACCGGGCGGGAGTACTCCTGCCGGAACCCGTCGAGGTCCGCCTCGGTGAGGCGACCCTCAATGAAGGCGCGGGCGTAGTTGCCGGGGGCGGCGTGCCCCTGGAAGAAGACCTGGTCCCCGCCGCTCGGGTGGCGCTTGCCCTTGAAGAAGTGATTGAATCCCACTTCGTACAGCGTGGACGACGACGCGTAGCTCGAGATGTGGCCGCCGACGCCGACGCCCGGCCGCTGGGCGCGCGTCACCATGATGGCGGCGTTCCAGCGGATCCAGCGGCGGTACGCGCGCTCCACCGACTCGTCACCGGGGAAGTAGGGCTCCTCGTGCACGCCGATCGTGTTGACGTACGGGGTGTTCAGCGACGTGGGGACGGCCACGGACCGCTCCCGCGCCCGCTTCAGCATCGAGAGCAGGATGTAGCGGGCACGGGGCCCGCCCTTCTCGTCGATGAGACCGTCGATGGAGTCGATCCACTCCTGGGTCTCCTCGCGGTCGATGTCGGGAACCCGGCTGAGCAACCCGTTGATCAGCGGCTGGGAGTTTTCCTGGATCGCCAAGGTGATTCCTTCTGTCTAGTCGTCCACTGTGACGCGCTGGGCGCAGCGGCGTGGGCTGTGACGTTCACGTGCCCCAAGCGTAATCCAGAGCACACCCGATTCCCGTGCGAGTAGCGATGGAATACGCCTTTGGGGGGATCGTGGGCCCCGCCGGGTGCGATAACGTGGGACAAGCAGTTGCGTCGCGAACACCCAGGAAGGCAGGAGATGTCTGGCACCCCAGGCGCCGAGCATCAATTCGGTTTCAAAGTCGGCAATGTGGTCCAGGAGTTCTACGTGGACGACGACGCCGACCCGGCGATCCGGGACGCGATCGAGGTGGCCACCGGGCACCGCCTGGTCGACGAGGACTACGGCGACGTCGTCGACGGCGCGGTGATCTGGTGGCGCTCCGACGACTCGGAGGGCGAGGACCTCGCCGACCTCCTCGTGGACGCGATCTCCAACCTCGACAACGGCGGGCTGGTGTGGGTGCTGACCCCCAAGCCGGGCCGTTCGGGCCATGTGCGGCCCTCCGAGGTCGAGGAGGCGGCGAAGACCGCCGGCCTGCACGCGACGTCGGCGATCTCGGCGGGGCTCACCTGGTCCGGAATCCGCCTGATCGCGCGCGGACGCCAGTAGCGGCTCCCCGCCGACCGGTAGGATCGGATTTCCCGGGCCTGTAGCTCAGTTGGTCAGAGCGCCGCGTTTACACCGCGGAGGTCGTCGGTTCGAGACCGGCCGGGCCCACCCGTCCCGCCGCGCGACCTGCGGCACCGGCGCCAGCGCAATTCCGCCTGGTTCCCGTCGGACCACACGGAGAGGACCCAGCATGAGGGCTTCCATCGAGGACCAGCGCCGACTTCTCGAGGTCCAGGCGCTGGACACACGCCTCGCGCGCCTCGCCCACGAACGCCGCACCCTGCAGGTGCTCGCCGAGATCATCACCCTCGAGCGCGCCGCCCGTGACATCGAGGTTGAGCGGGTCCGCGCACTGACCCGCCTTTCGGACCTGAAGCGCGACCTGACCCGCGTCGAGGACGACGTGGACCAGATCCGCCAGCGCGCCGCCCGCTACCAGGCCCGCATCGACGCCGCGGGAGCCTCTGCGAAGGACGTGCGCGCGATGCAGCAGGAGGTGGAGATGCTCGCGAACCGCACCTCCGCGCTGGAGGACCAGCAGCTCGAGCAGATGGAGGCCGTGGAGGCCGTGGAGGAGGAGATCGCCCGGCTGGACACGCGGGCGGGCGAGAACGCGGCGGTCACCCGGGAGCGCACGGGGGTTCGGGACGCCGAGTTCCGCCGCATCGACGACATCGCCGACGACGTCCGCGCCCGCCGGGACGCGCTGGCCGCCACGCTGCCCGCCGACCTGGTGAAGCTGTACGACGAGGTGCGCATCGAGACCGGCGGCCTCGGCGCCGTCGCCCTGTACGGCGCCCGCACGGAGGGCGCCAACATCGAGCTCCCGTTGACGGAACTGGCGGAGATCCGCGCGGCCGCGCCCGACGTCGTCGTCACCTCGGAGGAGCACGGCTACATCCTCGTGAGGCAGGACTGATGCGGCTGGTCGTCAACACGGACGGCGGCTCGCGCGGGAACCCGGGTGAGGCGGGCTACGGCTTCGTCATCCGCGGGGAGGACGGACGGGTGGTCGCCGAGCGCGGCGGGCACCTGGGGCACACCACCAACAACGTGGCGGAGTACACGGCCGTCCTGGCGGCGCTCGAGCTCATCGCGGAGTCCGGGGCCGACGTCGACGTTGAGGTGCGGGCGGACTCGCGTCTCATCGTCGAGCAGCTGTCGGGGCGCTGGAAGATCAAGAACAGCGCCTTGCAGGCTCTGGCGCTGCGCGTGAAGCGCGCCCTCGACCCCGAGCGCGTGCGGTATGTGTGGGTGCCGCGGGCGCAGAACGCCGACGCGGACGCGCTCGCGAACGCGGCCATGGACACGCGGGCGGACGTGGCGCGCGGCGGGCTGGAGGGGCTCGGCGGGGTGCCGGTGGCGCACGTGGCGGCCGCTCGCGAGGCGGAGTACGACGCCGTCGACGACGTCTCGCCGGTCACCCCGGACCCCGTCGCGGACGTGGCGGCGCCGGAGGTGCCGTGGCCGGCGAAGCTGCGGCGCAAGCCCTCCGGCGCGCTGTTCCACTTCGGTTCCGAGGCACCCGTGACGCTGGTGTTCGTGCGGCACGGCGAGACCGCGATGACGGAGGCGAACGGGTTCTCGGGCGGGTCGGAGCCCGGGCCGCCGCTCTCCGCGCGGGGCAGGGAGCAGGCCGGTCGAGTGGCGGCGCTGCTGGAGCGAGTGGGCGAGCTGTGGCGGGACGTGGCGGCGCCGTCGGCCATCTGGGCCTCGCCGATGGTGCGCACCCAGGAGACCGCCGCGGCGATCGGCGAGCTGCTGGGTCTGGCCGTCGAGACCGAGGAGGATCTCCGCGAGGTGGACTTCGGGCGGTGGCAGGGGCTGACGAGTTGGGAGATCAACGACCAGTTCCCCGGCCGGCTGGAGGCGTGGTACTCCGCGGCGGACGTGGCCGCGCCGGACGGGGAGTCGCCGTCGCAGGTGGAGGACCGGGTGGTGCGCGTGGCGCGGCGCGCGCTGGCCGAGCGCGCGGGCGAGACCGTGGTGCTCGTGTGCCACTCGGCGGTCACCAAGGTGGGCGTCAGTTCGCTCGTGGGCCTGCCGCCGGAGAGCTGGCAGGTCGTGCGGGTGCCGCCGGCATCAGTGTCGATCGTGCGGGTGTGGCCGGACGCGCGCGAGCTGGTGGTGGCGGGTCTGCCAAGCGAACTGGCGGAGGAACCCGAGCCGCCCCTGACGCTTTTCTGAGGGTAGACTAGTGGGGCGAATGAGTCGGCCGGGCGGCCGCGTCAGGCAACTGCCGAGGAACGTCCGGGCTCCACAGAGCAGGGTGGTGGGTAACTCCCACCCGGGGTGACCCGCGGGAACAGTGCAACAGAAAGCAGACCGCCGGTCCGCGAGAGCGGGCAGGTAAGGGTGAAACGGTGGTGCAAGAGACCACCAGCGCCCCCGGTGACGGGGGCGGCTGGGCAAACCCCGCCCGGAGCAAGACCAAACAGCAGGCGCCTGAGGGCTGCTCGCCCGAGCCTGCGGGTAGGTCGCTGGAGGGCCGCGGCAACGTGGTCCCGAGATGGATGGCCGTCACCGCCGATGTGGGAGACCGCGCGGCGGTACAGAACCCGGCGTACAGGCCGACTCATTCGCACCTGACGAATCGTCGCGGATGTCGCGCGGGGCTAGAACCAGCCGCGGCGGCGGAACAGCACGACCATCACCGTGGCGACACCGATGCAGATGGCCCAGAAGGCCGGGTAGGCCCACACCTTGTCCAACTCGGGGATGTGGTTGAAGTTCATGCCGTACACCCCGGCGAAGAAGGTCAACGGGATGAAGATCGTGCCGATGATGGTCAGTACCTTCATGACCTCGTTCGTCCGGAAGGACACGGCGGATCGGTATGACTCGGTCAGGTCGCTTGCGCGCTCGCGATAGGTCTCGATGATCTCGATGACCTGGACGATGTGGTCGTACAGGTCGCTCAGGTAGACCTTTGTGGTGTCGCTCATGCACTCGTGCGGGTCGCGCAGGAGAATCGCGACCACCTCCCGCATCGGCCAGATGCTCGAGCGCAGCAGTTGGAGTTGGCGCTTGATGCCCTGGATCTCGGAGAGGACCGTTTGGTCCGCGTGCTCGACCACCGCGGTCTCGAGGCGTTCCAGATCTTCATCGAAGTGGTCGAGGATCGGGAAGGCGCCATCGACGACGGTGTCGAGCAGCGAGTACACGAGGAAGCTCGCGTCGTTCGTGCGCAGCCGGGAGCCGTCGGCGTTGATGCGCTGACGGACGTTCTCCCACAGTCCCGGGTCCGCTTCCGCGAAGGTCAACACTGTGTGGTGGCCGAGGAAGACCGAGACCTGTTCGCTGCGCAGCCGACCCTCGCGCACCCGCAACGCGCGCGTCGTAATGAAGAGCCGCGCGTTCTGGCCGCTGCCCGCGCCGCCAAAGGCATCGATCTTCGGCCGCTGCGACCCACTGAGGAGATCCTCGATAGACAGCGGGTGCAGCTCGTACTTGCCCGCGAGCGCGCGGATGGCGGCCATGTCCTCCAGGCCGGTCACGTTGATCCATCGCACGGCCGACCAGTCCGGGCGGTGCTGTTCCAGGAACGCCCCGATGTCCTCGACCGCCTGCACCTGGGCCCTGCCAGGCGAGTAGTCGATGCAGGTAACCATCGTCCGCTCCGCCCCAACGGGGCGCGGGGCGGCCTCGCCCTGCGTTGTACCCACGGCCCCGTCGTCGTGGGCAGAGGGTCGGTTCATTCGCACGCCTCCTCGGCGTCGCCACCTACTTGTGCCCGGGCGGCGACCATGCCGACGCTACACCCCCGGCTGCGCACGGCCCAGCGCCATGCGGTCACTGGTTGGCGGAGCGCCACCAGAGCGGGTTGTGCTCCCGCAGGTCACTGTGCGACGGCATGGGATAGAAGGCCAGGTCGGGCCCGTTGCCGTAGTAGATCCCGCTGCCCTCCTTGATCATCCGGTACGCGAATTCCGCGGACTGCACCCGCTCCACGATCTTGGTCGTCTTGCCGGGCTGGGAGACTTCGATGAGCACTTCACGCAGGTGGAAGATGTTGTCGTACGGCAGATCGAGGCCCTGCCCTCGAGCCGGGTCGGTCGCCAAATCGCCGAGGTGGAGCTCGACGAAGCAGAGACCGGGGAATCGGACATACTTCGACGGGGCTGTGGTGATGCCCTCGTAGAAGGTCCGGGGGTCCTGGGAACTGACCACCAGGCTGTTGACCGGCGCCAGTTCCTTGTACAGATGAAGGCCGTCACCGGTTGGCAGCGGCCCCTCGCTGCGCTCGACCCCAAGCGTGGCCCCGTAGGCGGTGGTCAGGTACAGCGTGCCCAGTGCACTCACCGGGATGTGCTCGAGCACCCGATACGTCGACACGTACACGGAGTTCTTCGGGCGGCCGTCAGGATGCGCCACGCATTTCTCGAGCGCGCTCTCCAGGTCGAAGAAGTCGCCGAGGAGGGTCGGGTCCACATCGAAGAATGCTGCCTCCCCCTTCGACTTGTAGCCGTAGCCGGTCGCGTAGTACTGCCCGAACTTCTCCGGGGGAAGCTGCGAGGCGATCAGCGCCTCAGGGACCAACGAGAAATACAGGTGCGTGTCCATCATCAACCCCACTCGGGTGGCCCGATCCGTCTGTCTGGTTCAGGATAGTGGCCCTCTCGGCCCCGGTGCCCGCTGAGTGTCAGCCGCGCGCCGCCGCCTCCGCGGCCGCCCGAACGTCCTGGTCGACGATGATGTCGAGGAGTTCGCCCACCCGGTCGAGGTAGGGGGTGTACTCGGCCAGCTTCGGGGAGAAGATGTGGCTCTCCGTGAACAGCAGCTCCACCAGGTGGCGCGCGCTGGTCGCCCGTGACGCCAGGTCGTCGAGGACGGGACGTGCGGGGTCGAGCATCGCGGCGGCGTCGGGACCCGGGTCGAAACCCTTGATCGGGGCCAGGCAGGCCAGCCATGCCGCCACCAGGAGCGCGAGCCGCTGCGGGACCTCGCCCCGGGCGGCGTAGAACAGCACCGGCTCGGTGATGCGCTGCGGCAGTTTGGTGGACCCGTCGGTGCCCACGCGGGACACCAGGTCGCCGAGGACCGTGTTGGACCAGCGCTGCATGAGCTGCTCGATGTAGGTGGGCCCGTCCACCGCGGCCGGCAGGGTGAAGGTGGGCTCGTACTCCGCCAGCAGCCCGCGGATGGCCTCCTCGATGAACGGGGTCAGCCGCGAGTCAGGGATGGTGTGCGCGCCGGCCAGGGCGCCGACGTACGAGATCAGCGAGTGCGACCCGTTGAGGTACCGCAGCTTCAGCACCTCGTAGGCGGGGACGTCGTCGGTGAAGATGGCGCCGTGCGCCTCCCACGCGGGGCGCCCGCCGGCGAAGTTGTCCTCGATGGCCCACATGGTGAAGGGCTCGGCGGCAACGGGGATCGCGTCGTAGGCGCCGAGGCGCTGGGCGGCCATCCTGCGGTGCAGGTCGTTCGTCGACGGCACGATGCGGTCCACCATCGCATTCGGGAAGCTGGCGGCCGCAGTGAGGTACGCGGCCAGGTCCGCGCCCTCGGCGCCCGGCATGGCGGCCGCGAACTCGGTGAGCAGGCGGTGCATGAGGTGCCCGTTGGAGTTCATGTTGTCGCAGGACAGGACGGCGAGCGGGGCGCCGCCGTTGGCCGCGCGCACCAGCATGGCGCGGGCGATCTGCCCGACGGCGGTCACCGGGGACTTCCCGGCGAGGTCGGCGGCAACCTGCGGGTTGTCGAGGTCCAGTCCGCCGGTGCGCGGGGAGAACTTGTAGCCGGCCTCGGTGATCGTCAGGGACACGATGCGCGTGGCGGGGTCCGCGATCGCCGCCACGACGCCGTCGGCGCTGGCCGAGGTGTCGATGATGGCGGTGTGGACGGCCGGGACGGTGACGGCCTCGGTGCCCGGCGCGAAGTCGACCACGGAGTAGAGCATGTCCTGCGCGACCAGCGGGTCGGCGATGTCGCGGCGGCGGGAGGTGGCCGCGATGCCCCAGTCGCCACCGGCGGCTTCGATCGCCTTGGCGGTGTACACGCTCAGGTGCGCGCGATGGAAGTTGGACAGGCCCAGGTGGACGATCCCAGTCGGGGGAACCGGCTTCGAGTGGGCGCGTGCGCCACCAACGGTGGCGTTGGAGAGGCGCGGCAGGTCGGCGGGGATGTCCGCGGGGCGGTCGGTCATGGGGAGCTCCTTCGCATCTTTAGATAATACCAATCTACTCCTGCGGCACGGGGGCGCAAGGGCTGTGGGGGTGCACGCTGTCGCGGGTCAGTGCGGGTGCCGGTGGTGGGCGTCCGGGAAGTGCTCGTGTTCGTGGGTGATGGGCCTGTGCGTGTGCAGGTGCGAGTGCCCGCCGGTGGGGACCGTCCCGGCGTGGGAGTGCTGGTGGTGCTCGTCGTGGGTGTGCCAGTGCTCGTGGGTGATCGCCGGGTGGGTGTGCCGGTGGGAGTGCCGCTCGGTGAGGTGCAGCCAGATCCCGAGGGCCATGAGCGCTCCTGCGGCGACGAGGCGCGGTGTGACCGGCTCACCGAGGGCGAGGGCGAGCAGCGCCCCGAAGAAGGGGGCCACCGAGAAGTAGGCTCCGGCGCGCGCGGTGCCCACGTGGCGCAGCGCCACGATGAACAGCACCAGGCTGATCCCGTAGGCAACCAACCCCACCGCCAGGGCGCCCGCGACGTTGGGGAGCGGGGGCAGGTGGGCGCCGAGGGCGAACGCGAGCGCCAGGTTGACCGGCCCGGCCACGAGGCCCTTGATGGCCGCGAGCCACGTGGCATCGGTGAGGGCCACCATGCGCGTCAGGTTGTTGTCGATGCCCCACGCGAGGCACGCCCCGAGGATGGCGAGCGCGGGGAGAGCCGCGGAGAACCGCGCCTCGCCCGGCCAGCTGAGGACGACGGCGCCCGCGACGATCGCGACCATCCCGAGGGCGATGCGCCGGTCGAAGTTCTCCCGGAAGACGAACCACGCGAGGGTGGCGGTGAAGACCCCCTCGGCGTTCAGGAGGAGCGAGGCACCCGAGGCGGGCATCCCGAGGAGCCCGTACATGAGCAGCACCGGGCCGACGACACCGCCGAACAGGATCGCGCCGGAGAGGGGGAGCACGTCCGAGCGTGCGAGCCGCACGCGCGCGGCGTGGCGGGCAAGGCGGTGGACCGTCAGTCCCAGCCCGGAACCGACGTACAACAGGCCGGCCAGCATCCACGGGCTGACGTCGACCAGCAGGAGCTTCGCGAGGGGTGTGCCGGCGCCGAAGAGCAGGGCGGAGAGGAGCGCGGCCCGCACGCCGGGGTTCCGGAGCGCTGCGCGGTTCGGGGCCTTCACGGTGTCAGCCTATTCGTGACGGTGGCACGATGACGGGACGGGCGGCGCGAGTGGCCCGGCGGACCTGGGTGCGGTGATACCCCGGTGCGCCCGCCACGCGGGGTGACAGACTTCGGCGCATGGCGCAGCAGACACCCACCACCAAGCGGACCCCCGTCCCCAAGCAGGTCCCCACCTCCCCCCGGCAGACGCCCACCGCGATGGCGGTTGCCGACCCCACCGCGAACCCCGCCCCACTCGGCCTCCTGGGGTTCGGCATGACCACGATCCTGCTCAACCTCCACAACGCCGGCCTCTTCCCGATGGACGCGATGATCCTCGGGATGGGCATTTTCGTCGGCGGCCTCGCGCAGGTGATGGCCGGCGCCATGGAGTGGCGGAAGGGCAACACCTTCGGCACCGCGGCGTTCACCCTGTACGGCTTCTTCTGGCTCTCGCTCGTGGCGATCAACCTGCTTCCGGGAGATGCCGTGAACGCGGCGTCGGACACCTCGATGGGTTCGTACCTCCTGCTGTGGGGCATCTTCACCGCCTGCATGTTCGTGGGCACCCTGAAGCTCACGCGCTCCCTCCAGGTGGTGTTCGGGACGCTGGCGGTCCTCTTCTTCCTCCTCGCCCTCGCCGACTTCACCGGCGGCTCCAAGTCCTTCGCCGGCTGGTGGGGCGTGCTGTGCGGCGCCTCCGCGTTCTACGCCGCCATCGCCCAGATCCTCAACGAGGTGTACGGGCGGAAGGTGCTGCCCCTGTAGGCAGTCCCAGCTTCCGCCACGCCCAGGTGGAGGCGACCTCGTGGCCGGTGGCGACGTACTCGACCGCCGAGTCGTAGTACAGCGTGGTGGTGAGGATCCCCAGGCCGGCGCGGCGGGCGGCCACGACGAGGATGTCGCCCGCCCGCAGCGGTTCGTCGTCGTCCTTTACGAACGTGTTGGCGTCGTCCGGGCGCAGCATGTGGTCCACGAACGACCAGTAGACCGGGGTGATGATCCGGGCCAGTGCCTCCATGACCACGAGGTCGTTCGGCACGAAGATCGCGTCCGGGTTGAAGGCCGCCAGTAGCGGCGCGTTGCTGTGGTGGTGCTGGCGCACGGAGAGGAAGATCTCCGGGTTCGCGAGCCGGGCATGAGCGGCGATCGAAAGGTTGGTCGTGTCGAGTTCGGCGCCGGCCACGAGCCCCACGGCCCCGGTTGTGTCCGGGGCTCCGGCCGCGGCGTCGGCGAGGGTGACGTCGAGTGTCGCGCCGGGGCTCGGGTCGTCTACGCCGACGGGACCCGGCCGCAGCAGGTTGACCGTCATGACCACGGCCAGGTTCGCGTCGCCGTCGTTGGTGAGTGTGACGACCCCCTCGCAGTGCCTGCTTCCCAGACCGGCCGGGCCGAGGAGCGCGGGATTGTGGACGTCGCCCTCGATCCCGGGGACGTCGGAGGCCAGCTGGTCCGCGGCCAGCTTCTCCACGCGTGCGTCTTGCGCGTCCACCACCACCATGCGGCGGCCCAACGCGTCGAGTTCCCGGCACAGCCGGCGGCCGGCCTGCCCGTAGCCGGCCACGATCAGGAACGGTTCACTGAGGCGACGGACCCTGCGCCGGAAGCGGCCCGTGGCGATGGCGTCCTGGAAACTCGGGTCCTGCAGCAGGCTGAACAGCGTGCCGATTGAGTACGCCCAGCCGATGACCTGGCTGTAGATCGCGGCCGTCACCCACATGCGCTGGGGGATCGTGAACGCGGCCGGCAACTCGCCGAACCCGATCGTGGTGGCGGTGTAGCTCATGAAGTAGAAGGCGTCGAAGATGCTCATGTGGGCGGGATTGCCGTCCGCGTCCTGCCCCGGGATCACTGCGAGACCGGCCGCCGCGACCGCGAAGATGCCGATCAGGAGTACCAGGGGGGCGCGCATGCGGCGCAGCACCAGGAAGATCGCGTCCGTGGAGGGGATGTCGGTGGGCACCGAGACGTCGCGGCGCCGCGGGTCGCCCCGCCGTCAGCCCAGGAGGAGCAGCAGGGGATTGGCCACGGCCGGCCTCAGTGACGCCGGAACGAGACCGTCTCGGTGACCAGCAGCACCACCCACACGATGTTGGCGAACAGCGCGCCTCCCGAGAGCGAGACCACGCTGGACATGACCGCGGGGGTGAGGCCCTCGGCGGTCGCCTGGGTGGCGTAGATCCACACCGCCGCCGCGGCGATCAGCTGGATGTCCGCCACGAAGCTTGTCGCCAGGTGGATCGCCCCGATCTGGGTCCGGTCACCGAACTTCAGCACGGTGGCGACGAGGTTCACGACGACGGCGAGGTACAGCTCCATGACGTTGTGCAGCTCCGGGTCGGTCATGTCCCCGATGAAGAACCCGAAGTTCAGGTGGCCGCGAGCACGACGAAGAAGCCGAAGACCACCTTCTCGAGGTTCACGCGACTGACGATACTCCGTCGCCCCCACCGCTCGGGGCGCCGCCGAACACGTCGCGGAAGGGCCCGAGGAACCGCCGTTCGGGGGACCAGTCCGCGATCGCGAACACCACGTCCGAGAACGCGCCCGCGAAGTCCCCCTCAAGCGCCCGGCGGAAGTCGGCGGCCGTGGCGTGGGGGTCGTTACCGAAGGCACCGCAGCCCCACGCGCCAAGCACGAGCACCGTGTAGCCGTAGGCACGCGCGACCGCGAGCACACGGCGGATGCGCACCCGCAGCAATGCGGCTGACTCCGTGGCGCCGATGTGGGGGGCGTACGGGGCGGCGCAGGTGAGGAAGTCCAGAGGCCACGGTGCCTCCAGGGCCGTGCCGTCATCCAGCCGGAACACCGGGACCCCGGGGGACAGGATGGCCCACGCGGTTGAGTCCGGGCGCGGGCGGGCGGCGTGCTCCGCGTACATCGCGTCCCCCGCGAGCGTCGCGTGGAGTGCGCTGGACCGGCACAGCACCTCCTCCTGGGCGGTGGCGCCGTCGAGGAAGCCCCCACCCGGGTGCAGGCCGTTCGCGAAGTTGAGGGCGAGGGGCCGAACGCCGCCGGCGGCCAGCAGACGGGCGGCACCCAGCGTGGTCTCGTTCGCGACCCGCACCCGCGTGACCGGCTGCTGGACCACCGCGCGTGTGGGGAGTGTCGCGTCCGGCGGGATGCTCACCGCAGCCGCGCGTGCCCGGCGCACCTCGTCCGCCCAGTCCACCGGTTCCCCATGTGGGCCCGCATACCAGCCGCGTTCCGCCGCCACCACCGCGGACCGGCCCAGCCGGGCGGCGTCGTGCCACGGGAGCTCGAGCTCCCGACGGCGTTGCACCGCCAACGCGCTCGAGTCCCGGCACGGCAGCACGTCGAGGGAGCTCATGCCGCTAACCCGCCTCGGGCTGGCGGGTTTGGGGGACGATCGCCCGCGTCGTCGTCTGGCCGCAGGGTGGCGGTCCCCGCGTCCAGGTCCACGTCGAGTGGCGGGGCGGCGCTGCCGAGCTGCGCGATGGTGCGGCGCTCGTACTGCTGTTCCTCGACCAGGTGCCGGTGTGCCGGCTGGAACAGCTCGATGAGGTCCGTCAGGATGTCGCCGCCCGAGCCGGTGGCACTGGGCCGGCTACGGCGCCAGTAGATCCAGCCGCGTGCCTCGGCCCACAGCCCGAGCCGGTCCAGGCCGACGACCAGCCCCGCCAGTCCCAGCAGCGTCCACAGCCACGTCATGGTGCGCCCACCTGTCCATCCGTAGGGGCACCCATCCTACGCCGGGCCGGATCCAAAGGCCCGCCCGGGCCGGACCCGTGTGGCAGGATCGCGGGCATGACCACCCGCACGCGCCGTCGCGGCATCTTCGTCCTGTTCTCTGCCCTCGTGATGCTGCTGCTCGGCGGTTGCATGAGGATAGAGATGGACCTCACGCTCCACGAGAACGACACCGTGGACGGTGTGATGGTCATGGCCATCTCCGACCAGGTGGCGGAGATGCTCGGGACCGACCCCGAGTCGCTGTGGGACGAGGCCGGAACCGACCTGGAGAACGGCCTACCGCCGGGCTCAACGCAGGAGCCCTACGCGGCGGACGGCTACACCGGCACGCGCGTGACGTTCACGGGGGTGGCGCTCCAGGACATGGCCGGGACTGGGGAGGTGGACAGCCTCACCATCACCCGCGAGGGTGACGAGTTCGTGGTGACCGGCGCGATGGACCTCACCGACACCGGGGCCATGACCGGGACCGAGGACATGATGGAGGGCTTCGCGGTCCGGGTTGCCGTGACCTTCCCCGGCACGGTCTCCGAGCACAACGGGAGCCTCGACGGCCGCACCGTGACGTGGGAGCCGGCGCTCGGGGAGCGGACCGAGATGAACGCCCGCGGCTCGGCGGTGGTGGGCGGCGGCGGCGGCGCCGGCTGGCTGCCGATCCTCCTGGGCGTGCTGGGGGCGGCCGCGGTGGCCGCCGTCGTGATCGTGGTCCTGCGTCGGAAGAAGGAGCGCGCGGCCGACGCCCACCAGCAGTGGGCCCAGCAACAGTGGGAGCAGCAGCAGTACGCCCAGCCCGGGTACTACCAGCCCGGGAACCCACAGCCGGGGCCCGGCGCCCAGCCGTGGGGCCAGCCGACGGCGCCGCCGTTCCCGCCGCCGCCCACGCAGCCGTATCCCCAGCAGGACGGACCACCGCAGGGAACCCCACCGCAGGGAACCCCGCCAGAGGGAACGAGCTGAGTCTCAGACGTCCACGCTCACCGGGGCGCCGCCGCCCCGGGGCCTCACCCAGACCGACTGGCCCGGAACGTCCCATCCGATGATCGCGTCGATGTCCGCGTGGGCGCGCGCGGAGCCGAGGGTGGCCGCCGCCGTGTCGATGTCCCAGGACACGAGTCCGACGGGTGCCTCCTCCGTGGGCTCCACGACGACAGCAGCGAGGATGCTGCCCCCGTCGGGGGACCAGAGGAAGGCGTTCGGCGGCATGGTCGCCCACCACTCGGTGCCCGCCGTCGACTCCAACCGCAGGTCCCTTGCCCCGCTGCCGTCGGCGCGCGCCAGCGAGATGCGCATGTCTGGCGGCGCGGCGGGGTCGTCGCCGGCGTTCGAATACCACAACGCCACCCAGTCGCCGTCGGGGGACCAGACGGGGGTGTCGGCGACGCTCCCGTAGGGGCTGCGGTCGACGTCCGAGAGGCGGGTCTCGGCCGCGTCGGCGACGGTGACCACGAACAGACCCGGTTCGGCGGTGACGGACAACCCGGACTCGCGCGTGAAGGCCACGCGGTCACCGGCGGGGGAGATGCTCCAGGTCGCCGTGACGTCCCTCGCGAGCAGCCGGTCCGCGCCGTCGGCCGCACGCCACCGCAGCTCGTAGGACTCGGGGGTGGCGAGGATGTAGGCGACAGACCGGTGGTCCGGCGCCCACAGCGCCTCGACGACGTCGTCCGTCAGGAGCACCTCGGTCGTGCCCCCGTCGATGTCGAGGATGGCGAGGTCCCCGACGGCCAGGTCGTCGGGTCCGGAGCCGTGCGGGCCGCCCCCGCCCCAGGCACCCTCTTGGGTGGCGAGCAGGATCCGGCGGCGGTCCGGGTCGAAGCCGAAGAAGGTCCCGATGGCGGGGAGGGAGAGCATGACCGGGCCGTCGGGACCGAGTTCCCAGACCCGGGTGTCCGGCCCGGTACCCATGGCGTACTCGATGCTGAGCGAGCCCACCCGCACTGCCGATGGCGTCTCCGCGGGCGCGGTGGTGGGAGGGGAGCCGGCCGTGGGAACTACCGCGGTGGGTGACGGGCCGGAGGTGGCGTCGTCGCCGGGGCCGGTGGCGCACGCGGCCAGGGCAAGGACGGCGAGGCTCCCGAGTGCGGTCACGAATGGGTGGCGCATCGGGACCTCCGCGTAGTGCTACTTGTACCCGTCCGCAGCGAGTCGCGCCGCGCCGACGATGCCCGCGGCATTGCGCAGTGCGGCCGGGACCATGGGGGTCTTCACCCTGATGAGGGGGAGGAACTCCTGGTGGTACTTGCTGACGCCGCCCCCGACCACGAAGAGGTCCGGGGAGAACAGCATCTCCACCGTCGAATAGTAGACGGTGAGTCGCTTCGCCCACTGCTTCCAGCTCAGGTCCTCCCGTTCGCGGGCGGCGTCCGACGCGCGGCTCTCGGCGTCGTGTCCGTCGATCTCGAGGTGTCCGAGCTCCACGTTCGGAACGAGCTTGCCGTCCACGATGATGGCCGACCCGATCCCGGTGCCGAGTGTGGTCACGATGACCGTGCCGGCCTTCTCGCGCGCCGCGCCGTAGGTGGCCTCGGCGTACCCGGCGGCGTCGGCGTCGTTGATCGCGATGACGTTCCGCCCGATCGCCGCGGTCATCAGTTCGGGGACGTTGACGCCCTTCCACGACTTGTGGAGGTTCGCGATGAAGGGCACCACCCCGTGCTTGATCGGGGCGGGGAATGTCAGCCCGACGGGGATCTCGGGGGGGAGGTCGAAACTCGCGATGATCGTGGCGCAGACCTTCGCGACCGCCTCGGGGGTGGAGGGCTCCGGCGTCGGGATGCGTAGGCGTTCACCCGTGAAGGTGCCCGTCTCGAGGTCCACGGGCGCGCCCTTGACACCCGATCCGCCGATGTCGATGCCGAATGCGATGGCCACCTGGCCCTCCTTCACGGGATGGTGAGGATCTCAGCGCCGTCGGCGCTGACCACAACAGTATGCTCCCACTGCGCGGTCCGCCCGCGGTCCTTGGTGAGCACGGTCCAGCCATCGTCCCACTGCTCCCACTCGATGGTGCCCAGGGTGATCATCGGTTCGATGGTGAAGACCATCCCCTCGTGGATCACGTCGTCGTACAGCGGCGCCGCGTCGTAGTGCGGGATGATCAGGCCCGAGTGGAACGCCTCGCCCACACCGTGGCCGGTGAAGTCCCGCACCACGCCGTAGTCGAAGCGGCGCGCGTAGGCCTCGATCACGCGGCCGATGACGTTGACCTCACGGCCGGGCTTCACGGCCCGGATCCCCCGCTCCATCGCGATGCGGGTGCGCTCGATGAGCAGCCGGGACTCCTCGTCCACCGCACCGACGGCGAACGTGGCGTTCGTGTCCCCATGCACGCCGTCCATGTAGGCGGTGATGTCGATGTTGACGATGTCGCCCTCCGCCAGCACGGTGTCGTCCGGGATACCGTGGCAGATCACCTCGTTGATCGAGGTGCACAGCGACTTCGGGAACCCCATGTAGTCCAGCGAGGAGGGGTAGGCGCCGTGGTCACAGAGATACTCGTGGCCGATCCGGTCGATCTCATCGGTGGTGACGCCGGGCGCCACGACCTTGCCGGCCTCCACGAGCGCTTGCGCCGCTATCCGGCTCGCCACGCGGATCCGCTCGATCGTCTCGGCGGACTTCACCTCGGGGGCGTGCGCGCGCTCGGGACCCGTGCGGCCGACGTATTCCGGGCGGGGGATGGATCTCGGGACTTCGCGCTTAGGTGAGACGTTTCCGGGTTTCAGGGTGCCTCGGGGCGCGCGATCAGCCAACATGGTATTGAGTTTACGTTCCCGGGAGGAGCACGAGATGACCGAGTACTTCTACAACCTCGAAACGGGGCAGGTGGAGGAGGGCCGGATGTCAGAGGGGCTGGAACTCATGGGCCCGTACCCGACTCGTGAGGCCGCCGCCAACGCCCTCGGCCACGCCCGCCAGCGCAATGCCGAGTGGGACGAGGCCGACCGCGCGTGGAAAGACGACGACGACGAGTGGGGCACGAATCCGGCGCCGAAACGCCCCTGAGCCCCGAACTCCGCTCGTGCGGCGTCGTCGCTCGAGTCCGCCACGACCGGTCGGCGCGCGCTACGACTCGTAGGTGTGCTCCGGGCCGGGGAACTGCCGCTCCCGCACTGCTGAGGAGTAGCGCCTCGTCGCGGCGTACAGCTCGGCGCCGAGGTTGCCGAACTGCTTCGCGAACCGCGGCGACCAGGATCCCATGCCGGCCATGTCCGTCCACACCAGCACCTGGCCGTCGACATCGGGCCCGGCGCCGATCCCGATCGTCGGGATCTCCAGCACCTCGGTGACCCGCGCGGCCACCGGCGCCGGGACCATCTCCAGCACCACCGCGACGGCGCCCGCGTCCTGCAGCGCCTTCGCGTCGGACACCAGCTTCTCCGCGGCCACGTTCCCCCTGCCCTGGACCCGCTTGCCGCCGAGCATGTTCTCGGACTGGGGTGTGAACCCGAGGTGGCCGAAGACGGGGATCCCCGAGCGGGTGCACAACTCCACGTGACCTGTGAGGTGGGCGCCCCCCTCGAACTTCACGGCGTGGGCCAGGCCCTCCTTGATCATCCGCACGGCGGTGGCGTGGCACTGCGCGGGGGAGGCCTCGTAGCTCCCGAAGGGCAGGTCCGCCACCACGAACGCGCGGCGGGCCGCACTCGCGACGGCCCGCGCGGCGACCACCATCTCGTCCACGGTGACGGGGATGGTGGACGGGTGGCCCAGCATGTTGTCGCCGATCGAGTCGCCGACGAGCAGCAGGTCGATCCCCGCCTCGTCGAAGATGCGGGCGCACACCGCGTCGTACGCGGTCAACATGGTGAGCGGCTCGCGGCGCTCCTTGGCCTGGCGCAGGTGGTGGACGCGTACCCGTTGCGGAACGGGGACACCCTTCGCGGGAGCGTTGTCTGCCACGGTCGATCCTCTCCATCAGCGAGCCGCACACGGCCAGGTCCACGATCGGGTACCCGCAGGGACCAGAGTACGCGCCGGGCCGTGTAACAGGCTGTTAACAGGGGGGAGGGGTCGGCGGACTGCGGAGGGGGCGCCGGATGGGCGATGATGGGAGGACAGGCATCGCGGTCAAGGAGTGTTCATGGATCGGCAACAGGAGTACGTGCTGCGCGTCGTCGAGGAGCGCGATATCCGCTTCATCCAGCTCTGGTTCACCGACGTGCTCGGTGTGTTGAAGTCGGTGGCCATCGCGCCCGCCGAACTCGAGGGGGCATTCGCCGAGGGCATCGGCTTCGACGGCTCCGCGATCGAGGGCCTCGCGCGCGTCTCGGAGGCGGACATGATCGCCCAACCGGACCCGTCCACGTTCCAGATCCTGCCGTGGCGTGGCGAGCAGCACGGGACGGCGCGCATGTTCTGCGACATCCTCACCCCCGCGGGAGAGGCGGCCAGGACCGAGCCGCGCGCGGTGCTGAAGCGGATGCTCTCGAGGGCGGCGGAGAAGGGCTTCACCTTCTACACCCACCCCGAGATCGAGTTCTACCTGTTCGAGGATCCGGGCGAGAGCAGCGAGCTGGTCCCCATCGACCGGGCGGGCTACTTCGACCACGTCCCGCGCGGCAAGGGGACGGACTTCAGGCGCGAAGCGATCTCGCTGCTGGAGCAGATGGGCATCTCCGTGGAGTACTCGCACCACGAGGGCGGCCCCGGCCAGAACGAGATCGACCTGCGCTACGCGGACGCCCTGTCCACCGCGGACAACATCATGACGTTCAAGACGATCGTCAAGGAGGTGGCCGCGAGCCAGGGCTACCTCGCCAGCTTCATGCCCAAGCCCCTCATCGACTTCCCCGGCTCGGGCATGCACATGCACCTCTCCCTGTTCGAGGGCGACCGCAACGCGTTCTACGACGCTGCCGGGGAGTACCAGCTCTCGAAGACGGCACGCCACTTCATCGCCGGGCTGCTGCGCCACGCGAGCGAGATCGCTGCGATCACCAACCAGCACGTCAACTCCTACAAGCGCCTCTGGGGCGGTGGCGAGGCCCCGAGCTACGTGTGCTGGGGCCACATCAACCGCTCCGCACTGGTGCGCGTGCCGCTGTACAAGCCGGACAAGTCCACCTCCGCCCGCATCGAGTTCCGCTCCCCGGACTCCGCCGCCAACCCCTACCTCGCGCTCGCCGTGATCCTGGCGGCCGGTCTCAAGGGCATCGAGGAGGAGTACGTGCTACCCCCCGGCGCCGACGACAACGTCTGGGAGCTCTCCGACCACGAGCGCCGCGCCCTCGGCATCACCGCCCTCCCGTCGTCGCTGGAGAGCGCCGTCGCCGAGATGGAGAACTCCGAACTCGTGGCGGAGACGCTCGGCGAGGACGCCTTCGACTTCGTGATCCGGAACAAGCACCAGGAGTGGCGCGAATACCGCCGCCAGATCACGCCCTGGGAGCTCAGGCGCTTCATGCCGGGGCAATAAGTGCGAGACTCCACCACCGCCCTCCGCTTCGAGCTGGCGCGCAAGGGGTTCATCGACACACCCCGCGCGATGGGGTTCCTCGGGAGCCCGGTGTTCGCCGGGATGGACACGTCGGCGCTCATCAGAGACCTGTCCATCGCCGCCGACCCGGACGCGGCACTGCTGAACCTGCTGCGTCTCCTCGAGACGCCGGCCGGTGCTGAACTGCGGAACGTGGACCGCGGCCGCTGGCTGTCCCTGCTGCGGGTCTTCGGCGCCTCGCAGTACTTCGCGGACCACATCATCGCGGACCCCACCCTGGCGGGGGCGCTCAGCGCCCGCGTGTCGGGCGAGGGGTACCAGGCGGTCTACGAGCGGGTGCTGGAGGTGGTGCGACCGTTCACGCAGGCGAGCCACGAGATCGCGGGCGCGGTCTCCGCCCTGCGGCGGCACTACCGCCGGGAGCTGCTCTCCATCGTGGTGGCCGACCTCGAGGTCGCGGCCGCCACCCCCCGCGGCGCCCGGGACGTGATGCCCGCCGTTTCCGGCGCGATCTCGAGCCTCGTGGGCGCCACGCTGAACGGTGCCCTCGAATTGGCCCGCCACCGGCACCCGGAGGCGGGCGAGTACCCGTTCACCATCATCGCGATGGGCAAGACGGGGGCGGAGGAGCTCAACTACATCTCGGACGTGGACGTCATCTACGTGTGCGACGGCGCGGACGAGGCCGCCGCCGTCGAGGCCTGCACCCCGCTCGCCACCACCGTCCTGAAGATCGTCTCCGAGGTGGGGCCAGAACCGCCGCTGTGGCCCCTTGACGCGAACCTGCGGCCTGAGGGCAAGGACGGGCCCCTGGTCCGGACCCTCCAGTCGCACGTGGCCTACTACCAGCGCTGGGCGAAGACCTGGGAGTTCCAGGCGTTGCTGAAGGCCCGTCCGGTGGCGGGGGACAGCGACCTCGGCGCGCGGTACGTGGCTGCCACGCAGCCGTTCGTGTGGAGTGCGGTCGAACGCGAGCACTTCGTCGAGGACTCGCAGGCGATGCGCCAGCGGGTGGAGGACCACGTCCGCGCCCGCGATGCCGAGCGCCAGCTGAAGCTCGGGAAGGGCGGCCTGCGTGACGTGGAGTTCACGGTACAGCTGCTGCAACTCGTGCACGGCCGCACCGACGAGTCGCTGCGGGTGCGGGGCACGCTGCCGGCCCTCGCGGCGCTCGCGGGCGGGGGGTACGTGGGGCGCGCCGAGGCCGCCGAACTGGCGGACCGCTACAAGTTCCTCCGCGCGCTCGAGCACCGCATCCAGTTCCACCGCATGCGCCGCTCCCACGTGGTGCCCACCCGGCCCGAGGACCTGCGGCGGCTGTCGCGGCTGCTCGCCGTCGACGACGTCGACCAGGAGTGGCTGACCACGCGGCGGCGGGTGCGCGAACTGCACGAGGCGATCTTCTACCGCCCGCTCCTGCCGCTCACGGCGCGACTGTCGCCCGAGGACCTGGCACTCGAACCGTCCGCGGCCCTCGCCCGCTTGCGGGCGATCGGCTACCGGGATCCCGCGGGTGCGATGCGGCACATTGCGGCGCTCACCGAAGGCGTCTCGCGCCGGGCGGCGATCCAGCGCCACCTGCTGCCCGTGATGCTCGGCTGGTTCGCCGTGGGCGCCGACCCCGATGCCGGGTTGCTCTCGTTCCGTAAGCTCTCAGACGAACTCGGCTCCACGCACTGGTACCTGAAGCTGCTGCGCGACTCGGGCACCGCCGGCGCGCGCCTCGCGCAGGTCCTGTCCTCGAGTGAGTACGCGACGGCGGCCCTGTCACGGCTTCCCGAGTCGGTGCAGTGGCTCGACGACGACGCCGAGCTCGCGCCGCGGACCAGGGAGGCGCTGCAGCGCGAGCTGGACGCCATGCTGCAGCGGCGGGACGACCGCCCGGCCGGCGTCGAAGCGGCACGGTACCTGCGACGTCGTGAGCTGACGCGCGCCGCCCTGGGGGACATCCTGGACGGGGTGGACCCGGCGAGGGCCGAGATGATCACTGACGCGGCCGACGTGGCGCTTGTGGGGGCGCTGCACATGGCGCGCCGCGGGGTGCGTGCGGACCGGGGGATGGCGGCGGGCGAGGAGGACCCGGCCCGGGTCGGCATCATCGCGATGGGCCGGCTGGGGGGCCGCGAGATGAACTACGCCTCGGATGCGGACGTCATGTTCGTCTACGAGCCCGTGGGTGACGACCAGGCCGCCCTCGAGTTCGCGATGAAGGTGGCGGGCGGGGTGCGGACCGTCCTCACGGAGCCGAGCCACGAGCCGGCCCTCGCCGTGGACACCGACCTACGGCCCGAGGGTCGGCGCGGACCCCTGGTGCGCTCGCTGGCCTCCTACGCCGAGTACTACCAGCGCTGGGTGGAGCCTTGGGAGTGTCAGGCGCTCCTCCGGGCACGGCCGGTGGCGGGTGACCCGGGGGTGCTCGAGCACTTCTTCGCACTGGTGGATCCGGTGAGGTACCGCGCCGGCGGCCTCGACGCCGACGCGCTGACCAGCCTGCGCCGCATGAAGGCGCGCGTGGAGGCCGAACGCATGCCGCGCGGCGTGGCGCCGACACGGCACCTGAAGCTCGGCAGGGGTGGGCTCGCGGACGTGGAGTTCACCGCCCAGTACCTCCAACTACAGTTCGCCCACGCCCATCCGGAGATGCGGACCACCCGGACGATCGCCGCCCTCGAGGGGGCGTGGCGCGCGGGCGCGATCTCGGTGGAGGACCTCGAGGCCCTGCGGACGGCTTGGGAGCTCGCATCCCGGACCCGCGACGCGATCATGCTGGTGACCGACAAGCCGCAGAAGTCCGACGTGCTGCCGCGGGTTGGCCGGGACCTCACTGTGGTCTCCCGCCTGCTCGGGTATCCGCCCGGCTGCTCCCTCGACTTCGAGGAGGACTACTTGCGAACCGCCCGCAGGGCGCGCAGGGTTGTCGAGGCGGTGTATTTCAAGTGAGGGATCGAGAGTGCGACTGGTACTGGTGCGGCATGGTCAGACGACGGCGAACTTCAACCTGGAACTCGACACCGCCGAACCGGGGGCGCCGCTGACGCCCCTCGGGCACGAGCAGGCTGCCGCGGTGGCCGACGTACTCAGTCCCGAGGGCGTGTCCGCGATCTTCACCTCGCACCTGACGCGCACCGGGCAGACGGCCGCGCCGCTCGCGAGGCAGCTCGGTCTGGAACCCGTGGTGCTCCCCGGAATCCGCGAGATCATCGCCGCCGACCTCGAGATGCGCTCCGACCTCGACTCGGTCATCGAGTACCACCGGGTGGCGAACGCCTGGTGCCACGGCGACCTCGACGTCCGGATGCGCGGGGGAGAGACGGGCCACGAGGTGTTCGCGCGGTACAACGCCGCGATCGACGTGGCGCGAGAGCGGGTGGGCGACGGGGTCGCGGTCTTCTTCTCGCACGGCGCGGTGATTCGCACGTGGTCCGGCTACCACGCACGCAACGTTGACGCCGACTTCGCCACGAGCCGAATCCTGCTGAACACCGGCATGGTGGTGCTGGACGAAGGTCCCGCGGGGTGGCTCGTGCGGCGCTGGATGGACGAGTCAGTCGGCTGACGCCACGGCCCTCGGCGACGCGGCAGCGACGACGCGGCAAACGCCGACGGGCCCCGCACGCGGTGGTGCGGGGCCCGTCAGGATGAACTCAGGAGCGCAATCGCGCCTCAGAGGTCGTAGTAGAGCTCGAACTCGTGCGGGTGCGGGCGCAGCCGCAGCGGGTCGATCTCATTGGTGCGCTTGTAGTCGACCCAGGTCTCGATCAGGTCGGGCGTGAAAACGTCACCGTCGGTGAGGTAGTCGTGGTCCGCCTCGAGCGCCTCGAGGACCTTGGGCAGCGAGTCCGGCACCTGGTCGATGAGGGCGTGCTCCTCCGGCGGGAGGTCGTAGAGGTCCTTGTCGATCGGGTCCGTGGGCTCGATGCGGTTCTTGATGCCGTCCAGGCCCGCCATAAGGATCGCGGAGAACGCGAGGTACGGGTTCGACGACGGGTCCGGCACGCGGAACTCCACTCGCTTCGCCTTGGGCGAGGTGCCGGTGACGGGGATGCGGATGCAGGCGGAGCGGTTGCGGGCCGAGTACACCAGGTTGACGGGGGCCTCGAAGCCCGGCACCAGCCGGTGGTACGAGTTCACGGACGGGTTGGTGAAGGCGAGTAGCGACGGGGCGTGCGACAGCAGGCCGCCGATGTACCAGCGGGCCATGTCCGACAGGCCGCCGTAGCCGCGTTCGTCCGCGAACAGCGGCTGGCCGTCCTTCCACAACGAGATGTGGGTGTGCATGCCCGAGCCGTTGTCCCCGAAGAGCGGCTTCGGCATGAAGGTGGCGCTCTTGCCGGCCGCCCACGCCGTGTTCCTGATCGTGTACTTGAACTTCATCATGTCGTCGGCCGCGGCCAACAGCGTGTTGAAGCGGTAGTTGATCTCCATCTGACCGGCGGTGCCCACCTCGTGGTGGGCGCGCTCCACGGAGAGGCCGACCTGCTGCAGCACCTGCACCATCTCGTCACGCAGGTCCGCCATCTGGTCCGACGGCGAGACGGGGAAGTAGCCGCCCTTGTAGCGGGTCTTGTATCCGAGGTTGCCGCCCTCCTCCACGCGCCCGGTGTTCCACGCCGCCTCCTTGGAGTCGATGTGGTAGAAGCTCGAGTGGGAGTTGGTCTGGAAACGCACATCGTCGAAGATGTAGAACTCGGCCTCGGCCCCGATGTAGGCGGTGTCGGCGAATCCGGTGGACCGCAGGTACGCCTCGGCCTTGGCCGCGATGTTGCGGGGGTCACGGGAGTAGGCCTCGTCCGTGAACGGATCCACGATGGAGAAGTTCACCACGAGGGTCTTGGCCACACGGAACGGGTCGAGGAACGCCGTGGTGATGTCGGGGACAAGCTTCATGTCGGACTCGTGGATCGCCTGGAACCCACGGATCGACGAGCCATCGAACATCAGCCCTTCGGTGAACACGTCGTCGGTGAACGCTTGAACGGGAATGTTGAAGTGCTGCATCACTCCGGGCAGGTCACAGAAGCGCACGTCGATGAATTCGACGGCCTCCTGGCGTGTGTAGGCGATGGCCTCTTCGGCATTTGAAAACATCCACTGCTCCTCAGTCATTTCTAGGCGGGGACATTCCAACGGTAGCGACCGGCAGTTACCCCGGTGTCACCCTGACATGACGGGAGTGTTACGGGGAGGGGGTGGACGGTGACGTCCGCCACACCGGTCAACGTCCCCTCGACGCCTTGCGGTTGGGCCGCGCGCGCATCGGGTCGATGCCCTTGGGGATCGGGGGGCGGGTCCCGCCGAGCGAGCGCAGCCGGTGCGAGACGGAGGCCACCTCTTCCCCAGTGAGTTTCTTGGGCAGCTTGCGCACCGCCGTCTGCAGCTTGGTGAGGGACACCTGCCCCTCATCGCGCCCCACCTCGATCAGGTGGACCGGCACGTTCGGGACCACGCGCCCCACCCTGCGCTCCTCGTCCTTGAGCATCTTCTTCACGCGGGAGGAGGGGCCCTCCGAGAGGAGCACGATGCCCGGCCGCCCCACCATCCGGAACACGAGGTCCTGGGTGCGCGGGTTGACCGCTACGGGCTCCTGCTCGATGTTCCACCCGCGTTTGATCTGGTCGAGCACCGCGATCGAGGCGCCAGGCTGGCCCTCGATCTGGGCGTAGGAGACCTTCTTGACGCGCCACGAGAGGATGAACATCGCCACCGTGAGGCCGGCCATCGCCCCGAGGAACCCGACGTAGATGGGGTGACCGACGGCGTACCCGATCCCCACACCGATCCCGGCTGACGCGAGGAGCCCCCCCGCCATCGCCCAGCCGACCCACGGCTCTGCGCCCGCGGTGAGCCGGTAGGCGTCGATGAAGTTGTTGTACCAACGTCGCTTCTTGGGCTTGGGCGTGGGTGCGGGCGCGGAGTTCGACATGACGTCAGATTCTATCCGGTCCTGTGGATGGAAGGAGCGCGCTGTGGGTGGCTGCCGCTAGCGTCGGTGACGTGGGGGGAGAACCGGTCATTCGCGGGTACGAGGTCAGCGGGCCCGTGGGCTTCGGGGCGTCGGGTACGACGCTCGGCGTCCGCGGCCAGGACGGCCGGCCGTGGGTCGCGAGCATCGTGCGCCGGGACGCTCGGCTCGGCCGCCTCCGCCTGCTGCGGGACCTGCACCACCCCCACCTGCCCGCCATCCACGACATGGTGGAGGTGGGCGACGGCGAGGCCGCTGTCGTCATGGACCTGGTGGTGGGGCCCTCACTGGCCACGCTCGTCAACGCGCGGTCATGGCTGCGGGGACCCGAGGTGGTCACCGTGTGGCGCGCCATCGCCGACGCGCTGGCCGCAATGCACCAACGGGGGCTGGTCCACGGCGACGTCTCGCCCGCCAACATCATCATCGGGCCGGACGGCAGGCCGGTCCTCATCGACGTGGTGGGCCACGGTGGGGCCGAGCGCGGCCACACCGGCTATGTGCCTCCCGAGTTGGACGACGGCGACGCCACGACGGCGTCGGACGTCTGGTCGCTCGCCCGCACGTTGTCGTGGGCGAGCGGCGAGGACCGCGGCGTGCTCGCCGCCCTGGGGGACGCCCTCGCGGACGCCCCGGCGCGGCGGCCCAGCGCCCGGGACTTCGCCACCTGGGCATTTGTGCTGGGGACGCCCGGAAACATCGACGTCCCGGGCGCGGCCAGCCTCGCGGGCGCCCAGCTGCGCGCCGGCGCCCGGCAGACGGTCCTGACGCCGTCGCGTCCCCGCCCGCGCCTCCGCGGTGGGTTGGTGTGGCCGCTCGTGGCGGCCCTGACAGCGGTGCTGGGCGTGATCGGAGGGTTCGCCCTCCTCTCGGCAACCGCGGCGGCGGAGGCCCGCCCCGAAGCGACGCCACGCGCCATCCGCGCGTTCCCGCCGGTGCCCGCGGACCGCGCCGAGGCGGTGACGCGCGAGTTGCTCGCCCGTCGCGACCGGGTGCTCGTGGAACGGGAAGCCACGGCGCTCGTGTCGGTGTATGCCCCGGACGCCGAGGCCGGCCGGACCGATGCCGCGCTGGTCGCCGGCATGCTGGCCGAGGACACCGCGTTCACGGGATACGGGACTGAGGTGGGCTCGTTCGAGCTGGTGGAGAGCTCATACCGGGGATTCGTGGCCCGGCTCGAGGTGCGCCAGCTGGAGCACGTGCGCGTCACCCGCGGCGCCGCGGTGACGGTCCCCGCGCAACAGTCGCACTGCGCGGAAGTCGAAGTGCGGGGTGGCCCCGACTTGCGAATCGCGGCGGTACGGGGGTGCGGGATCCCGTGACAATTCGTTCTGGCGACCGCCGGGAAACGGAAAGGGCCCGGCCGCTTCCGGCCGGGCCCCGTCCCGTTGTGTGGTGCGACTACAGCCCGAGCTCGCCCTCGAAGGCGGCCTCCTCGAGGCGCACCTTGACGGCCATCAGGTAGCGGGCTGCGTCGGCGCCGTCAACCAGCCGGTGGTCGTAGGACAGCGCCAAGTAGCACATCGAGCGGATCCCGATGTTCTCGTTGCCGTCCGCACCCTTGACCACCATGGGCCGCTTGACGATCGTGCCCACCCCGAGGATCGCGACCTCGGGCTGGTTGATGATCGGCGTGTCGAACAGCGCGCCACCCGAACCGGTGTTCGTGATGGTGAACGTCGAACCCGACATCTCGTCCGGCAGCACCTTGTTTGAGCGGGTCCGCGTGGCCAGGTCGGCGATCTTCTTCGAGATGCCCGCGATGTTGAGGTCACCGGCATCCCTGATCACCGGGACGAGAAGTCCCCGCTCGGTGTCGACGGCGATCCCGATGTGCTCCGCGCCGTGGTACACGACGTCCTCGCGGACGATCGAGGCGTTGACCTTGGGGTGCGCCTTCAGGGCCTCCGTCGCCGCCTTCACGAAGAAGGGCAGGAACGTGAGGTTGGTGCCCTCGCGGGACCGGAAGGAGTCCTTCGCGGCCGCCCGGAGAGCGGCGACGCGCGTGACGTCCACCTCGATCACCGTGGTGAGTTGTGCCGAGGTCTGCATCGACTCGACCATGCGCTTGGCGATCACCTTGCGCAGCCGCGACATCTTCACGGTGGTGCCGCGCAGCGGCGAGGGCGCCGCCGGTGCCTTCGCCGCCGGTGCCGCTGCGGGGACCGGAGCCGTTGCGGCCGCGGGGACCGGAGCCGTTGCGGCCGCGGCTGCAGCAGCAGCAGCCGCTGCGGCGGCCGCGGCAGCCTCCTCGGCCTTCTTCGCGGCGTCGAGGACGTCCTCCTTGCGGATCCGGCCACCGACGCCGGTGCCGACCACCGCCGCGAGGTCCACGTCCTTGTCCTTCGCGAGCTTGCGCACGATGGGCGTGATGTAGGAGCCGCCGGCCTGCGCGGCCGGAGCCTCGGCCGCCACCGGAGCTGCCGGAGCCGCGGGTGCCGGTGCGGGCGCAGGCGCAGGCGCAGGAGCCGCGACCGGCGCGACCGGAGCCGGGGCAGCGGCCACGTCGCCGATGTAGGCGAGTTCAGCCCCAACCTCGACGGTCTCGTCCTCCTGGACGAGGATCTTCGTCAGCGTGCCCGCGTAGGGCGAGGGCACTTCGGTGTCCACCTTGTCGGTGGACACTTCGAGGAGGGGTTCGTCCACGTCGACGGTGTCGCCCTCGGCCTTGAGCCAGCGGGTGACGGTGCCCTCGGTGACGGACTCCCCGAGCGCGGGCATCTTCACGGCCTGGCCGGTGCCGCCGCCGGTCGCGGCGGTCGCCGCGGGTGCGGGAGCTGGGGCGGGTGCGGGTGCGGGAGCTGGGGCG
>Ga0209745_1000291_pt1 | contig 29996 bp, 26 predicted proteins | sample BarGraNGADG00312_FD_184495 | JGI IMG/M metagenome (GOLD analysis project Ga0209745, IMG submission 184495) | Arctic peat soil microbial communities from Barrow, Alaska - Barrow Graham LP Ref core NGADG0004-312 (SPAdes) (version 2) | ecosystem: Environmental > Terrestrial > Soil > Wetlands > Peat...
GCTCCAGAACCGCCCACGACTCGTCCGAGATCTCCTGCCTGACCGTCATGGGCCCAGCCTCGCCCAAACCACCCCCGATCCGGTTTACCAACACGCCCTAGGTCGGGGCAGGGGCTGTCCTCTGGGTGCAGTGCGCCCCTGCTCGTCCCGGTCAGGTGATGGTCCAGGCTCCGTCGGTGCGCTGGAGTCCGAGGGCGGTGAGCCTGCGCAGGTTGATCGCACCGGCTCGTAGGTGCAGCCAGGCGTTGTTCTTCGCGGTGCCGCGGTAGCGCAGCTTGCGGTTGCCGCGGGTCAGCCAGGCCAGGGAACGCTCGACCATCGGGCGGTGCTGTCGGTAGGACGCGATGAAGTCCGGGTCGCTGGCTCGGGCGCGGTGGGCCCTGGCCAGTGCGTCGTGCTCACCGATCCGCATGGACTTGCCGGTGGCGCTGCGGGTGCACTGCGCACGCAGGGGGCAGCCGCGGCAGGCGACACCGAAGTTGACCTGCCGGCCTGGGTTGATCGGTCGGGTGACGCCGGCGGGGCAGGTCAGGGTGCCGGCGTCGGTGTCGATGGTGAAGTCGTCGACGGTGAACCCGCCGGGAACGGCCGGGTTGACCGGCCAGGGCTTGACCAGCGCGACGTGCCCGGCGGTGTCCAACGCGGCGAGCATGTCCCCGGTGCCGTAGGCCGAGTCCCCCAGGACCTCCACGGACGCGTCGGTCGCGACCGTGGTGTCGGTGGCCAGCAGCGCCACCCCGGCGGTGGCGCCCCAGGTTGCGAACCTGGACGGTGTTGGACACGGCGCGTACGTCATTGCCGGGCAGCGTCGAACTCGGGTTGTCCAGCGAGACGTAGGCGGTGAAGGTGCGCGTCTTGTTCGTGTCCACCGTGATCGAACGGGTCAACGTCATCCCGTCGGTCCCGCACCGAGGGACATACGAACCACCCGAGGGACTGCAGTAGGCGAGTGAACACTGACTCCCTAGCGCCGGGCCGGTTGTGGACTGTTCCGGCCCGAAGGTGTCGTTCAGCGCGGCGGCGATGGGCGAGATCGCTGTGACGATCATGCCACTTTCCTCCTCTTCACGGGGCGACGGGGCTGCGCCTGCGTGCTGGACGGCCTCTCCTGTGTGGTGGGTGGGCCTGAACGGCCGGTTCAGCGGGACGACCTGCGGGGACGGGAGGCCGTGCGGCGATTCTGCACCGCCTCGTAGGTGGCGCGCAGCGCTTCCATGCTCTCGGCGTAGGTGCGCTGGGCGACCCCAACGAAGACGCAGTCGACGACGGTGAGCTGTGCCAGCCGGCTCGCGGTCGCGCCCGACCTGAAGGTGGTCTCCCGGGCCGCCGTCGTCAGAACGTGGTCCGCGACTGCGCTGATCGGGGACTTGGGCGAATTGGTGATCGTCACGGTGATCGCCCCCCGCGAGCGGGCCAGGGACAGGGCGTCGATCGTGTCGATCGTCATGCCGCTGTGCGAGATGCCGATGGCGACGTCGCCCTTCTTGAGCAGGGCCGCGGAGACGAGGGCGGCATGGGAGTCCGAGAAGGAGAAGGCGATGCGACCGATCCGGTGGAGCTTCTGCTGGAGGTCGGCGCCGACGAAGCCCGAGGCGCCGACGCCGTAGATGTCGACCCGGGACGCGGTCACCAGGGTGGCGACGACGGCCTCGAGCTCGGGAATCGACAGCGCCTTGGCGGTGTCCTCCACGGCACGGGCGTCGGCGAAGGCGATCTTCTCCACGACCGAGGCCAGGTCGTCCCCGACCGAGATGTCGCCGGTGACCTCGGGGCGGTCCACGGACTTCTCCCGGCCGCCCATCTCGGTGGCCAGGGCGAGCCGGAGGTTCGGGTAACCGCGCAGGCCAAGTTCCCGGCAGAATCGCACGACGGTCGTCTCGGAGGTGTCGCAGACCTCGGCGAGGTCGCTGATCGTCATCGCGGGGACGCGGGCCGGGTTGTCCAGGACGTACTCACCGACGCGCCGCATCGCGGGTTGCAGATCGGGCAGGCGTCCGCGGATGGTGACCGTGACAGGTGTGGTGGATTCTGTGGGGTCCGTCGGGGCGGACGAAGGCTGTACCATGGTGGAAACTTACCTGACATCGCCATTAACGGCCAAGGATTTCCGTGTTCCTCAGCCAGCGAACTCCCCCTTTGCTCCCGGTCCGCCTCGTCGTGGAACCGCCGGGCACCACCCCTCCCGAGCTACCGCCGGACCTCACCGTCCTCGCCCTGTCCTCCGGGACGTCGGTGGACGCCGTCGACGTCGCGATCGTCGAGTTCCGGGACCAGGACGGCGACGAGGGCCGGCAAGGCGTCCGGAGCCGGGACCGAGGCGGCCTCGCGCTGCGCGCCGTCCACGTTGCCGAGGTCGCCTGGCCACCGGAGCTGCGGGCCCTCATCCTCTCGGTGCTCCCGCCCGCGCCGAGCGACACCGCCACCTGGTGCCGTCTGGACACCCAGGTCGGCCGGTTCTTCGCCACTGTGGCCACTGACGCGCTCGCCCGGGTCCACGACGCGGGATGGACGGGACGGATCGACCTCGTCGTCTCCCACGGGCAGACCCTCTTCCACTGGGTCGAGGGCGACCGTGCACTGGGCACCCTCCAGGTCGGCAACGCCTCCTGGATCGCCCGGGCCACCGGCCTGCCCGTCCTCAGCGACCTGCGCTCGGCCGACATCGCCGCCGGCGGTCACGGCGCACCACTCGTCCCCACCTTCGACGCCCTGTGGCTGGCCGGTCACGACCGGCCTCAGACGACGGTCAACATTGGCGGGATCTCGAACATCACCATCGTCGGTCCCGACGGCGTCGTCGAGGGCCGGGACGTGGGGCCCGGGAACTGCCTAATCGACCTGGCGGTCACGGCCCTGTCCGGCGGCGCCCTCGGCTACGACGCCGGAGGCCGGATCGCCTCCTCCGGAACTGTCCGGCGCGACCTCCTCGATAGCCTGCTCGCGGACCCCGCAGTTGCTCCCGGTGTCCGGTCCACGGGCCGGGAGGTCTTCAACTCCGGGTTCCTCGAGAGCCATCGCGCACGCCTGGCCGGACCACCTGTCACCGGGCCGGACCTCGTCGCCACCCTCACCGAGTTCACCGCCGGCGTCGTCGCCGACGCCATCCGCCACAGCGGCGCCGACCGGCTCGTCGTGGCCGGGGGCGGGGCGCGCAACCCGGTCCTCCTCGCGCGGATCGCCGCCCACCTGCCCGGCGTCGAAGTCCTCACCTCCGACGAGCTGGGCGTCCCGGCCGGAGCGAAAGAAACCTACCTCTTCGCGCTCATCGGATGGCTCAGCGCCCACCGGCTGCCCGGCACGGCGCGCGGCCCGGAGGGAAGGTCCAGCACCGGCGCCAGCCATCAGGTCGTGCTCGGCAGTTGGACCCTGCCGTGAGCCGCGCCCGTGCGGGGAGTCAGAACGCGGTGGGCTCGGCGGCAAGGTGTGATGAGGGTTGACACGTCAGCCTGGGCAAACCGTGCCTGGGTGAACACCCGCACCACCGACTCACGCCGGTGACGCGTCCACGAACCGGGATCTCGCAGGCACGCCGTTGCCTTGCGGAGACGGGAAGCGGCCCCACGCGACGCATTGGGGGCCCTGGTGTCGCTGCGACGCCGACGGTCCACGTTGTTCCCAGCGCGAACTCGTGAACGGTGCGCCAGGAGCCAGGTTCGCGGGTACCGCGATGAGCAGAGCGCGGTCAACCCGAGCACGGACGGGCAGGACGGCGCTCACGGCCGTCGCTGCCCCTCGTAGCGCGCGGACCGTGCCGAGCTTCCGCTCACCGACGGTCAGGTGCGGGATCGGGGCTCCGGGTGCGCCGCCGTAGGGCGGGTGCTGCGGGAACGAGCGCCACACCGCGTCGATGAGCTCACGGAACGGGTCATCCGGTTCCGGCGCCAGCCAGAGCACGTCCTGCCCGAACCACTCGCACCGGGCGAACACGCAGTCGAAGGCGCCGACCGTCCCCCAACGGCGTCCCCAGCGGCGAGACGACTGCGTCGTCGAGCGCCGCAGGGTGGACGAACGGGTAGAGCACCGTCACGTGCGCCGGCACGCCCCAGGATGCTGCGGGGTCCAGATGACGACGGTGCTCACCACGACGCGCTCGGCAGCGGGCATCGGCACGATGGCGGCCGTCTCGGTGGCCGGGGTGCTGTCAACCTCCTCGACCATCACCTCTCCTCTCGGTCGTAGGCCCGCTACCGGCTAGGCCCGGAGTCCGCAGCGTCGGCACACCGTACCTGCCGGGCGCCGGCCGGCAGGACGCAGCGGCACCGGCGGCGCGGCCTCGTCGCGAGGCGCCGAACTCAAAACGCGGTGACGACCTCGTGGCCGCCCGACGGTGTTGCCAGGGCGACGGCGCGCGGGAAGCCCTTGCCCCCGGCCAGCGCGCCGCGCATGGCCATGAGGGCGGTGTAGTAGTCGACGTACCGGAAGCCGTAGGTCTCCCCCCGGGCGAAGGCGTGCTCGCAGATGCCCCGGTGCCAGCGCGCGAAGGCCTCCTCGGAGATGGGGACGTAGAGATTCGGCGCGAACCCCTCGGCGTCCTCCCAGTTCTCCGCGTAGAGGAAGGTCCCGACCCCCCAGGGCGCGAGGCCGCTCGGCCGTTCGAGCGGCAGCCCGGCCAGGAAGCGCCCGCGCTCGGCGACGGCGGAGGCGTTCATGTGGTCGGAGTGGATCGAGTTCTTCCAGTGCGCGACGACGACGTCGGGCCGTAGCTCCCGGATGACGTCGGCCACCCGCAGGCAGACGTCGTCCCCGGTGCCGAGGAAGCCGTCGGTGAGGTCGTCGAACACCCGGAAACCCGCCCCAATGGCGTCGGCGAAGAACTGGGCCTCGTGGATCTTCTGGACCTTGTACTCCTCGGGCGTGAGCCGGGGATGCCCACGCTCCCCCGGAGTGAGGTCGAGGATCTCCACCCGGTGCCCGTCAAGAGCCATCTGGGCGAGCAGGGGTCCTACCGTCAGTTCCCCGTCGCCGATGTGAGCGCTGATGGACAGGAAGGTCTTACGGGGCGAGCTGTCGGACACCGTCCGGACCACCTTTCGGTCGTGTTACGGGATCGGCGGATCACTTCATGCCCGAGAGCACGAAACCGCGGATGTAGTACTTCTGGAAGGACAGAAAGATGACGAGCACCGGGATGATGGAGATCACCAGGCCGGCCATGACGATCGGCGCCGTGCTGGCCGGGTCGAGGAAGGACTGCAGGAGCTGGATGCCCACCGGCAGGGTCATGAGGTCGGGATTCACCGAGGAGATGAGCAAGGTCCAGATGTACTCGTTCCACTGACCGATGAAGGTGAGCAGGCCTAGGGTGATCGCCGTCGGCTTGGCCTGCTGAAGCACGATCGAGAACCAGATCCGGAACTCGCTCGCCCCGTCCAGGCGCGCTGCCTCGAGGAGCTCGTCCGGGATCGACACCATGAACTGCCTCATGAGGAAGATGCCGAATCCCGAGACGAGGAACGGGATGCACAGCGCGAGCAGCGTGCTCGTCAGGCCCTCTCCGCCCGTGCCGAAGATGTCGTTCCCACCGGCCAGTGGCCAGTTGACCATCATGAGGAAGTCCGGGATGAGCAGGAGGAACGGCGGGAACATCATCGTGGCGAGCACGAAGCGGAAGATGACGCTGCGCCCGGGGAACCGCAGCTTCGCCAGCGCGTAGCCCGCCATCGCGGAGGTGAGCAGCACCGAGGTGGTCACGACGACCGTGACGAAGACGGAGTTGGCGAAGAGCCGGCCCAGGTCGAGCTGGGTGAACGCGGCCGCGTAGTTGGACAGCGTCGGTGTCTGGGGCAGGAAGTGATAGGGCAGCTTCCCGTACTCGCCCGGCGACTTGAAGGACCCCATGATCATGTCGAAGAACGGCACGACCATGAGCACGGAGCCCAGGACGACGAAGGTGAGGGAGAACCAGGGATACTTCCCCTTACGCCGGAGTGCGACCTTCTTGCTCATTCGGTGTCCTCCCCCTTGGTCCGGAAGAACCACAGCTCGATCAGTGTGATGACGAAGATGATGACGAACAGGACCATGGCCATCGCGGAGGCGGTGCCCCACTGGCCGAAGGCGAATGCCTGCTGGTACATCTCCAGCGCGGCGACGTTCGTGGAGTTGGCCGGCCCACCGTTGCCCGTCATGACGTTGATGAGGGCGAAGGACTGGAGCCCGCCGATGATCTGCGTGATGAGGACGAACAACAGGGTGGGACGCAGCAGGGGCAGTGTGATCTTCCAGAACTGCTGCCAGGAGTTCGCCCCGTCGATCTCGGCCGCCTCGTAGTAGGTGTCCGGGATCGACTTGAGCCCGGCCGTGAGGATGAGGATGGCCGAGCCGATCGATCCCCAGGCCGCGACCACGATGACCGAGGGCAGGGCCGTGCCCGGATCGGTGAGGAAGGGGATCGACTTGAACCCGAGGAAGTTGAGTACCCCGTTGATGAAGCCGGAGGGCTGGTAGAGGTACTTCCACACGTTGCCGACCGCGACGACCGTGGTCACCAGTGGCAGAAAGTACAGCGTGCGCCAAAATCCCTGGAGGCTGATCCTCTCGATGAACTGCGCGATCGCCACGGAGGCGATGACCGCGATGGTCACCGACCCGAAGGCGAAGACGAGGGTGTTGGTGAGGATCGGCATGACGAAGGTCGAGTCGGGGCTGAGGATCCGGGCAACGTTCTCCAGGCCGACGAACTCGATCGTCGACAGGTCGAACCCACCCCAGGAGGACAGCGACAGCACCACCGCGAAGATCGACGGCAGCAGGAGGAAGACGAGGAAGAACAGCAGGGACGGCGCCAGGAGCACATAGGCGGTCCAGGCTTCCTTCCGCCGTCCCCGGTTCTTCGTTTTCGCGACGCGCGTCGGCAACACCGGGGTCCTGGCGCCCTCCGGTTCGATCCGCGGCTCAGACATCGTGGTCATGGTCTGCCCTTCTCCAGGTGACCGCACCGCCCACCGATGGGGAATCGCTGGGCGGTGCGGCCGGTCGGCCTGGGGATGTCAGCCGTTGCCGAGCTTGGAGTTGGCGAAGTCCGTTGCGGTGTCGAGCACGTCGGCGGCCTCGGCTTGACCGACCCAGACGCTCTCGATGCTCTTCTGGAGCTCGGTCTTGATCTCCTGGCTCGCGGGCGGGTTGGGCTCGGACATGGCGTACTCGAGCGCGTCGACGAAGACCTGGAGGTTGGGATCGGCGGCCGTGTCGGCCAGGATCGCCGAGTCCTCCGGGCGCGGCGGAATGGTGCCCTGGGAGTACTGGAAGGCGCCCATCGGCGTCGTGCCGTCCTCGCCCTTCTCGGCGTTGAGCCACGTGAGGAACTTCCACGCCGCGTCCTGGTTCTTGCTGCTCTGGGTGACCCCCATGAAGAAGCCGTAGCCGAGGGAGCCCTTCGTGCCCGCGGTCGGGCCGGGAACCGGCGCCACCCCGACGTTCTTGTAGGCGTCGCCCATCGCGGCCTTGAGGCTGCCGATCAAGTACCCGGCGTTGATCGTCATGCCCACCTGCTCGGCCGGGAAGCCGGCCGGCGTGTCGAAGGACAGGTCGGTCGCACCCGAGTCGATGAGGTCCCGCTCGAACTGGAGGGCCGAGACGCCCGCCTCGGAGTTGAACTCGACCTCGGTGCCGTCGTCGCTGAGGAACTGGCCGCCCGCGGCCTGCATGAGGGACAGCCACGGGTGCACGACCTCGGAGTCCCAGCCCTGGATGAGCCCGAAGCCCTGGACGGTCGTGTTACCGGCGTCGTCCCGCTGCGCGATCTTGCTCGCGGCGTCCTGAATCTCCTCCCAGGTCTGCGGGGCCTTGTCGTAGCCGGCCTCGGCCAGCAGCATCTTGTTGTAGAACAGCCCGTAGGTCTGCACCTCGGTGGGGTAACCGACGATCTGGCCGTCGACGGTCGCCGCGCCGATGGCGGCCGAGGAGTAGTCCTCCTTGATCGCGGCGGCGATGTCGTCGGGGACCGGGGCGAGCACGCCCGCCTGGACGAGCTGGCCGCCCCACAGACCGTAGGCCTGGACGATGTCGGCCGACCGTCCACCGGTCTGCCGCACCGTGATGGTCTTGAGCAGGTCGGTGAAGATGACGGCCTGGGTCTTGACCTGGATGTCCGGGTTCTCGGCGTTCCAGGTCTCGACCATCTTCTGCAGACCCGACTTCAGCGGGTCGGCCCCGTAGTGGGTGAGCAGGTTGAGGGTGACGACGCCGTCGCCCGTGGCGCCGTCATCGGAGGAGCCCGAGCAACCGGCGAGCATGAGAGCACCGGCCGCCAGGACGGCCGATACCCGGAGTGATGTGAGGTGTCTCATCGAAAGCCTTTCCGTGAGGCGATGACCGTGGAGGTGCCGCGGGCCATCGACACTGATGTTCTTGTCTTCACTGCGGGAATCACCCGATCGGGGCAGCCAGGATGTCGAATCGTCGGGTGATGTGGAATCCGGTGGCCAGGTACAGATGGCCGGCCGGACTGTCCTCCCCGGTCCACAGGAACCAGGCGCTGTGCGAGCCGCGGGCCTTCATGTGGTGCAGGGTCAGGTGGAGGAGGGCCTTGCCGAGGCCGGTGCCGCGCTGGTCCTCCCGGACGCCGAAGGGACCGAAGCGATCGGTCACCCCCTCGTAGGTGCCGTGCATGGCCCAGCCGACGAGCCTTCCGCCGGCGTCCCTCGCCACGAGGATGTTCTCCAGTGGCATTCCGCCGACGACGGCCTCGCGGATCGCCCGGGCCCAGTCGGGGTTGAAGTGATCCCCGGCGAGGGTCACGAGCTCGACGAGGTCGTCGACGTCGGCTCCGCCGAGATGGTAGCCGTTGGCTCGCAGGGCCTCGACCCGGGCGGCGACGGACTCCGGAAAGGTGTAGTCGACGAGGAGCCTGTCCATCGCGACCGCCTGGTACTGGCGCTCGAAGCCCAGCGAGGCGAGCAGCGCGGCCGCCTCCGGGTAGGCCTCGGCGTCGAGGCCGGGCAGGATGTAGTTCGGCGTGTAGGAGGAGAAGTAGACCGTCGTCGCGCCGTGACCGGCGAGCCAGTCCATCGCCGAGGTGAGCAGCGCACGTCCGACGCCGTTGCGGCGGGCTCGGGGGGCGACGAAGAAGAACGAGATCCATCCCGTCGCCGGCTCGAGGTCCGTGCCGACTATCGCGGTCCGGCGGCGCACGGCGTAGGCCGCGCCGACGACCTGCCCGTCCTCACGGGCGACCCGCAAGCCATCGGCGTCGCAGTTCAGGTCGAGGAGGACCAGGTCACGGAATCGCTGGAGTGTCATCGGGTCGGCATGGATGCTCTGGTTCCACGCCGCCACGATTCCCCGCGTGTCCTCGGGTCGGTAAGCGGAAATCTCGGACAGCATCCTTCTGTTCCTCCTGCCCGCGGTCCGATGCGTCATTGTCACCGTAGTGACGGCAAGTTACCAACATGCATCAGTCAAGTCAAGAAATCCCGCAACTTCGTGTCGGCGCGGGTCAGTACCGCGTCCCCCCGGCGGGAACCCGCGCGAGCGGGGGCAGGAGACCCACCGGATCCCCACCGGCATCGACGGTCCGCCGCAGGGCGTCCGAGCCCCACAGCAGGTCGATGAATGGCGTGGGCTCGCTCAGCATCTCGGCCCCCTCGGGCAGGCGCCACGCGAAGTCCTCCGAATAGAGGCGAGCCGCGACGTCGATCAGGCACACCGCCGTTCGCACGGTCTCGAACGCCTCCCGGTCCGTCACGTGCACCTGGACGCCGGCGACGACCTCACCGGCGTACTTGTGGAAGGTCGGGGAGAACCACGTCTCCCGGAACACCACCCCCGGTAGGCCGAGCCGATTGAGCGCGGGGGCGAACCGGCGGTCGACCCACGGAGCCCCGACGAGCTCGAAGGGCCTGGTGGTCCCCCGCCCCTCGGAGAGGTTGGTGCCCTCGACCAGCCCCGTGCCCGCGTAGACGAGGGCCGACTCCGGCGTCGGGATGTTGGGGGAGGGCAGCACCCAGGGCAGACCCGTGTCGGACCACCACATGGTCCTGTCCCACCCGGTCATCTCCACGACGGACAGGTCGGCAGGAGGACTCCCGCTCTCTGCGGCATCGGCGTCGTTGACCACCCCGGCGAGTTCCCCCATGGTCAGCCCGTGCCGCTGGGGAATCGGACTGCGTCCGACGAAGCTCGCGAAAGCGGGATCGAGCACCGGACCCTCGACGCCCACCCCACGCAGCGGATCGGGCCGGTCGAGCACGACGACGGGCAGACCGATCCGTCCGGCGGAACGCAGGCAGTCCACCATGGTCCACACATAGGTGTAGAACCGCACCCCGATGTCCTGGAGATCCACGAGCAGCACGTCGATCTCCGCCCGCTCGAGCACCTCGTCGAGGGCCGCTCCCGTGCGCAGATAGGTGTCGTAGACCGGCAGCCCGGTCTCCGAATCCTCGGCGTGATCCTCGCTGAATCCCGCCTGCACCGTCCCGCGTATCCCGTGCTCCGGGCCGAAGATCGCCCGCAACGGCGCACCGGCCGCGACGAGGGCGCTGGACGTCAGCCGCAGGTCGGCGGTCACCCCGGTGTAGTTGGTCACCAGCCCCCAGCGGCGTCCCGCCACCAACGTGGGATCGGCGACGAGGCGATCCGCTCCGGTCAGCACGGTCATAGCACCTCTCCTCTCGTCACGGGTTCCAGGGCGAGCGGCCACCGTACCCGGCCCGTCCGGTCGACAAGATCGACGGGCAGGTGACCGTCGGCCTCACGCTCACCGAGGAGCACCGAAGCCGCGGCGCGAGCACCGGGCCCGGTGTCGCCGAACATGAGCAACATCGGCAGCCGCTCGTCCGCGAGGGCCGCGTCGTAGGGACTTCGGGCCGCGACCACGCACACCTCCGGGCCGTCGGGACCCAGGCCCTCGAGCCGCTCGAGCATCGCCCGCTGGGCGGGATCGCGCCAGCCGTCCCGGGTGACGACGACGATCGCGTCGGCCGACGGCGTGGCCACCCGGGCGGCGTCGGCTGGGGGCGCACCCGCCTGGCCGGCGTCGGCGTCGATTTCGGTCCGGGTCACCTCGTACCCCGCCTCCGCGATCACGGTGGCGAGGATGTCCCGCACCGGCGCCCCGCGAAGGCCCGGATCGCGCTCGTGACCGATCACCTCGATGCGCGCGGGAGGAGGTGGCAGTCGCCAGGGTCGGGCCGGGTCCCGCCAGGTCATCGACCCCACCGCTGCCGAGGCGGCCCGGTCGTGGTGACCGGGGGTACCGTACGGCAGGTCCGGGTCCATCCAGGAGCGGCCCAGCCCGAGCCGCGCCTTGAGAGTGAGCACACGGCGGGCCGAGGCGAGGAGTTGGTCACGGTTCAACCGTCCCTCCTCGACCGCACGAATGACAGCTTCGATGCACCCCTCCGGGTCCGGAGTCATGAGGATCTGGTCCACCCCGGCCGCGAGCGCGGCGACGCAGGCCTCTCCGGGCCCCTCGGCGAGCCTCGCCCCGGCCATGTCGAGGGCGTCAGTCACCGCGAGGCCGTCGAAGCCGAGGACGTCGCGCAGCAGACCGGTGACGATCGGCCGGGAGTAGGTCGCCGGGACGCCCGAGGGATCGAGGGCCGGGACAACGAGATGCCCGATCATGACGGAGTCGGCTCCGGCCCGGAGGCCGGCACAGAAGGGGATCGCCTCACCGCTCTCCCACTCCTCGCGACCGCACCGGAGCAACGGCAGCCCGAGGTGGGAGTCGACGACGGTGCTGCCGTGACCCGGGAAGTGCTTGAGCGTCGAGGCGACCCCGGCCCTCGCCAGCCCGGTGACGACGGCGCTCACGTGGGCGGCCACGCGCCGGGGGTTCGATCCGGGGGACCGCACGCCGATGACGGGGTTGCGGGGTTCGGAATTGACGTCGGCCACCGGAGCGAAGGTATGGGTGATTCCGACCGAGCGCAGTTCGAGGCCACTGAGGTAGGCGAGCTCCTCGGCCGCGCCGGGGTCGTCGAGGGCTGCCACGGCCATCGCGGAGGGGAAGACGGTCGCGCCTTGCCGCAGCCGATTGACGGTGCCGTTCTCCTGGTCGGTGGAGATGAGCAGCGGGACCGGGCCTGCCGCCGCCTGGAGCCGGGTGACCGTCTCCCGGATCCTCTCGGGGCTGTCACCCTGGGCGGAGGAGGGGAAGTAGCAGACCCCGCCGATGTGGCGTCGCCGGACGATGTCGGCCACGGCCTCGACCTCGTCGCGCTGGGCGGTGTCGCCGTAGGCGCGGATCCCCCCGGGTGAGTGGTGGCCGACGGCGAGGCTGAAGAGTTGGCCGACGAGTCGGTCCAGGCTCCATCCCTCGAGGCCCGCCCGGGCCGTGGTCACCCGGTCCTCCTTCGGCGTGGATGCCACGCTGCCTCCTCGGTCTGTCGCGCTTAGTTCAGGGACCGACTGGTGGCGGTGTTCTCACCAGCTACTGTCGGTGTGGCATATTTTCCAACGTCGACCATCTCTTGGCAATGATATACATGCTCTGGTCGCGCTGCCATGCGGGACCGCGATCCGGCGACCCGACAGGAGGCCCTGTGGATACCGACCCCGTCCACACCGAGACGTACCTCGACGCCTTGACCACCGAATCCGTCGATCCGCGCTACCGGGACCTGGACGCCCTGAGCATCCCCGACCTGGTCGTCACGATGAACGAGGCGGAGGCCCAGGTGCCGCGCGCCGTCCGAGCCGCGCTACCGCAGATCAGCAGCGCGATCGAGGGAATCTCCGGGCGCCTCGCCCTGGGTGGGCGGCTCTTCTACGTGGGCGCCGGAACACCCGGACGGCTCGGGATCCTCGACGCCTCGGAGTGCCCCCCGACGTTCTCGACCGACCCACAGCTCGTCCAGGGCATCATCGCCGGAGGACCGGTCGCGATCATCGAGGCGGTCGAGGGAGCCGAGGACGACGACGCAGCGGGAGCCGCCATCGTCGCCGAACACGCCATCGGGTCCCTCGACGCCGTCGTCGGCATCACCGCCTCGGGCCGCACCCCCTACGTGCTCGGAGCCGTCCGCGCGGCGCGCGAGGCCGGGGCCCTCACGGCCGGGATCTCGTGCAACGCCGGGGCCGAGCTGACCGCGAACGTGGACTTCGGCATCGAGATCGTCGTCGGGCCGGAGATCCTCGCCGGGTCCACGCGACTCAAGGCGGGGTCCGCGCAGAAGCAGGTCCTCAACATGATCTCGACGATCTCGATGATCCGCCTGGGCAAGACCTACGGGAATCTCATGGTCGACCTGCGGGCGACGAACGCAAAACTCCGCATCCGCGCCCGGCTCCTCGTCGAGAAGCTCACCGGAGTCGGACCGGACGAGGCCGAGGCGGCCCTCGACCTAGCCGACCAACACGTGCCCACCGCCACGATCATGGTGCGGCGCGGGCTGGACCGTCCTGCGGCCGAGGCGGCCCTGCACGCCGCCGGTGGACGCTTGCGTGCCGCACTCGACGGCTGACGTCCCCGGCACATTCCCGGACCGAAGGCCTGCTCGCTGGCCCTTACCCGGAGACGATCCGCTTCGAGGACAGCCGGTAGACCCGCGAGACGCGTGCCCCGACGACCTTCGAGTAGAAGTTCCCGGGCCCACCCACCCGATGTCGGCGCGCTCCAGTCCGGCGACGAACTGGTCGGCCAGGCATTCCCGGAGCAGGCGCGACCCGATGCCGGTGCCCCGGGCGGCGGCGCCGGTGCCCATCGGGCCGAAGAGGCGTCGCCGCTGGGCGCCGTAGGCGGCGAACCCGAGGGTCTCCTCCTGGTTCCGGGCGACGTAGACCCCGGCGGTCTGCCCGGCCCGGGCCCTGCGCAGCGTCTCGGCGACCTCGACCCGCCAGGCCACGCCGAACTCCGAGGTGATCCAGTCGAGGAGTCGCCCCTCGTCGTCGTCCGGGCCCTTCCTCCGGCCCCCCGGTCAGGGCACTCCCCCGGAGCACGACGATGCCAGCCTCGGACAACGGCCGGTCCGCGCCCAGGGCTCCCGGACCGTCCACCGCTCTGTCCGGCACTCCGGCCACCGCCCGGCATCCGGCGAAGACTCCCCGCCGCGCCGCATCGGCGAGGTCGACCGTCATGTCGTGGGCGAGACGGGTCTCGGCATAGCCGAGGGACTCGGCGGCTCCCAGTCCCGCGGTGTACCGCAGATCAATTCCGGGCCAGGCGTAGCACGGTGGGTTCCCCGCCCAGAGCGCGGTGCCGACCCCGCATGCGGCCAGGACCCTCTCCGCGCAGGTCACGAGGTCTCGGGCCAGACCCCGGCCACGGCGGTCCGGGCGGACCCCGAGGAGTTCGATGTGGCCCACCGTGCGGTCGCGGTCGTCGACCGAGGCGAGGAGAACCGCCTCGGGGTCGTCCAACTCCCCCGCGAGACAGTGCACGACGGAGCGGGCCGCCATCGGGCGCAAAATCCGGTTGGCTCGCTCACAGATGTCCTCGTCGAGATCGAACACACCGGCGAGGAAGGTTCCCCACCGGTCGGTCGGACTGAGGAGAACGTGGCTGAGGTCGACCCGACGGACGCCTGATGTCATTTCTCACCGTCCGCTAGAGTTTGGACGTCAAGAATATACATGCCGTTCGGGGAGCGCTCCCAAGGAGACACCGTGGAGCTGATCGTCGGCGCCGACATCGGTGGCACCTCGACCAAGGTCGCGCTCATGACCCACGAGGGGACCCTCGTGCGATATGTGACCGCGCCGGGCGGAAACATCCGTTCCTCCGCCGGATCGGTTGCCCGGAACATCGCCACCGCGCTTGCGAGCGCCCTCCGCCCCGACGAGCTTGCCCAGGTCACCCACGGTCTGTTCGGCATCGCGGGAGCCGGTCCCGCACGGCACGCCGAGGTGAGCGAGCTGGCCCGCGTGGCCTGGCGAGAGGCCGGACTGCACGGGACGCTCACCGTCCACACCGATCTCGAGATCGCCTACGCCTCCGCGGCCCGGTCCCCGCACGGCCTGCTCGTCCTGGCCGGAACCGGCGCGGTGAGCTGCCGCTTCGTCGACTTCCGCATCGCCGGGCGCTGCGACGGCATGGGCTGGTTGCTCGGTGACGAAGGGTCGGCGGTGTGGATCGGCCTGTGCGCGCTCACCGCGACAGCCGCAGCCCTGGACCACCGCGGTGAGGACACTGCCCTCGTCCCGGCGATCCTCGACCACCTCGGCATCGATCCCGGCAGGTTGGGAGCCGACCTCCGGCAGGACCTCATCGGCGTCGTCTACTCCCTCCCCCCGTCCCGCTTCGGCGAGCTCGCGCCGGTGGCGGTGGACTGTGCCGAGGAGGGCGACCCGGTCGCCAAGCGCATCATCGACCAGGGCGTCGAGGCCCTGCTGCGCAGTGCTCGAGGGGCTGTGTCCGATTCGGGCGCCAGCCTCCCCGCCCCGGCCGAGGTCGTCCTCGCCGGTTCGCTGCTCACCACCTCCGGTCCCATTCGCCGTCGGGTGACCGACCGGCTCACGGCCACCCTGTCCTTGCCGGTCGTTCCCGCCCGTTCGCCCGTCGTGGGCGCGCTGCGCCTCGCGGCACGAGAGCTCGGCCTGCCCGAGGTCGACCGGGACCGGCTCTCCGCGCAGATCACCGACCGGCTCGGCTGAGGCTCAGCGGAACCTCGCCCGCACCTCGTCCATGACCATCCGGCGCACCGGCTGCAGATCGATCCGGCCCCGCCGGGGGTGGACCGCATTGGTGAGCAGCACGGTGCTGCGGCCCGCGTCGAGGTCGACGACGACGCTCGTCCCGGTGAAGCCCGAATGCCCGACGGTGCGATGGGAGGCGGTCCCCATGACGGCCTCATCTCCGAGCCGGAACCCCCATCCCTGACCGAAAGGGGTCGCGACTCCTCCGGCAACCTGATGCTCGAGCATCCGGGCGACCGTCGCCGGCCGCAGCACCTGGCCGCCGGTCCCCGGGACACTCCCCTCACAGCGGACCATCTCGGCGAAGCGCAGCAGGTCGCTCCCGGTGGCGAACACTCCGGCGTTCCCGGCCGTTCCACCGAGGGACCAATTGGCCTCGTCGTGCACGACCCCCTGGACCATGCCGCGCCCGGTCTCCGGCTGGAACTCGGTCGCGGCGCAACGGGAGGCCTCCCCCGCGTCGGGACGGTAGCCGGTGCCGGTCATCCCCAGCGGTACGGTGACGATCTTCGCGACGAGGTCCTCGAGCCGCCGCCCGGTCACCCGCTCGGCCAGGAGGCCCATGATGATGAAGCCCACGCACGAGTAGGCGTGCACCGAGCCGGGCCTGGCGACGAGGGGACGGGAGAGCAGGTCGTCGATCCGCTCCTCGCGGCTCCCCTCGATCCGCCACAGCTCGGCCACCGGAGGCAAACCGGCTGTGTGCGTGAGCAGCATCCGCAGGGTCACCTCCCCACCGGCACGGAACCCCGGCAGGTAGGCGGCCGTGGGCCGGTCGAGGTCGGCCAGCCCCTCCTCGACCAGCCGCAGGACGACGACGGTGGTGAACAGCTTGGAGACCGAGGCCAGGTCGTAGCGGGTGGCCAGGCCGGCCCGGACCCGCCGGCCCTCCGGGAGCGGCGTGCGATCGTCGGCCCACTGCACGGCGTCGCCGGCCACCGCCTCGCAGACGGTCCGCCCGTCGACGGCGACGAGGAGCACCGCGCTGGGTACGCCCTGGCCACATACGCGCTCCACCACATCCATCACGACCCCATCCTCCCGCCGTCAAGGTGTCCACCGTTCGGGGTCAACCCCAAGGCGACCGTGAGGTGACTAGGTGTTGTGGTTCATGAGGTTGGTGACACGCGCAGGGCGGACTCCCCGCACGACACCTTTCGCCGATGGCGCCGAACGACGACTGACGTCATCGTCGGCGTGCCCGGCTGCCTGCACTGCAGGGCGGACACAACAGTCAGGTTCGCGTGGTCTCCTCGAGGACCTCCAACACGTGCCGGTAGGTGCGGCCCGTGGCGCGTGACATGCCCATCTCGCACGTCCGGTTCGACGACACGTACGCGTCGAAGCCGCGCTCCCCCACCTCGGCCGCCTCGGGTGCGGTCGCGGCAGCGGTGAGCTCGGGGTGCAGCATGCCACGGTCACCGGCGAACCCACAGCAGCCCCAGCTCGTGGGCACGATGACTTCCTCCGCTGCGGCCCTCGCCACGGCCAGCAGATCGTCCATCGCCCCGAGGTGCACGGTCGAGCACGTGGGGTGCACCGCCATCGTGGCCACGCGACGCCCGGGGGCGAGCCGAGGCAGCACCGTGGTTTGCACGAAGGTTACGGAGTCAACGATCTTGAGCCGATCGAACCCCGCCTGGGCCTCGGCAGGTAGGTGCGGACGCGCCTCACGAAGCCCGTGCGTGCACGACGAGGCGTCGCAGACCACGGGCAGCCGCCCCTCGTCGCTGGCGGCCCAGATCGCCGCGAACGTACGGGCGGCCATCTCGTCGTGCCCGGCTGTGAAGCCCTTGGACGCCCAGGGAGTGCCACAGCACAGCGAGCTGATGCCGTCTGGTGCGGAGACCGGGACGGCCGCGCGTTCGCACAGGGCGAGGAATGCGCGCGATGCCCCGAGGCCAGGCCGCCCGCCGTCGTCGGGTCCGCCCGTGGCGGCGTCGAACAGTGACCCGATGCACGAGGGGAAGAACACCGCGGCAGCACCGGCGGGCGCCTGGGGGTGAGGTCGCCGAGCGCCCGGCCCCGGAAGGTCCGCCCCGACCAGCGGGACGGTGTCGGTCCCCACAACAGCGCGCGCCGCACGGGTCGCCGCTGCTTTGAACGACGCCGGCAGCACGCTCCCAATCGCGAGCCCCGCACGCAACCCGATCGAGATCGCGCCCCAGTGACGGGCGACGGCCACTCCTGCTCGCTGCGCGAACGGGCCGTGCCGCCCTGCGCGGCGGGCCTTCATCGCCACGCCTGTGTCGATCCCGACCGGGCACGCCACGACGCACAACGAGTCGACTGCGCACGTGTCCACGGCGGCGTAGCCGTAGTCCTTGGTCAGAGCCGCCCGCCGCTCGGGCGAGGCGGCGGCCATCTCGCGGAGCAGGACGATCCGCTGCCGGGGAGTGGTCGTCAGGTCGCGGCTCGGACACGATGGCTCGCAGTACCCGCACTCGACGCAGCGGTCCAGCTCGGGGTCCACCAGCGGTGCCGGCTTGAGGTTGCGCAGGTGAGCGGTGGGATCCTCGTCCAGCAGCACACCCGGGTTGAGGATCCGGTGGGGATCGCACAGGTCCTTGAGGTCCACCATGACCTGGTAGAGCGCGTCCCCGTACTGGCGGCGCACGAACGGCGCCATGATCCGGCCGGTCCCGTGCTCGGCCTTGAGGGAGCCCCCGCGGCTCAGCACGAGGTCCACAAGGTCGTCGGTGAACCGCGCGTAGCGGTCGAGCTCCGTCGGTTCGCCGAGCCGGGGTGTGATCATGAAGTGAAGGTTGGCGTCCTTGGCGTGACCGAAGATGACCGCCTCGTCGTAGCCATGGCGGTCGAACAGCCCCGTGAGCGCGTCGACAGTGGCGGGCAGGACATCGAGCGGCACGACGACGTCCTCGAGGAGGGCCGTCGTCCCCGGCGTGCGTGCGCCGGCGACGGCGGTGTACAGGCCCTTGCGGACGTTCCACAGGCGCTGCCGCACCGCGCGATCTGTTGTGAGGGCTGCCGCTGCCCGCGTCGGCAGGAGCGCAAGGACCTCCTGGGCCTGGGCGACCACCGTCGTCAGCTCCTCGGGACTTTCGGTCTGGTACTCGACGAGGAGCGCCGTCTCGCCGTCCGCACCGCGGGAGCGCATCGACGGGTCGGCATGGGCGTCCTGGCCCGCGACACGCAGCGCGGCAGAGTCCATGAGCTCGATGGCACGCGCCCCGGAAGCCACCAGCGACTCGAGGGCATCAGTGGCCGCCGTGACGTCGCCGAAGAACAGGAGGCCTGTCGCGGCATGCGGCAGCAAGGCCACGGTGGTCAGCGTGACGTCGGCGACGAACGCGAGAGTGCCCTCGCTGCCCACGACCAGGTGGGCCAGGAGGTCCACCGGCGTCTCGTGGTCGAGCAGGGCATTCAGGCCGTAGCCCATGGTGTTCTTCATCGAGAACTGGTGCTCGACGACGGCTCGCAACCGGGCATCGTCCCGAACCTGGTCCCGCAGGCGCAGCAGGCCGGCGTGAAGAGCGGGCTCGTCGTTGCGCAGGCGCACATCCGCACCGGGCGCTGCGGTGTCGACCACGGTGCCACTGGGCAGCACGAGCGTCATCGAGTCGAGCGTGCGGTAGGGGGTCTGTGTCGTGCCGGCACACATCCCGCTCGAGTTGTTGGCGACGACCCCGCCGATCGTGCAGGCGATCTCGCTCGCCGGGTCGGGGCCCAGGCGCCGCCCGTGCCGGAGCAGGCGAGCGTTGACCTGACGCAGGGTGGCGCCGGGCTCGCAGCGGACCCGCAGTCCCTGGTCGAGGACCTCGATCCCGCCGAACCGCCGACGCGTGTCCACGAGGATGCCGTCGGTCGACGCCTGCCCGGACAGGCTCGTCCCGCCGGAGCGGAACGTGACCGGTGCGCCGTGGAACCCGGCGATCCTGAGCAGTGCTGCCACCTCGCCGACGTCGTGCGGGCTCACGATCGCGCGGGGCGAGAGGAGGTAGTGCGACGCATCGTGGGCCATGGCTGCGGTGTCGATCGCGGCCGTGGACACCCGGTCTGCACCGAGTGCCGCCCTCATCTCGTCCAGGTCCGCGGCGATGGTGGCGCCGGTCCCGGCTCGGGTGCTCGCGCCGGCCCTGGCGGAGAAGGCCCTCATGCTGTTGCCTCGAAGACGGTGCGTCCTGCGCACAGCGTTCGGTCGACCGTGAGCAGGTCGTCCAGGATGACGATGTCGGCAGCCTGGCCGACGGCGATCCGGCCCAGCTCGGGACGGCCGATGAGGGTTGCCGGGACGCTGGTCGCGGCGGCGAGCGCCTGCTCGACCCCCCATCGCGCCGCCGCGGTGCGGACCGAGGAGTCCATCGTGGCGACGCTCCCCGCAAGGCGGCCGGATCCCACCGTGGCCCTTCCGTCGGCGACCGTCACCTCGATGGGGCCGTACCGGTAGACGCCGTCACCCAGGCCCGAAGCCACGATGCCGTCAGTGACCAGAGCGATCCGCCCGGGCGCCGCCTGCTGGAGGAGGGCGAGGTTGACCGGGTCGACGTGGACGCCGTCGGCTATGACGGTGACCACGACGTCGGGGCGGGTCAACGCCACACCGAGCGGTCCGGGGTCCCGCGCGGAGAGAGGACGGTGAGCGTTGAGGCCGTGGGTGAGGGCCGATGCCCCGAGGTCGAAGGCGGCCGACGCCTCGGCGCCCGTCGCGTCGCAGTGCCCCAGGCTGACCAGCACGCCCGCGGCGGCGAACGCGGTGATGGCATCTGCACCACCGGGAACCTCGGGGGCCATCGTCACCGCGACGAGCAACCCGGTACCCAGCCAACGATCCACCAGGCCCGCGTCCGCCGGGCGCAGGTGCTCCACCGGGTGGGCGCCGGGGTAGGCGGGAGAGATGAAGGGCCCCTCGAGGTGCGCGCCGAGAAGGGCGGCCCCCGCTCCGGAGGTTCCGTCCCGCTGGGCGCCGCGCACGGCGGCGATCCGCGCCAGGCCCCGGTCGATGGACGCGACCGGGGCGCTGATAAGCGTGAGAGCGAACGCGGTGACGCCTGTGGCGGGCAGCACCTGCCCGAGCCATGCGACGCCCTCGTCGTCCGAAGTGAGCGCGTCGATGCCGCGGTAGCCGTTGATCTGCAGGTCCACGAAGCCCGGGGCGGCGATCCCTGCGGCGGCCGGCGGCAGGCCGACGGTAGTCACGATCCCATCGGCCACCTCGACGTCACCCGGCTGCAGGCGTCGGCCGTCGAACCACCGAGCGACGCCGAGGCGTCGCGGGCGGCCATCGGAGCCGCCCGCGACGTCTGGCTGGACGACAGGTGTCACTGCTGCAGCTTGCGGCCGCGCGCGGCGTGCAGGTATCGCTCGTGCTCGGCGAAGACCTCGTCGTTCGAGGACACCGTGGCGCCAGGCACTGTCGGGGAGACGAAGGTCTCAAGCGTGATGCCGCGCTGTGCGAGCACAGCTCCGGTCCGGCAGATGATCTCGTGGGAGACAACGGCCGCCACGACCGTGGAAGAACCGCCCAGCGGACGGTCCCAGCCCTCGATGGGGACGATCGCGTCCTCGACCGGGACACCGGTGTCGATCATGACGTCGGCGATGTCCGCGAGCCGCTTTCCGCTCGAGTGCGACACGGGTCGCGACAGGCTTGATCCGGCACTGACGGCCACCACGAACAGACCCCGCTGCTTGGCATAGAGCGCCGCGTCGATACCCGCAGCGTTCAGGCCGCTGTGCGAGTAGATGACGATGACGTCGCCTGCGACTAGTGGCTCGTGGTCGAGGAACTTGTCGATGTAGTTCTCGGTGCGCTCGAGCCACAGCAGCTCGCGGACACCGCCCGGGCCGAGCACGTTGTGCCACATGAGCCGCGGGTCGTTCAGAGGGTGCAGCCCCACGAAGCTGCCGTAGCGCGGGAACGCCTCGAGGGTCGGGATCACCGAGTGGCCGCTTCCGAACAGGTGGATCAGGCCCTTGCGCTCGAGCGTGGCGGCGCACTGCTGGGCGACGCGCTCCAGGACCTCGTCCTGGGACGTGGACAGCTGCTCCAGGAGCGAGATGAGGCGGGTGGTGTATTCGGAATGCGTGGACATGACTTTCCTCTCGGTGTTTCTCAGGGGTTGCGCAGGGCCAGTCGGATCTCGTACCGGTCCCCACGGATGACGCTGGTGGTGTGCTCGAATGCGGTGGGGCCGATGAACGACACCCGCACGACATGGAAGGCGTGGCTGCCTCGGGTGACCCCCAGCAGGGGTGCCAGGTCGCGGGGAACCCCCGCAACCCGGAAGATCTCCGTCGCTTCGACAGGTCCGACGCCATAGTCGGAGCGCAGCAGCTCGTACAACGAGCTGTTGTCGGTCACCCGCTCGTCGAGGCCGGGGAACATCTCGGCCACGAGCAGACTGGTCTGCACGGCGATCGGCTGGCCGTCCGCAGTCCGCAGCCGGCGCAAGCGGAACAGCTCCGTGCCAACGCCTCGGTCCATCGCCGCGGCGACCTCCTCGGAGGCCTGCACTCGGTCGATCCCGAGGACCTGGGCACCAGGCTTCATGCCGAGTCCGTCGAGCTCCTTCGAGAAGGACGACACCGAGCGCGCGCTCGCTGTCAGGCGGCCGTCGCGCACGAAGGTGCCCTTGCCCCGGCTGCGCGTCAGCAGACCGCGCTGCACGAGCCGCGCGAGCGCCTGGCGCACGGTGACCCTGCTGACGCCGTACAGGTCGCACAGCTCAGACTCGGTCGGGATCCGGACCCCTGGGGGCCACTCCCCTGCGGAGACCCGTCGCAGCAGCAGCTCCTCGAGCTGCAGGTAGAAAGGTGTCGGGGACGACGGGTCGATCCCGGGGCCCATGCGGGTTGATGAGCTCATGCGATCTCCTCGGTCTCGAGCGCCACACGAAGCGCTCCGATCGCGCCGGCGCGGGGGCCGAGCGCTGCAGCGAGCACCGGGACGTCACGCCCGGCCGGTGAGGCGCACTGCCGTTGGGCCCGCACGAGCGAATACTCGATGAGGTCCAAGCAGACAACCAGGCCGCCGGCGAGCACGACGACCTCGGGGTCGAACATGCTGGCGAGCGCCCCGATACCTGTGCCGAGCAACGCACCGAACTGGTCCATCACCTCGAGCGCTGCCATGTCGCTGTTGCGCGCGGCCTCGATCAGACCGGCTGCGCCGCCCCAGCCCGCGCCCAGGCGGTCCAGGGTGGCACCGGATGCGACCTGCTCCCACGGCCCGTGGTCGGGGTCCGCGACCGCTCCGTCGAAGGAGAGCCAGCCGAACCCGCCGGCACACCCGTGGGCTCCGCGCACGAGGCGCCCGTCGACCATCACCGCGCCCCCGATCCCGGTGCCGACCGCGACAAGCACGGCCGACGATCGACCGGCGACGCTGCCTTCGCGCGCCTCGGCGACGAGGGTGGCCTGGGCGTCGTTGACCAGGACACACTCGCCGCCGACCCGTCCGGTGACCATGCTCGCCAGAGGCACGCCGTCCAGGAAGCGCAGGTTGGGGATCCACTTGGGCACCGCCGCAGTGGTCTGTCCCGGGAGGCCGATGGCGGTCCGGGAGACCGCGCGTCCCGCCGCCACCTCGTCGACCAGTCCGCCGAGGGCCTCCACGAGGTCATGGGGATTGCGCGGGACGGCGATCTCGCGCACGTCGCTGCGCGTTCCGTCGGCGTCCTGCCCGACGACGCGCAGCCGCGTGCCACCGACGTCGACGCCGACGGTCACGTACCCCCTGCCCATCACTTCACCCCTGTCCGGGCGATGCCCTGGACGAACACCCGTTGGGCGAGCAGGAACACCGCAAGGGTGGGCAGGCTGGCGATCAGCGCGCCCGCCATCACGACGTTCTGATACTGCACGCTGGTCGAGTACGACAGGAGGCGTGAGAGCGTGAGCACAATCGGGTACTTGTCCTCGGACTGCAGGATGGACAGCGGCCAAAGGAAGTTGTTCCAGTAGTAGACGACCGTGAACACCAGCAGGGTCACGACCGCCGGGCGCAGGAGCGGGAGCACGATGCGGGTCAGGATGCGCAGCTCACCGGCACCGTCGATGCGGGCGGCGTCGATCAGCTCGTCGGGCACGTCGGCGATGAACTGCCGCATCAGGAAGATCCCGAAGGCGTTGACCAGCCATGGGAGCATGACGCCCGCATACGTGTCCGACAGTCCCATGCTCGAGACCAGGTGGTACAGCGGGACGAGGGTCACGATCGGGGGCAGGAACATCGTGCCGATGACGGCCCAGAAGAGCGCGTCGCGGCCGCGGAACTGGTACTTGGCGAAGACGTAGCCGGCCAACACGCTGGTGATGAGCACAGAGACGCTACAGACGCCCGTGATGAGGGCACTGTTGAGGAAGGACTGCCCGAACGGCACGACCTCGAAGACCCTGGAGAACGCCTCGAAGCTCGGGTCCATGGGGAACCAGGTGGGGGGTATGCGCCCGAACTCCTGCGGACCCTTCAGGCTTGCGATCACGAGCCAGTACAGCGGGAAAAGCGGGATCGCCGCGGCCAGCACCAGCACCACGTAGAGCGCGAGGCGACCGGGCGTCATGCGGCGCCTGCCGCGCCGCGTCGGTCGTTGCAAGTCTCGTCCTGTCGTCGTCACGGTGCTCATGTGCGCCTCCGCAGGCCCTTGGAGACGACCGCGGCCACGAGACACAGCAGGATCAGCAGGCTGAAGGCCAGTGCGCTTGCCTCGCCGGCCAGACCGTTCTGGAAGGCGGTGCGCTGGATGTCGAACGACAGCACGTTGGTCGAGTTGGCCGGTCCGCCCTGGGTGAGCAGGTAGACCGGGTCGAAGACCTGGATCGAGTTGACGACCGTCATGAGGAACACGAACACCAGGGTGTTGCGTAGCAGCGGGATGGTGATGCTGACCGTCTGGCGGATGGGCCCGGCACCGTCGATGCGTGCCGCTTCGTAGACCTCTTCGGGGATCTGTGTGAGCCCGGCGACCAGGAGGACGACGTAGTAGCCGAGCATCTGCCAGACGTTGAAGATCACGAGGGAGATCAGTGCACTGCTGGGGTTGCTGAGCCACCCGGGTGAGGTGACTCCCAGAGCGGAGAGCGTGGCGTCGATCGGCCCGTAGCTCGGGGCGTACAAGTTGCTCCAAACGATCACGATCGCGACCGTCGGCACCACGTACGTGGCAAAGAGGATGACCCGCACGAGGCCGCGCCCGCGCAGCCGCGGGACATACAGCAGCAGCGCCAGCAGCACGGCCAGCGGGATCGTGATCGCTGCACTGAGCGCGACGTACACCACGGTGTTTCGCAGGGCGGCCAGGTGGGTCGACCCGGTGACGACCGCCCGATAGTTGTCGAGCCCGACCCAGTCCATGTCTGTGATCGGGGTGAACATCGACCAGCGGTGCAGGCTGATCCAGAACGTCATCACCATGGGTACGGCGATGAAGACCAGGATCAGCACCAGGGCAGGGCTCAGGAACCCGACCGCGGCCAGCCGGTGCCTCTTGACCGCAGTGCCGCGTCGCGCCGTCGGGGGGACCCCCCGAGCGCGGATCGTGCCGCGCCCGGGGGACTCGAGCATCACTGTCATGAGTCTCAGTTGCCCGCTGCCGCGAGTGCCGCGTCGACCTCGCCTGCGGCGGCCTCCATCGCCGCCTGAGCGCCCTCCTGGCCGAAGACCAGGCTCTCGATGTGCTTCTGCAACGCCTCGCTCGCAGCCGCCCCGCCGATCACTGTCGGGAAGGGTGTCGCATCGGCCAGGCCATCGACATAGGCGGCAAGGAAGGGGTCGGACAGCGCCTCAGCGTGCGCGTCGAGGTCCGACGTGCGGCTGGGCAGGATGCCCATCCCGACCAGGATGTCGCCCATGGCGGACGAGCCTGCTTCTCCCGAGTCGGGGCCGTTGAGGTAGGTCAGGAACTTCCAGGCAGCATCCTGCTGACCCTGGTCCGCGTTCCCGTTGACCATGGTGAGCCAGGAGTAGGAGATGCTCGAGGCCGTGTCACCGTCGGGCCCGACGGGGATCGGAGCCGTGGCGATGTCGGCGTAGGCGTCGCCCATCGCATCCTTGAGCGCGCTCTGCCACCAGTTCGCCATGATGATCATGCCGGTCTTCCCGTTGGCGAAGTTGTCGAGGAACGGGCCGGTGGTGTTGGCGTTCGCTGCGCTCATGTTCGGGTCGATCGAACCGTCGGCCAGCAGCTGCTCATAGAGCTCAGCCACCGCCACGACGCTCTCGTCGGTCAGTGCCGCCTTGCCGGAGTCGTCCAGCAGGTGGCCACCGTTGGACGCCGCCAGTGACAGGAACGGGTGCACAGCCCCGGACGACCAGTTCGTGATGACCCCGAAGCCCTGCTGCCCTGCACCGGCGTCGGTGAGCGCCTTGGCGTCGGCGACGAGTTCGTCGAAGGTCGCGGGCGGACCGTCCAGGCCGGCCTCCTCGAAGAGGCGCGTGTTGTAGTTGAGCGCGTAGAGGTCGACCTCGTTGGGGAAGCCGTAGACCACGCCGTCCTTGCTCGCCGCCTCGACGACGTTGCCCGGCCAGGCGTCGGTGATCGAACTGGACGTGTCGTCCGGTGCAGGTGCGGCGACCCCGTCACGCACCAGTTCGGGGAGCCACAGGTCGTAGATGCTGGCGATGGTGGGGCCGCTCCCGGACCCACCCTGGGTCCGGAGCGTGCTCAGCAGGTTGGCGAACGGGACCGCCTGGACCGTGACCGTGATGTCCGGCTCGATCTCCTTGAACCCCTCCGCTGCGGCCTCGAGCTGGGCGACCTGGTCCGGTCCCCAGTGCGTGAGGAACGTGATCTCCTGAGCAGCGCCGCCGCCCTCGGCTGCCGGCGTCGGCTCCTCATCCGAGGAGCAAGCGGTCAAGGCCAGCGCGGCCGCGCCGACGGCGAGCGCCGCGATCGGGCGCTGCCACCGGGAACTGACGTGTGTCATGTCTCTCTCCTTGTCAGACGTCACGCCAGGGCGTCGTTGCCACTGCCGCGATCTTTGACCTAATGTTGTAATAAATCTCCGCCGCTGGGAAGAGGGTACGCGACATCGTGGGCAACGATCCTGTTACGGCCGCATCGGGGTCGGCCGCCGACGCGCCGGCCGCGCAGACCGACGCGCCCGGCGTCTTGATGGAGGCAGAGATCGCCGAACAGCCCGCCATGCTCGAGCGTCTCCTGTCCGACGGTGACACCCAGGTCGCCGAGGCAGCGGCGGTGGTCCGCCGGCGCGAGCCCGCCACCGTCCTGTTGGTCGCGCGGGGCACCAGCGACCACGCTGCGCTGTACCTGAAGTACCTGATCGAGGTCCGGCTCGGCCTGCCCGTCGGACTCTGCTCGCCGTCGGCACACACCGTGTACGGCGCGAACCCGTGGGGCCCGCACACCCTGGTGATCGGCATGAGCCAGAGCGGTGGCTCCCCGGACCTCGTCGCAACGCTTGGCGCTGCCCGCGCCGCAGGGGCCACCACACTTGCCTTGACGAACGCGCCCGCGTCGGACCTGGCGCGCGCCGCCGAGCTGACCGTCGACGTGCGAGCCGGCGCCGAGCACTCGGTGGCAGCGACCAAGAGCTACACGGCCGAGCTTCTCGCGGCCTACTGCCTCGTCGAGGCGCTGCAGTGTCGAAGCGGCGGCGCCGAGAGCGTGCCCGCAGCGGCTGCGGCGGCACTCGGCACCGCGAACACCGTCACGGAGGTGGCCAACGAGCTTGTGAACGCCAGGCACCTCATCGTGACCGGCCGTGGCTTCGCGTACCCGACGGCGCGCGAGGCGGCACTCAAGCTCATGGAGACCTGCTACCTCCCCACCTTGGCCTTCAGCGCTGCCGACCTCCGCCATGGGCCCTTCGCGCTCCTCTCGCCCGACGTTCCAGCCCTCGTTCTCACACCGACCGGGCGGACGAACGCAGCAATGACGGACCTCGTGGCCAAGATCGTGGCAACCGGCTCGCCCGTGACCAGCGTCGGCCCCCCACCCGGCCATCCCGGCGCGCGACGGCACATCACGACGGAGCATCACCTGGCGGAGGACCTGGCGCCGATCGTCGACATCATCCCCCTCCAGCTGCTGGCACTCGAACTGGCCCGCGCCAAGGGCTTCAACCCGGACGCGCCGCGATCGCTGCAGAAGGTCACCGAGACGCTGTGACGCCACGAGCGTGCAACCGTCAGGAAGTGGTCGCTGGCGGCGACGTCGTCGCAGGCTGGAACCCGGCTGCGGTCGAGGCCGGCGGTCGCTCGCGAATTGTCTGCCCGGTCGTCGCGCCGGAGGGCGCCCCCCGGGGCACCCCTTCGGTCGAGCCCGGCATGGTGATCCGGGCGGGCGGGGCGCTGTTCGAGTGGAACTGAACGGCAGCATCGCAGCGAGGCTCTCTCGTCCTGGTGGGGGCCTGCTCCTCGATCTCGACGGCACCTTGGTCCAGAGCGAGGCAGTGCACCAGCGTGCGCTCCGGGACTACTTCGTCGCGCGCGGGTGGCAGGTCGCGGACGACGTGGTCCGCGAATTCTCGGGCCGTCGCGCACGCGAGGTCTTCCGAGTTCTCGACGGACCGTGGACGGGAGAGGACCCGGCTGCGGTCGCCGAGGACGTCCTAGAGGTGCTGCGCGGCATGGCGGTGCGCCCCGAGCCTGTTCCAGGTGCGACGCGCCTGCTGGCCGCGTGCGCGACGATCGGGCTGCCGATGGCCGTCGTCACCTCGGCTCAGCGCGAGTGGGTCGCGGCCGCTCTCGAGCTTCTCGGGGCTGCGGAGTTCGGTGTACGTACTGTCACCGCGGAGGACTGCACACACGGGAAGCCTGATCCAGAGCCGTTCCGCCGCGGGGCAGAACTCCTTGGCCTCGACCCGAGCGGTCTGGTCGCGGTTGAGGACTCCCCTGCCGGGATCGCCTCCGCCTGCGCGGCGGGGGTCGGGTACGTGATCGGTCTGACGACCAGCCGACCGGCACACGCGCTCAGGGCAGCGGGCGCGAGAGAGACTTCCGCAGACCTGACGGCGCTCACCACCACGGTGGAGCGACAGGCTCTCCACCGTGGGACGGCCAGCATGTGAACGGGCCGCCTCGCACCGCACGGCACGTACGCGGCCTATTATCCCGCGTGCTGGAAGCACCAAGGGAGCGTGTCGGCCTCGTCACGGTTGCGGCGCACCTCCCGGCTGACCGTCGACGCCGGGCGCCCCAGCTCTCGACCGATGGCGCGCAGGCTCGCGCCGGCCCGGACCCGGTCGGCGATCAACACCCGCTCATCCTCGGACAAGAACCTCCCCGACAGGCACGTCGTCCTCGAGGTAGCCATGGGTGGATAGTGCAGCTCGTCTCCCGAGCTGTAGGTGACCGTGCGCCCGTACCGCCAGCGTGTTCCCGTGCGCCGGTTCACCCCGACAAGGCGGCACGCCTCAGAGTTGCTCACCCCCTTGGCGATCAACCCGGCGAACTCCCGACGTTGCGCCATCAACGGCGCCGGCCCCGGCACCCCTACCCGACCCCGCGCAGATCCCATCACGACCTCCAACACCCTCCGGTGTTGCCGTCGTTCGCTGGAATCCGCCCTGTCATACTCACCCCGCAAGGGCTCTTGACGCTGGGCTTCGACCCGACCCGTTTCCAGACCGAGCCGCCAGCCTGCTACCGGGCCTCCTGGCAGCTACCCGAACCGGACTCTCACCGGCAGGCGACGACGAGCTTACGAACGAAGATCTCCTACATCAGGACCCCTCCGATCTACTGGGCGCACGAAAGATCGAGGCTAGAAGACTGCTGAACAATGCCGTGTCGTCGTTGGCTCGGTCGCTGGGTCCGGGAGACTCGAGGGGTGCAGGGACGTAGCGATCCGCAGCGGGAACTGTTCGACGTCGAGTCGGTAGCAGGGCATCTGCTGCCCCGGGGTGGGGTGTTCGCCTTCTTGGCCGCGCACCGCGAGGACGTCTTCCCCGACGCGATGTTCACGGACTTGTTCCCCTCGGGCCGTGGCCGGCCCAGCGTTCCGGCGTCGGTGGTGGCCACGGTGTTGGTCCTGCAGGCACTGCACGGGCTTTCCGACCGGGAGGCCGCTGAGGCGGTGACCTTCGACCTGCGGTGGAAGGCGGCGTGCGGGATGGCGGTGAGCGCCCCGGCGTTCCATCCCACGACGTTGACGTACTGGCGGGCCCGGTTGGCTCGTTCGCAGCGCCCGAATCGGGTGTTCGAGGCCGTCCGGGAAGTCGTGGCGGCCACCGGGGTGCTGGCCGGCAAGAGCCGTCGGACCCGAGTTGCACAGGTCTAGTGCCCTGGTCGGGTGATTGGTGGGAGCTTGTCGAGGATGTCGCGGCGTCGGTGGGGATGGTGGGTTCGGCGGTGAGGTGGTGGTCGTCGATGGCGATGACGACCGACCGCAGCGGTCGCAGGGTCCGCACGAGTTTCTTGGCTCATCGCAATCGAGGGTGTAGTTGGGGTCTGAAGCCGCCGGTCTCGAGCAGGCTGCGGGCGATGTAGTGGGTGA
>Ga0209745_1000292_pt1 | contig 29987 bp, 24 predicted proteins | sample BarGraNGADG00312_FD_184495 | JGI IMG/M metagenome (GOLD analysis project Ga0209745, IMG submission 184495) | Arctic peat soil microbial communities from Barrow, Alaska - Barrow Graham LP Ref core NGADG0004-312 (SPAdes) (version 2) | ecosystem: Environmental > Terrestrial > Soil > Wetlands > Peat...
CCTGGGCCGGTAGAGAAGCGTCACCGGAATTCCCCATACCGGCACGTGGCGCCAGTGTCGCTCGGATAGGGTGTCGTAGCCAGGCATCTTCCTGCCGCATCGTGAATATACGGGCTTTGAGCGCTTGTTGGCGACCAGTTCGGCGACGATCTCTCCGCCCTTTTCGCTCACCTTCTCTACCCTGTGCCCCTTCAATCCCAGCGTGCGCCGTACTAGACTGGCAATGTGCATTTCTCCCTCCTGTGTCCTGGCGTTATTTGAGCAACCAGAAACTAGAGGGAGAATGCCGTCATGACAAGGTTTATCTGGGTTCGGTCACCCACAGATTCTTGTGAGGACCCAAAAAAATGCAAAAAGGGGTCAGACCCCTTCTTGCCAAACTGTACCTGTGCAAGCAGTTGCCCGAAATCATTGAATGGGTGTTACGCTTCTGTTTTGCTGATAGTAATAGCGAAAGCTCCGCGTGGCCGCCGCTGGGGAGGAAAAGGTGGGCCCGCAATGAAAACAGGGAAGAGGCAACGTGCAGCTGAAGATGCCATGGGTAGACACGAGGAGATGCCGCAAGGAACTTGAATGCAGGGCGGCAATCCTGTGTAAGATAGGAGCGTTCAAGGAAGGCGAGCCGGGTCCGGAAGGGACGAGCAAGGATTTCCCGAAGGTGGACCTCGAGGCCTGCAAGCGCTGTGGTGACTGCGAGCACGCGTGTCCGTACGGCGCGGTCAAGATGATATAGTCGCTCCGGCGGCGAGGGAGGAGAGATGGCAGTAGTCGAGGTAACCGAGGCGAACTTCGACGAGGAGATCATGAATGCGGGGAAGCCGGCCGTCGTGGACTTCTGGGCGGCGTGGTGCGGGCCCTGCAGGATGATGCACCCGATCATCGAGGAACTCGCGAAAGACATGGAGGGGGAAGCCGTCGTCGGCCGGTGCAACGTGGACGAGAACCAGGGCCTGGCGATGAAGTACAACGTCACGGCAATCCCGACCCTCGTAGTGTTCAAGGACGGCAAGCAGGTCGACACGCTCGTCGGCGTGACCCAGCCCGAAGTCCTGAAGCAGAAGCTCGGCGCCGGCGTCTGATCGGAAGACCGACCAACTGAAAGGCGGACCGGGGGCTCACTCACGCGCCCTCGTCACACTTTGGACATCAAAGGATTCATCCCCAATACCATGCTGGACTGGGAGGGCATGCTCGCCTCCACCATTTTCCTGCCCGGATGCAACTTCCGCTGCCCTTTCTGCCAGAACCCCGACCTTGTCGTGAGGCCCTCGACGCTCGAGTCGGTCCCCTTCTCCTACATCGAGGAGTTCCTCATCGACAGGTTCGGCTGGATCGACGGCGTCTGCATCACCGGCGGCGAGCCCTGTATGCACGAGGACCTTGCGCAGCTCTGCGAGAAGATCAAGTCCGACGGATTCGGCGTGAAGCTGGACACCAACGGCAGCTATCCCGAGCTCCTGGAACTGCTCATCGAAGAGGAGATGCTCGACTTCATCGCGATGGACATCAAGACCCAGCTCGATCCGGGCCCGTACCGTGTCGCGTCGGGGTGCGACTGGCCCGACCTCGTCGAGCTGGTCGACCGCAGCATCGACCTCATAATCAACTCCGGCCTTCCCCACGAGTTCAGGACGACCGTGGTGCCCATCCTGCACTCGCCGGCTGACATAGCCCGGATCGCCGAGCGGCTGCAGGGCGACAAGGTGCTGGTCCTCCAGCATTTCAGCCCGAAGGAGACGCTCGACCCGAGGTTCTCAGAGCTCAAGCCCTTCACCAGCGAGGACATGAAGAGCATGGTCCGCGAGGCGAAGAGGTTCGTGCAGAAGTGCGTCGTGCGAAACGCACCGCCGGGCATGGACCAGTGAGGCCCGCGTGAAGGTGCTCCCCGACTGCTATACCTGCGCGATGAGGCAGGCCGTCTCCGCGGCGCGCCTCGCGACCGACGACGTCTTTCTGCAGCACCAGTGTGCCAGCGAGGCCGGGCGCATCATCTCAAGGACATCAATGGAAATGACCCCGCCCGAGGCGGGCGAGGAGCTCTACGCCGCGGTGCGACGGATCTGCGACGTGGACGACCCGTTCAGGGAGCAGAAGCAGAAGCAGAACAAGGCCGTCGAAGACCTGCTCCCCTGGCTGAGGGAGACGGTCGCGAACGCCGACGACCCGCTGGGGATGGCGATCAGGCTGGCGATCGCCGGCAACGCGGTCGACCCGGGGGCACAAGAGTCTTTCGACCTGGAGCAGAGCGTGATGGAGGCTGTGGGCCGGGAGGACGACCTCGACGACCTTATCGCGATGGAGGCCGCCATCGCCGATGCCGACAACGTGCTGCTGGTCGCCGACAATTGCGGCGAGATAGTGTTCGACCTCATCCTGCTGGAGGCGCTGCGCGACGCCGGCTGCTCTCGGATCGCCGTAGCCGTTCGAAGCGGCCCGATCATCAACGACGTGACGGCGGTCGAGGCGAGAGAGGTCGGCATCGACTCGCTCGCGGAGATAATAGAGAGCGGCATGGTGATGCCCGGCACACTGCTGTCAAAGGCCACGCCCGATTTCATCGAAGCGTTCGAGGCCGCGGACCTGGTCATCTCGAAAGGCCAGGGGAACTGGGAGACGCTCGAGGACTGCGAGCGCGAAGTGTTCTTCCTGCTGCAGGCGAAGTGCCCCGGCGTCGCGCAGATGAAAGGCTGCCGCGTCGGCTCGCCTCTCCTGATCCACGAACCCGACTGTCGATGACTCCCATTCCGGATATTGAGCCGCGACTTCAGTCGCGCAGGGCGAAAGCGCGGTTGAAACCGCGCCCCAATCTATAAGTGGGTTATCCCAATGGGTTCTTGATCCGCGGGGCGAGGAGCGTGCAGATGTCCACCACTTCAAGAGGTTTGCCCGCTGACTCCATCGAGTCCGAAAGGTTCTGCTCGCACCACGGGCACGTTGTCACCAGCAAGCTTGCGCCCGTCGTTCCCGCAGCGATGCAGCGCTTGCGCCCGATCTCCTGCGCCAGCTCCGGGAAAGCTGTCCGGACCCCACCGCCCGAGCCGCAACAGGCGGCGTTCTCGCGGTTGCGTTCCATCTCGGCCAGTTCGATGCCACCCGCTGCTTCGAGCAACTTCCGCGGCTCGTCGAAGACGCCGCATCCGCGGCCGAGGTGACATGGGTCGTGCCAGGTGACGACCACATCCTCGCCGGGCGCGAATGATAGCGCCCCCGACTCGACTGCTTCTGCGAGCACCTGCGAGACGTGCACGACCGGCACGTCGAAACCTTCGACGACCTCAGAGTAGCCGCCGAGCGTGGACATGCACCCGGGGCAGAGTGTAATGACGCGGTCGACCCCGGACTCCTGTATCCGTTTCGCGTTCTTGCGCGCGAGGTCTTCGAAAAGGTCCCGGTCGCCGAGTCGCAGGACAGGGCTCCCGCAGCAGAGCTCGTCTTTGCCCAGTGTCGAGACGTCGACCCCCGCGGCCCGAAGCAGCTTCACAGCATCGGCCGCGACCTCCTTCGACATGTACGCCAGCGAGCAGCCCGCAAAGAAGAGCGACGTGCCAGCGCCGGGCTTCGACAGCTCGAGCCCTTTCGCCCACGCCCCGCGTCTCGCACGCGGCTGCATCCACGGGTTCGAGTAGTTCTTGACGCTCGCGAGCATGGCGCGGTGCTCCTCGAGGGGCATCGCGCCGGCGCGGACGGCTTCGGTCCTCACCGCCCTGAGGATCTCGTCCGGCTTCACCCCCGCCGGGCACTCGACCGCGCACTGGCCGCAGGTCGTGCAGAGAGCGAGTCCCCTGTCGATGGCAAGCCCGAAGTCGGCCCCGCCGCCCGTCCCTATGTAAGGGGCGAGCGAGACCCCGACCCCGCCGAGGTGCCCCTGCCAGCCGTAGTCCGAGCCCATGACGTCGTAGACCGGGCAGGTCAGCAGGCAGGCGCCGCAGCCGACGCAGTTCAGCGCGGGCCGCACCTCTTCGTCGGCCAGCACGTCGGCACGACCGTTGTCTATGAGCAGGACGACTATCTCCCTCGGCCCGTGGACGCCGAGGTAGAGCTCCTTCTCGATGTCGGCGGTCCGGCTCGGCCCGCCGATGACCCTGACGAAGTTCGCCAGCGGCTGGCCGGTGGCATGGAACGCCTCGACCTTCAGCATGTTGAGGGCTTCCTCGATGTCAGGGTAGACCTTCTCGGGAGATGCCAGCACGATCAGCTTCCCGGGCCGCTGCGAGACGATGTCGATGTTGCCCTCGTTGTGCATCAGGACGATCGCGCCTTCGTCCGCCGTGAGCGCGTTCGCCCCGGTCAGCCCGACCTGCGCCTCGTTCATCAGCGGCAGGATGTCGGCGAGCACTTCGCGTATGAGCGCGTGCGGCTCTGTCTCCACATCGCGGCCGAGGTGTTTGCCGAGTATACGCGCCACATCGTACCTGTCGAGCTGGGCGCACGGGCCCGTCGGATGGACCGCCGGCTCGCCCCCGAGCTGGATGATACGGTCGCCGATGTCGGTCTCGACGACGGTGATTCCTTCCTTGCCGAGCGCGGCCGTGAGGCCGATCTCCCGTGAAAGGTTGGATTTCGATTTCACGAGCAGCTTCTCGCCGCTCATCTCTTCGATGACCGCGGACACGGTCTCGGCTGCGGTAGCGACGCGCCTTACCCGAATGCCGCCGGCCTCGAGGTTCTCGACCGCGACGTCGAGCAACTCCTCGTTCCCGACCGAGCTCTCGCGGACGGCCTGGAGGCGCTCCTTGCGCGCGTCGAGGTCGCCCATGCGCGACAGGTACTTCTCGCGCTTCTCGAGCACACCGCGAAACGCCGCGCGCATCTGCTCGAGTGCTTCGGGGGTGGAAACCGCCCTGCTTACCTTGTTATTGATCTCATCAGACATGGTGACACTGTAAGCGAGAGGCCTCTCGTACTCAAGGAGCCTCATCAAATTCGCAAAATGCGAAAAAGGTGTCAGGCACCAAATTCGCAAAATGCGAAAATGTGAGCATTATTCACCGTTTGAAAGAATAAGAAGCGCCCCGCTCATTCGAACGGGGCGCGGTTTTTTCAGGCAGTTCCATCTCGCACTCGCTACGACGCGCCTACGGCGGCGCCGCGCGGTGCTCGCTAGAAGCAGAACAGGTGGTTCGGGTCTACCTGCGTGCGAAGGACGTCCAGCTCCTCCTCAGTCGGTTTCGGCGTCTCGACGACGTCGTCGTCGACGAGCAGCTCGAAACCGGTGAACTGCTGGATGATCTCCGGGTTCACGCCCGGGTGGTATGAGAGCAGCTTCATCCGGCAGCTCTCCTCGTCGAAGCCCATCAGGCCCAGGTGCGATATCACGCGCCAGGGGCCGCCCCCGATAAGGCCGGCCTTCTCGCGCTCGCCGGGCCCCCCGAGGAAGCCGGGCGTCGTGATGTAATCGACCTTCTCCGGGAACCGCTCCGGCAGGTGCAGGCCCATGAAGATGAGCCGCTGGCACAGGGACGCCATGTCGTTGGCGCCGCCCGACCCGGTCAGCCTCACCGAGCACTTCCCGTACGGGCCGATGCACGTCGCGTTGATGTTCCCGTACATGTCGACTTGCGCGCCGCCCAGGAAGCCGACGTCCGCGTAGCCGGCCCTGGCGTGGCCGAACACCGAAGACATCGAGAGGATGATCGGCGCCTTGTAGAACGTCAGCGGGTCCGCGACGGACCAGGGCAGCACCTTGGGCTCCGGCCCGATCGAGCCGCCCTCGTAGATGGACATCATCTGCGGCGCGTGCGACTTGTGTGCCAGGAGCGCCCCGACGAGGGGAAGCCCTGTTCCGACGAAGACGCTGTCCCCGTCCTGGATGAGCCTCGAAGCGATTACCGCCAGCAGCTCCCTCGGTGTATAAGTGACTTCGCTCATTGCTTCCCTCCTTAGATTGCTCGCTTGGCGACTTCTTCGTAAGTCCAGTCTATATCCGCCCCGGTGCCCCACACGCCGAGGTTGCTGTAGGCCGCGGCGCACGCGAGCCGCTCGAGCCGCTTCACGTACTCGAGGGTGTCGATGCCCTCTTCCTGCGCGGCGAGCTCGATCATCTGGTAATGGTTCTCGGTGCCGTAGATGTACTTGTCGACCCAGTCTTTGGTCGCCTCGGGCGTCTTCCACTCCACGCGGACGACCCGCTCCTGGAGAGGCCTGTCGAAGTAGTACATGAGCGGCATGTCGCCGGGCCACGCGCCGTAAGGCACCTCACACACGGCGTCCACGCAGTACCACGGGATTATGTTCTGGTACGGGTTCGCCCTCATGTCCAGCGTGTCCACTATCCTCTCGCAGGTCACGACCACCTTGCGTGCGGCCAGCGCTATCGCCGTGTCGTTGACCTGCAGCCCCCAGGCGCGCCCGTTCCCGTAGATGTCCGCGTGGTGGACGTGGATTATGGCGATGTCAGGGTAGATCGCGGGGATCAGGCACACCGGCTCGCCGGTCCACGGGTCCTCGGCCACTTTGATGAAGGGGTTGTTGTTGATGATGTCCGAGCCGAGCATGCTCTTGCTCGCGACGTAGTTGACGCCCTGCTCCGCGGCACGAAGCCCGAGAGCGAGGCCGCCGTGGCTCCACTCGGCGAAGACCTTCAGCGTACCCGCCTCGACACCGCGCCTGAACGGCGCGATCAGCCCGCGCATCTCGACGCCGACATACGCGACGTGGGCGCCCTCGATGCCGCCGAACTCGTGCCAGATGTTGTTCAGTCCACCCGGCGTATAGATGCCTACCAGGTCCTGTTTCTTCTGCCGTCCTATCTCCCAGTACGCGGCGAGCGGACCTCTCGCATAAGCGAACCCGGTCTCCACCAGTGAATCGCCGTCCTCCACGTACTGGGCGACGGCGTCTTTGAGCGGCATTCTCTTGTCGTTAAGAGCCCTCGATTTCTTGAGCTTCCACTCCCTGGCCATTTCGTGATCGAACAGCCGGTCATTGGCGTGGGCCATCTCTACAGCACCTCCTCGTCTTTCCAGTGTTTCGCGAAGACATTCTATCTCAAATGAGTGGGAGGCGCGGTGGGCACGCGGGGACACCGACTCATGCCTGGTGAAGCTGTCCGCGGTCCCCCGGCACCGTTCCCGGCGACCCTCAGGTCGCCCCTGGTGAAACCTGCTGTGCCTGGTCTGCTTACCGGGCGCGAGAGTTATAATATTCGCACCTGTTGCGTTCCCGGGAAGCCATTCTTCCCTGAACTCGAGACGGCTGCGGAACGTGGCGAAAGGAGCGGTACCGATGGAGACTGTGTCCGGCATGGTCAGGGACAGGGTGCGGAAATACGGCGACCGCACGATGATGAAGGTCAAGCGCGGCGGTTCCTGGAAGGAGATCAGCTGGAACGAGTTCTACGACGCCTCGCGCTGCCTGGGCCTCGCGCTGATATCCCTCGGAGTCGAACCGGGCGACCGCGTGGCGATATTCTCTCCCAACAGCCCTGAGTGGCAGATGGCGGACATCGCTTCGGTGTCGATCGGCGCGGCGGACGTGCCGCTCTATTCCACCATCACCGGCAAGCAGGCGCAGTACATCATCGACGACTCCGGGTCGAAGGTGGTCTTCGTCGGCACTAAGAGCCACCTGGACCGGGTGCTCGAGGTGCGCGACGAGTTGCCCCAGCTAAAGAAGATAATCACCATCGACAACTCGACCTCGGACCACCCGGACGTCATGACATGGGACGAGGCCATCGCGATGGGAAAGGCGTCCGAGAACGCCGATGAGTTCGAGAAGCGCTGCGAGGCCGTTGAGCCCTCAGAATTGTGCAGCATCGTCTATACCTCGGGAACCACGGGTAACCCGAAGGGCGTCATGCTGCTGCACAGCAACTTCATGTCCAACGTGGCCACGGCGTCCGAGCTGGTGCACCTGAGCGACACGGACATATGCCTTTCCTTCCTCCCGCTCAGCCACTCGCTCGAGAGGATGAGCGGCTACTACACCTCGGTGTACAACGGCGTTACGATCTGCCACGCGCAGTCGATCGATACGATCATCGACGACATCGGCGAGATAAAGCCTCACTATATGGTGAGCGTCCCGAGGCTGTACGAGAAGTTCCACGCCGGCGTGCTGGCGAACATCGCCACCGAGTCGCCGATGAAGCAGAAGATATTCAACTGGGCTGTCGTGGTCGGCAAGCAGGCGAGCGAGTACAAGGTCAACCACAAGCCCGTGCCCGGGATGCTGAACTTCAAGCTCAAGATCGCGGACAAGCTTGTGTTCTCAAAGATCAAGGAGAAGATGGGCGGCCGGCTGCGGTTCTTCTTCTCGGGTGGCGCTCCCCTGGCGAAGGAGATCATGGTCTTCTTCTATGCGATGGGCATCCTGATCCTCGAGGGCTACGGCCTCACCGAGACCTCGCCGGTCATCACGTTCAACCGCGAGGAAGCGATGAAGTTCGGCTCGGTCGGCCAGGCGATACCCGACGTCGAGGTCAAGATCGCCGCCGACGGCGAGATCCTGGCGCGCGGCCCGAACGTCATGAAGGGCTACTGGAACCGCCCCGAGGAGACCGCCGAGGTCATGGAGGGCGGGTGGTTCCACACCGGCGACATCGGGCACGTGGACGAGGACGGTTTCCTGTTCATCACGGACCGCAAGAAAGACCTGATCGTCACCGCCGGCGGCAAGAACATCGCCCCCCAGAACATCGAGAACCAGCTCAAGCTGAACAAGTACATCGAGCAGGTGTGCGTCCTCGGCGACAGGAGGAAATACCTGTCGGCGCTGGTGGTCCCCGACTTCGCATCGATCGAGGACTGGGCGAAAGAACATGGTATCAAGTTCAACAGCAGGGAAGAGCTGGTCGCTGACCCGAAAGTCAACGAGATGTACCGCAAGGAGATCGACTCCATGCTGGTCGACTTCGACAAGCACGAGAACCTCACGAAGTTCACGCTGCTGCCCGAGGAGCTGACCGAGGAGTCGGGCATGCTGACCCCGACCTTGAAGGTCAAGCGGAAGGTGGTCGGCAAGGCGTACGAGAAAGAGATCGACTCGATGTACCCGGGGGACTGACGGGCAGCTATTCCCGGGGCCTCGCGGACAGAATTATACCGGCGCCCGTACGGAGCGCTTCTGTTAATATTCTCTGTGATAACAGAGTCTCTACATGAAAGAGGTGAACGATGGGAGCGCACAGCAAGCGAGCGGGCTCGAAGTGCGGACGGGCGATGGTCCTTATTGCGGGCCTGGCCCTCATCGCACTGATGCTCGTACCCGCTGTCCCCGCCCTTGCCCAGGTAGCCCCGACCATCAATAACATGCTGCCGGCTCGCGGCCCTGTCAACACGCCGGTCACGATCACGGGCTCCAACTTCGGGACGCAGGTTCCGACCAGCCAGGTCACGTTCAACGGCGTGGCCGCCAGCCCGCTGTTCTGGAACGATTCCTTCATCGAGGTGCTGGTGCCGACCGGCGCGACGACCGGCCCGGTAGTAGTATCCACGATCTTTGGTCCCAGCAACGCGAAGAACTTCGAGGTAACCTCGATCCCGCAGCCGCAGCAGACATGGTATCTCGCCGAGGGCTCGACGGCTTACGGCTTCGACAGCTACATCATGATCCAGAACACCACCGCGAACGACGCGACGGTCCAGGTCGTGTACAACACCAGCTTCGGCAACGTGCCTAGGCCCGGCCTGGTCGGCGTTCCTGCGAGCGCCCGGGTGACCCTGCACGTCAACAGCGAGCTTCCGAACATGGACTTCTCCGCGACCCTGGCAGCGAGCCAGCCTGTCGTGGTCGAGCGCTCGATGTACTGGAACAACCGCATCGAGGGCAGCGAGTCGATCGGGACGACTGCGCCGAACAAGAACTGGTATCTCTCCGAGGGCTATACGGACCAGGGCTTCCAGACGTACGTCCTGTGCCAGAACCCGCAGACAGTAGCGGCGACCGTCAACATCACTTACATGTCGTCCAAGGGCGTGGTCAAGAAGCAGCCCTTCACGGTGGGTGCCGGCCGGCGCTTCACGGTCGACGTCAACAAGGACGTCCCCGGGGCGGAGGTCTCGACCCAGGTCGTGTCGGACCAGGACATCGTCTGCGAGCGCTCTATGTACTGGGACAACAAGCGCGGAGGGCATGACTCGATCGGCGTGACGCAGGGCTCGAAGAGCTGGTATCTCGCCGAGGGCTCCACCCGCTGGGGCTACAACACTTACCTCCTGATCCAGAACCCTACGGCCAACTGGGCGAACGTCGACGTGAGCTACAACACGGCCGGCGGGCCGCAGGTGAAGCCTGCGTTCATGATGCCGCCCCAGAGCAGGAAGACCATCTACGTCAACGAGGACGTGCCAAACACCGACACTTCCATCCAGGTCATAAGCGACCAGGACGTGATCGCCGAGCGCTCGATGTACTGGAACAACGGGACCGGCAGGGCCGGGCACGAGACAGTGGGGATGCCGGCGCCCGCCACCAGCGTGTTCCTCGCCGAGGGCTCGACAGCCTGGGGCTTCGACACGTTCATCTGCATCCAGAATCCTAACGACGTGAGCGTCAACGTGAACATCACTTTCATGACGAAGGGCGGCGCGGTCGCAGGGCCGGTCGTCAACATCGCGAGAGGCTCGCGCGTGACGCTCCATCTGAACGACATCATCGCGAACCAGGACGTTGGCACCAAGGTCCAATGCAACATGCCGATAATGGCTGAGAGGGCTATGTACTGGCAGAACAAGGGCGGTGGCACCTCGTCCATAGGCTGGACGCAGTAGCGAAGACGCTCGATCATTGACCGGCACGGGAGGGGAACCGGGCCGGGACGGGGGTGGTCCGAAATGATCCTCGAGCTGATTGGAAAGGCGACCGGGACGGTGATCGGCTACGGTAAGCTGCTCACCAGCACGATGAGCGCGCTCTCGCCGCGCGTCATCGCCGAGGCGATCAACAGCAACCCGAAGTTCCTGCCCGAGCTGATGGACAACCTCGACACCAGCGTGCTCCTGGGTGCGCTCGAGGAGAACCCCGAGTTCCTGGTGGACTTCCTGAACGAGATGGACCCAGCGCCGATCGCAAATGCGATAAACGCCTGCCCCGAGGTGCTGACCGCGACGATAGACGTGCTCGCTCCCGAGGTGATGGCGGACGTGATCAGCGGGAACCCCGGTTTCATCATCGGGCTGATGCGCAACATGGACCCCGAGGTGCTGGCGCGGGCGATCAACGAGAACCCCGAGTTCGTCACCAGCCTGTCGCGCAAGATCTCACCGACCATGCTGGCCGGCGTCGCCAACAAGAACGCCGCCTGGGTCTCCGAGCTGGTCGCGGCGATAGATCCCCAGTCGGTCGCAGGCATCATGAACGACAACCCGGAATGGGTTGGCGAGATGATGCAGGCGCTCGACCCCGCGGCTCTGGCCGGCGCGCTCAACTCGGCCGGCGATTGGATGAAGGCTTTCCTGCGCGAGGTGGACCCGTCGGTGATGGCGGGCTCGATGGACGAGCTGGTAGGTCTGCTCGAGCGCGTGCTCGACAGCCTGAGCCCGGACACACTCATCTCGCTCGTCAACCGGCTGGCCCGTAACGGCGTGCTCCAGCAGGTCGCGCTCGAGATGGCGGTCGAGATCCCGATGCGGCAGAAGTACATGCCCAGCACGGTGCAGCTGATGGGCGCCAGCCGGATGAACCCGAACCGCAAGGCGAAGACGAACCACAACGCGTCGCGCGTGCTGCCCAACGTGTAGGCAGGCCGCCGCGTCAATAGAAGCTACCTCGAGGTCTGATACGTGAACGTAAACCAGGTACTCTTCTACAACTTCTCCAAATTCGTGGCTGGCCCGGCGATCGCCACCAGGCTCCACCTGCGCTGTGAAGGCCTCGAGAACATCCCGAAGGAGGGTGGCGCCGTCATAGTCTCAAACCACCGCTCGCTGCTCGACCCGGTGGTCATCGGCTACAAGGTCACGCGCCAGATAAACTTCGCCGCGGCATCCTTCGCCTTCGACATGCCGGTCATCCGCTCGGTGTTCAGCGCGTTCGGGGCCATCCCCCTGAACGTCTTCGGGGGCGAGAAGAGCAAGGCGGACATGGAGAAGGCTGTCACACTCCTCCAGGACGGGGAGCTCGTGGGAGTCTTTCCGGAGGGAGTGCATACCCTCGCGCACCCGAAGCGCGTGTCCAAGATCCAGAACTTCAGGACCGGGTTCGCAAGGGTGGCGCTACAGGCGCGCGTCCCGATCATACCTGTGGCGGTCGTGGCCCGTGGAGAGAGAAACCTGCCCAAGCTGCCGCCGTCGCTGGTCAAGCCCTTCTTCGACCACCCTGAGTTCCAGGACGGGGTGCAGTGGATCATCTACAAGCGGGTCCTGGTGCGGATCGGAAAGCCCCTCGACCTCGGGGAGATGTACGACGAAGAGCATACCAAGCAGGCGATCGACAGCGCGAGCGGCAAGGTCAGGCGCATCATCATAAAGCTCTACAACGGAGAGGACCTCGATCGCTTCCTGACGGACGAGAGGCCTTTCGATTTCGTCTACGAGAGGGTATGAGGTGGATGCAGCAGTGGCAGCGGAAGAAGTAGAGGAACGGAAGGGCACCGCCGTCCGTATCTCGATCTTCACTTACATCGTGATCGGGCTCGCGGCGCTCGAGCTCATCGCCATCGCGATATCGCTGTCCCAACCGTGGGGCATAAGCCCGGCGGGCAAAGAAATAAGGCTCGGCCTGGAAGGGCTCATCCCCTGGTTCATGTTCGTCCCGGTCCTGCTGCAGCTCGGGTTCTTCACGCTCAAGACGCGGGCGTTCCGGACGTTCTACATCGTCCTCAACATGCTGATCGCGCTCTTCGTCGGCTTTATCAACTACCTGACACTGATCAGGTTCGACACGTCTTTCAAGTTCGGCTTCTACATGGTGTTCATCGCGGCAGCGCTCGCGATCGTCGCCGGCGTGGTGGAATCGCTCGAGAACGTGTTCTTCCCGCGCATGCTCGCGCGCGGCACCGCCCGCGAGATACCCCTGGGCAAACACTAGCGATCCGGGGTCAGGTCTCTGCGTTCTCACGATTCCCTGTTTACCCCCGGTCTCTCGCATTCGCCTGCGGCGAACGTCATGTCGCATCACTTGCAAATGGGGTCAAACCTAAAAACTTGCATAACAGGTTGTATTGTGGGCAGAGAGCGATGCAAGTTTTTGGGTTTGACCCCATTTGCAAGATAGCTCATTCAACAGACCGGAGATCAAGGTTCAAACGGGTGTATGCCCAGGGTGCGATTTCTTACACCGAGTCCCATCAGAATAGACCGGGTCCGAGCCCAGACTGATAAACACTGGTGTGAAGCGTTACGAAGAGGTCACATACTCGAAAAGCGTTAGGAGTCCCTCCCAGCCTCCGCCCCGGAGGAATATGGTGAGAGGACGCGTAGTCATGAATGACACGCGTCCCTCACGGGCCAGGGCCTAATGTAAGCCAGGGTTTGAAGGTAACCGCCTGTCTGATCACCCTGGCGGTGGAGGCTGAGCCGCTTGGACTGGCCTTTTCCTGAGAGGTTTATTGCCTTCTTCGTGGAAAGCAGCGGCATGGGTTCAAGCGAAGGAGGCTGATAATGGCGGCTGTGGAGGATAACAAAAAGAATTACGGCGCGTGCATATGCGCGGCGTGCCCCAGCTACCCGGGCGGCGACGATCCAATTCTTTACTGCGCGAAGGGCAAGAGCCCGATGAAGATCGACCAGGTGAGTTGCGTCTGCCCCGGTTGCCCGGTCTGGGCGGACTACGCGCTGGACGACCTGTATTACTGCACGGAAGGCGCCGCGGAATAGCAGTGCAAAGCCGGGAAAGCGCAGTTGGAACCGCTGCCGAGCTACCCGGGTTCCTTTGCTGCCGCGCGGAATCGAAGCGGGTTGGCGCGGCGGCCTGCTTTGGAATAATCTAAGGTCATGCTTCCAATACCATCAGACAGCGAGCGCTTCGCATCGATATACCTGGACAACGCGGCGACGACATATCCGAAGCCGGAGAGGGTGTACGAGGCGGTCGAGCGCTTCATGCGCGAGATCGGCGGCAGCGCAGGCCGGTCCGCGCACTCCAGGGCTGTCGAGACCAGTCGCACCGTCTACTCGGTCCGCGAATCGGTGGCGTCCATCGTCGGCGCCCGCGATCCGCTCCGGATGGTCTTCACCAAGAACGCCACGGAGGCAATCAACATAGCGCTTCGAGGGCTCCTCTCGCCGGGGGACCACGTGATCATCACCTCGATGGAGCACAACTCTCTGATGAGGCCGCTCCAGGAGATGTCGCTGCAGGGTGTCGAATACTCTGTCGCTCTCTGCAGGCGAGACGGCACGCTCGACCCGGCGGCGATGGCCGAGCAGGTCAGGAGCAACACGAAGATGATCGCCATGACTCACGCCTCTAACGTCACGGGAAGCATCATGCCGCTCGCTGACGCGGCGAGGATCGCGGGTAAACACGGGCTGCTCCTCCTGCTCGACGCGGCGCAGACCGCGGGCCGGCTGCCGCTGGCGGGGGACGCCGACCTAGCGGACGCGATCGCGTTCTCCGGGCACAAGGAGCTTTTCGGGCCGCAGGGCACCGGCTGTCTGTACATCAGGAAAGGGCTGGCGATCAAGCCGATGATCTGCGGCGGGACAGGCAGCGAGTCCGCGTCCATAACGCAGCCGACCGAGCTCCCGGAGGCCCTGGAGAGCGGCACACTCAACGCGCCCGGGATCGCAGGCCTCGGGGCAGGCGTATCGTTCGTTCGCGATGTCGGCATCGATGAGATAAGGCGGCACGAGATCGAGCTGATGGGCCGGATGCTCGACGGCCTGGCCGGCATAAAGGGAGTCGTGTCACACGGGCCGGACATCAAGAAGAGGATCGGCATCGCAGCGCTGACCTTCGAAGGCCATACACCGCCGGAGATAGCCGAGAAGCTCGACTCGCGATACGGGATCGCCACCCGCGCCGGCCTCCATTGCTCTCCGATGGCACACCGCACGATGGGGACGGCCCAGACCGGCGCGCTCAGGGTGAGCCTGAGCTACATGAACAGCGCCGAGGACGTCGACCATCTGCTCACAGCGCTCCGCGAACTCCTCAAATAAAATACCGGCCCAATAAAAAACGCCCGGCTGTGACACCGGGCGCTGTTTTATTTTCGCGCGATCTATCTAGAGGCCAAGCCCCGGGAAAGACGGAAGTCCGGTCGCTCCAGGGTTCTCGACGGTGGGAGCATTCGCTGCCTCCGGAGGCAGGGCAACGCTCACCGGCTTGTTGTAGTCCGAGAATGCCAACGCCATCTGCATGTCGACACTGCCGAGCGACTGCATGTTCATCGCGATCTTCATGTTGACGGCCTCGAGGTACAGGGTCGACTTGTTGATGGTGAAGACCGCCGACATCTTCGCGTTCTTGACTATCTCGTTGACGTAGTCCTGCATCTCCTTGGTCAGGCCCTCGGTCGTGCCCTGCGACTTCAGCTGCTGCTCGAAGTACTTCGGGCCGACGTCAAACGCTATCTTATAAGTGTTCCCGGTCTGGGAGACGATCCGCAGGTTCTGGGCGCCCTCGGCGAACTTCTCTATCTCGGAGGGCGTGGCCGACGTCAGTCCCGACGAGCCGATCGGCGTCTTTGTCCAGCCCGTGCCCGGCACGTTCACGTAGGCGAAGCCGTTGTCGAGGTAGATGGTCATGTCCTCGCCCATGCCCTTGGTGGTCATGACGCCCTTCGGGCTCTTGGGGTCGCTGATGTCCAGGTTCATCGTCAGTGCCATTGAGAGGGCCTCGTTACCGCCGGTCGCCGAGCTGCTGGTCATGTTGCCCTTGATACCTCCGGAAGCCTTCACGGAGGTAATGCTCGTCATCTTCTTATTGCTGTCAGTAAGGATCTTCTGCGCCTCGGAGCTGCCGGACGAGGTCGTCTTTCCGTTGGGCGTGCTAGAGGTGCTGCCACCGCTACTGCACCCGGCGACGACAAGTAGCGCGACGACCAGGACGACTGCCAGCGATATTGCTGCTATCTTTCTCACTGCGACCTCCTGTTTGAGTTTGGCTTATTGTAACAGATGGGTATCCTGTCACAATTGTTATTTGTCGGGACCCTGACGAGCGGCGATGGGAGGGGGTGGAGAAACCTTGCCGGAGGCAGTGAGGAAGGCGCGGGAGAAGGTCGTGGCGGGCGCCAGGAGCGAGGGAATCCTGCGCCTGGTGACCCTTCTCGCCCTCACGCTCGGCGGCGCCGGGCTCAGGCTGGCGTACCTCTTTCAGCCGATGGTCCACGACGAAGCCGAGACCTACGTATACTTCGTCTCCCGCCCCCTGGGTGAAGCCCTGAGCTACTACCCTTTCCCCAACAACCACCTCTTGAACACGCTGCTGGTGAAAGGCTCGGTAGGGCTGTTCGGCAATTCACCCTGGGCGCTCAGGCTGCCGGCGTTCATCGCGGGAGTGCTACTGGTGCCCGCGGCCTACCTGGCCATCCGCTCCCTGTACAGGCGCGACGCCGCCCTGCTGGGGGCTGCACTGGTCGCGGCCTCGTCGGCCCTCGTATATTTCTCAGTGGACGCCCGCGGCTACACGATGCAGGCCCTCATCCTCATGATCGCCATAGTCGTCGGGGTGAGACTGCTGAAGAAGCCGAAGCTCGGAGGATGGATCGCTCTCGGGATCCTGGTGGTGCTCGGTTTCTACGCGGTGCCTACGATGCTCTACTTCGCGGCCGCGCTCTTCGCCTGGCTGCTCTTCGAGGCGTTGTTCCGCGATATCGAGGGCGACAGGAAGAGATTCATCTACCAGCTCGCCGGCACGGCCGTCGGCTCGGCGGTCGTCTCGACGCTGCTCTACCTCCCGGTGGTGATCCGCAACGGCCTCCACCCGCTGCTCCAGGGCAACACCGCGCCCATGACGATGTCCGAGTTCGTGAACAGGCTTCCGCGGGGGCTCGGGACCATCGGCATCGAGTGGCAGACGGGAATGGGCTGGGCCATATTCGCCGTACTGCTGTTCTTCTTCATATTCGCGCTGGTATTCCAGAGCAGGCTCGGGGAACAGAAGGTAAGCCTTCCGCTGGTCCTGGTCGTCGTCAGCCTGATCACGATGGCCATACAGCACATCGTGCCCTATGCGCGCAACTGGCTGCCGGCCCTGCCGCTCTTCTTCGGCGCGGCATCGGCGGGCGCGCTCCTGGTGCTGTCTCGCGGCATAGCCTTGCTGAGAAAGGAGAAGCGGACACCGCCGCTCGCCACGTGGGTCGTGATCCTCTTGAGCGTCGTGGTCGCTGTCGGCTTAGGCGCGGCGGTCGTCGTCACCGGCTCGGCGTACCAGCCCGCCGGCCAGCTCAGGCTGGCTGACGCGGACAAGCTGGCAGCGGAGATCCAGAAGGACCTGCGCCCCGGCGACGTGGTGTACATCGAGACGAACGTAAGGAAGCCGCTCGAGTATTACCTGTTGCGGCGTGGCGTACCACTCACGGTGCTTTACGGTTTCGACGGCTTCAATCCCCCTCGCTCACAGGTCAAACGGGCGCTCATCGTCGATGTCAAACAGCCGGCCTACCCGGTTTCGAAGACGCTCAAGTCCGGGCATCTGCCCCGCTCCGACGCGTCGAGGATGGTCCTGCTGCGCAACTTCGGCACGAGCGCGCTATACGAGGTAACGGACCCCTGACTTTCTTGACTATGCCTCATGTCAGTAATACAGTTATCTCCCCAAATCACTTGACCGGCGGACATCCCGCCTTCGTGATGAGAACGGTAATTTCGGGAGTGTGAGAGATGGAATTCAAGGACTTTCAGTACTTCGTGGAAGGGCTGTCCGCAGAGCTGGGCGAGCTGTACTCGGAGATCTACCACGCGCTCGTCGTAAAGGGCAAGAAGCGCATGGGCCAGGACATCAAGGAAGATGCGCCGGAGATATCCGAGCTGATCAAGAGGACGCGCGAGCAGCGTACCATACAGGAGCTGCTCTCCACCGGCAAGCAGGGGCAGGACGCCCTTATCGCCGCCATTGGCGCCGAGATCAAAAAGATCCTCTCGTCCGCGGGCGTTGTCACGCGCGCCGACCTCGCGAGGATCGAGAGGCGCATGGACGAGATAGACAAGGCGCTCGAGGCGAGAGAGAAGAAGTAGGAGGACCGATGGCCGGCAAGGACTTTCAAGACATTCCGTTCCTTCTGGTAGGTTCAGCCGTGGCTGCGAGGGAAGAGCTCCTCAAGGCGGCGGACGCGATGGTCGAGAAGGGCAAGAGCCTGACCCCCGAGGGCCGTAAGAAGGCGATGTCCCAGAAGAAGGGTCTCGTCTCAAAGGGCGACGAGTTCTCGATGGTAGTGGCGCGAACGGTCCAGAGGTCGCTCGAGAACACCGGGCTTGCCACGAAAACGGACCTGGAGGAGCTCGACCGCAAGGTCGACCTGCTTGAGAGACGTGTCTCCGGGAAGGTCGTCGTGGTAAGGCCGTCCGAGAAGAAGCCGGCAAAGAAGACCGCAAAGAAAGCCGCAGCGAAGAAGAAGGCAGCCAGGAAGGCCGCCGCAAAGAAGAAGGCGCCCGCGAAGAAGAAGGCACCGGCCGCGAAGAAAGCGACAGCGCCGGACAAGCCCGCCGCGAAGATAGAGAAGCCAGTCGAGACGCAGGTCGAGAAGCCCGAGATCGAAAAGGTGGTCGTTCCCGACAAGGCCGTGGAAAGGCCGTCCGCAGAGGTCGCCACGACCGCTTCGGGAGAGCCGGCTGTGATAAGAGACCTGATAATTTGAATTTGAGACAGCTTTCAAAGGGGCGGCATGACCGCCCCTTTTTTCTTTACCTCAAAAGCCCATCTTCACGAGCTCGCACTCGAGCACTTCTTCCACGATCGGCTGGTAGGAGAGGTACTTGTCGAAGAGGTCGCGATCGCGAAGGATGTCTATGTGAGGCAGCGTCCAGCGCAGCAGGGTCAACTTGTGCGTTGCCCTGATACGCCTCTGCAGGATCATCTTCACAGGGTCCTTCAGGTTGAGTATCGCGTCCGCGTAGTCGCGCCGGGTCTCGACGCTGATGATGGGGACTCCGTCGCAGCCGCCCCTCTCGATCTCGAAATAGTTGTCGCAGAAAGAAACGGTGGACTCGTACACGCCTTTCACCTGGAGGCCGAGCTTCTTGCCCGAAAGTGTCTTGAGGAGGGAGAGGACGCGCGTGTCCTCGAGCAGGTAAGGCGTCGCGGACTCGAAGATCGCCTGCTGCATCATGAAGAACTGGCCGGGAGTGGCGTTCATGATGAAGCACTCGAGGCGCTGCTCGAGCTCCGGCGACGTTATCTTGGGAAAGAGGTTCACGAGCTCCCAGAATCGCTGGATTATCCCCTCGTCGACTATCTTCCGTGCCCTCTGCTCCGCCTTCTCGATCCTCTTGTTATAGTCTTCCTCGCTCTCTTCTTTCTTCTTTCTCAAGTGGCCTCCGGTACAGTCTCATCGAGCGCGGCATTCGCACTCGAGACTTTCTTTTTCACGAGCACTTTGCGCCCCTGCGTCGCCGGTTCATAAGCCCGGCCCGCCATGAACAGGAGGAACGCGGGTACGATGTAGTAGAGCATCATCGTGCCTATCGACTCGATCGCCGTGTCTTTGAATATCACGGCCACCACCATTCCGACGATCAGCGCCGGCCAGGCGGTCGAAAGGTACTCGTATCGCTCGTTGACCTCGGAGAACATGGCATACTTTCGCGCCCACACTATCGCGGCGGCGAGACCCATGAAGAAGAACAGCCGGAACGTTGAGGTCATGATGAGCTTCCAGTTGAGCGACAGCTTCCTCACGGCCTCGGATATCGCGTCCGAGACCCCGTTGCCCTGGATCCTGGTGAGCGCCTTTCCGGCGTGCGAGGTCGAGCCGGGCAGGACCCGATCGATCACCAGGAAGAGCGCCAGGAAAGCTATGACAAGGGCCACCATCACCAGCACCTGTTTCCAGCCGATCTTCTTTCCGCCCATGCGCAGGCCGACGTAGAGAGTGATCGCCGCCCCGGTGATTATCGCCCCGACGTTGGCTCCAAGCCGGCCGAAGCCCAGGATGAAGACCGTCACCAGGAGCACGATCATCGCGGTGACGAGCGCGCGCCGGCGTGTACGAAGCAGGTTGGGGAACACCGTAGGCAGCAGGCAGACGCTCAGCACCGCCGCGCCGAAGGCGACCCCCATGTAGATGTTCCCGATCCCGTAGAAACGTCCGCCGGCGATGAGCCCGGCGCCGAACGGCGAAAGCGCGATCATCGGGGAGCCGAGAATCGGGTCGAGAAGCACCAGTATCAGCGTGACCGCGGATATGAGCAGCATCGAGGGGGGCAGCGCCGAGCGGATTATGGCCGCCTTGCCAATGTCGCCTTCCTTGCGCTTTGCGCTGGCGACGAATATGAGCAGGCAAAGGCCTGAGATGGCGAACATCATCCCGACGGTCACCAGGATCGACCAGTAGATCTTCGTGAGCGCCATCAGCGGCAGCAGCATGTACACCAGCGGCACCGCCATAAGGGCAAGCAGGATGACCGACCAGAAGTACGGGTGGTCGAAGATCAGCTCGGGGCGGACGAATGTCAGCAGGAGCAGCAGGCCTATCACGATGAGCCCCGGGATCGCGAACAGCCTCACCATGTTGGACTTGGTGTTGCTGGCGCTCACCGCCCTGGACTCGAGGTCGAGCAGCGAATCGGTGCTCACTCCCGGCCGGCTGACCAGGGCCTGCCCTTCCATCTCCGCGGGTGTCTTCACACCCAGGAAGTCGAGCACCGTCGGGGCTATGTCGAAGTTCGTCGCGAGCCCGGTGCGCCTGGTCGTCTCCGAGCGGATGGTGCCGCTCTTTTCGAAACCGGGGCCCCGGATGATCAGCGGCGTCAGCTGGTCGCCGGCGGCGATCATCTTGTTCGTCGGGGTGGGCGCGCAAACGACCAGCAGGTCTCTGGACGGGTCGAGCCTGGACATCAGCACGCCCAGCGACGCGTCGCAGCGGACCAGCGCCTTCGCCCGCGCCCGCCCGGTCGCGGCATCGCTCGTGAACTCGGCGAGTTCGTCGACGCGGGAGGTGTCGCCCATGTCGACGACCGTCAGGTCGTTCGCGGCGATCGAAGCGGTCGCCTCCGCGTTCAGGACCTTGAAGTCCGTCCCGAACCCGGTTCCTTTGTTGGTGACACGATAAAGCCGGGAAGACACGTCCCCGGAGGGTACGGACCCGCGGCCGTTCATCGCTATGCAGCTAATCTCCCGGTGCACCAGCGTTTGCAGCGGATAAGGCGGTGGAGAGCCTGCCGACCCGGCCGGCAACGGAACGAACGTCGGAGTGAGTGTAACGCGGCTGCCGTCGGCCATCACCCCGAAAGCCGCAGGCGCGAGGTTGTCGGCGTTGCCGACGACGCCCACCTTCCTGCCCTCCAGCTCGAGGGCCTCGCCCATCAACCCCGGCCTGCTCGTCGAGACGTACGTGCTGGAGGCCCTGACCATCTCCTCGATCGCCAGGTTGACGACCGAGCCGGGCCGCGCCGTGCGCGCGGCGCGGGAGCGGTAGACGTCGCCCGCCACGAGGACTGTCCCGTCGGCGGACTCGAGCCGCTCGTCGGCGTTGTAGGCCTGCGCCGCGTTGTCGCCTGCGATCATCCGGCCGCCGGCACCGATGACCGTGTAGCCTCCGATGCCGTATTTGTCGAACCTCAGGCGCACCATCATCAGGCCGCTGCTGCCTTCGGACATCAGCTTCGAGATATTGGGAAGCGAAGGATTGTCGACGATGTCCGCAAGGCTTATCCGGTCGATCACAACGATGACGGCTTTTCCGCCGGTCGCTGCCTTGGCACCGGCGCCCGACATGCTCAGCACGAGCACGGTTACGGCAAAAAGGGCGACGAGGGCCGCTAATACTCTCCGCGCCGGTCTTGCTCCACTGATTTTTTTCGGCGGGACGGCCGTCCCGCGAACGTGCTCCATCGCGATGTCCCTTGTACAGGCATGGCAACGCGAACAGGAGCCGCGTTTCTCACGCCGGGCTGGTCCCGTAAATGATAACAGAACGGCGGCAACCGCCCGCTTTTCGGGCCCCGCCCCCGCCCGCCTTCCTTGCGGATGTGTGATATTCTTTTTCGCACCGTATTTCAGAGGCACTGTCTCTATTGGAGGTGCTTTTCTTTGGAGAGCCAGGAGCGATACCTGGTAGTGGTAAATCCTGTCGGGCGTGGCGGCCTTGCGATGAAGCAGGGCGTCTGGCTGCTCAACAAATTCCGCAAGATGGGGATCCAGCACGAAGCGCTGTTCACCGAGAAGGCCGGGCACGCGCGCGAGCTGGTGGCGAACTGGGCCGACAACGTCGATGTCGTGGTGGCCGTCGGGGGTGACGGGACGGTCAACGAGGTCATCAACGGCGTCATGGATTCAGGCCGCAAAGAGCGTGGGCTCGCGGTCTTCCCGAGCGGGACCGCCGACGACTTCGCGCGCAACATGAACATACCGCGCGACAAGGACGACGCCCTCAAGGTGATACTCGGGGAATACAACAAGACGATCGACCTGATGCTCGTCAACGACCGCTACGCCGGGGTAACAGTGGGCATAGGCCTGGACGCTGAGATCGCCTACCGCAGCTACGGGAGCAAGCACCTCAGGATGCTCGCCTACTGGTATCACGGGCTGTCGATGCTGATGCGCCCGATGCCCGTCTCCAAGCTCGCCATCGATGTGCTGGACGAGCACTTCGAGGGGGATTTCGAGATGGTGGTCGCCGGCAATGCCAGCACTTACGGCAGGTACCTGAAGATACTTCCGGAAGCCAGGATGGACGACGGGGTCATCGACCTCGCTATGTTCAGGCCCATGCGCAGGATGAAGACGCTGTTCCAGTTCTCACTCTTGCTGGCCGGGAAACACAACGCGAAGGAGTTCAGCAATTTCACGACCACCTCGATGGCCATCGAGGTCATAGAGGACGTGTACGCGCAGTTCGACGGCGAGGTGCAGATCTTCGAGAAAGGGCAGCGGCTCGAGATGAGCATCAAGCCTGAGGCGATAAGGGTCCGCGTGCCACGCGAAGAGGTCGAGGCCGAAGTGGTCGAGGCCGCAGTGGTAGAGGAATAACAGTGGAACGCTTTACATTAGACAGCTTCAGGAAGAAAAGGTTTGAGCGTGTCGGCGGGCCGCCGGGCCTGAATGACAAGTACCTGGTCATCATCAACCCGATCTCCCGCGGCGGCAAGGCGAAGGGAGAAGGCAGCTGGCTCCTCAGGGAGATGGGCCGGCTCGGCATCGGCCACGAGGGTTTCATAACCGAGTCCGCCGGCCACGCCGAGAATATCGTGAAGCGCTTCGCCGACCAGGTCGACTGCGTGATAGCGGTGGGCGGGGACGGCACCGTCAACGAGGTCGTCAACGGGATGAAGATGTCCGGCGTCGACAACCCGCTGGCCGTCTTTCCCGGCGGCACCGCGGACGACTTCTGTCACAACATCGGGATACCGCGAAAGGACCGCGAGCGCGCCCTCGAGATAATCCTCGACGGCAACGAGCGCGAGATAGACCTCATCAGGTGCAACGACCGGTACGCGGTCGTCCAGATCGGCGTCGGGGTCGACGCGGAGATCGCCTACAAGACGCTCCAGTACAAGAAGATAAAGATCCCCGCGTATTTCGCCGTGGGTGTCCGCATCGTCTTCAAGGAGAGGTTCCGCAACTCGCCGAAGCTGCTGCGCATCGAGAGCGACACCAACTCGTACGACGGCAGGTTCCTTATAGCGGTCTTCGGCAACGCGCCGCTCTACGGCCGATACGTCTGGTTCATGCCGGACGCCCGGATGAACGACGGTATGCTGAACATGTCCGGCCTGAGGCCGATGTCGCCGATTCCGGCGTGGAGCCTGCTGATGAAGTGCATGAACGAGGACTTCCATTCCGACAAGATACTGTACGACCAGAGCGAGCGCTTCCACATCGAGCTGAAGGAAGACGCTTTCGTGCAGATAGACGGAGAGGTCTACAGGTACGACGAGGGCGAGCAGCTCGACCTCTCGGTGGTACGCAACGCGCTCAGGGTGCGCATGCCGAAGGCGGAGAACCCGCGCGTGTTCGCGGGGGACCAGCAGGCCTAGCGGACTGTCTAGGTTACCAGCCCGTTTCTCAATGCCCGCGCCACGGTCTCAGTCCTGTCCGACGTCCCCAGCTTGTCGAAGATGTGCGCCACGTGCGTCTTGACCGTCTGCTCGCTGATCCAGAGCGCCTTGGCTATCTCCTTGTTGGTCTGCCCCTCGGAGAGCAGCTGCAGGACTTCCATCTCGCGGTTCGACAGGCCGTAGTCCTTCGACCGGTTCTCGGCCAGGGTCACGAACTCCTTGAGGAGCTGCGCGGTGGCCTCGGGGTGGAGCAGCGCGTGCCCGTCGTAGACGGTCTTGATCGCGGCGACGAGGTCGTCCGACGTGGTGCTCTTAAGCATGTAACCGGTCGCCCCGGCCTTGACCGCCTCGTAGACGTAGCCTTCCTGGTCGAGCATCGTCAGTATTACGATGCGGACGTCCGGCACTTTCTCCTTCATCAGCCTGGTGCACTGGATGCCGTTCATCCCGGGCATGCTGATGTCCATCAGGACGACGTCGGGCTCGACGCCCTTCACCATGTCCAGGGCTTCTTCGCCGCTGCCCGCTTCGGCTACGACGTCTATCTCTCCCCCCTGGTCAAAGACCGCCTTCAGCCCCTCTCTCACGAGCTTGTGGTCGTCGACGATCATCACCTTTATTGGCATCTCATCCCTCCAGTATCGATCTGAGCGGGACATCAAGCGTTATCATCGTGCCCCGACCAGGCTCTGACTTTATCTTCAGGGTCCCGCCAAGCAGCTCGGTCCTCTCGCGCATGCTCGCGATCCCCAGGTTCCTCGGCTTGCCGTGCCCCTTCGACGGCTGAAACCCTTTACCGTCATCGCGGACGACCACGAACAACTTCTGCGGCGTGACCTCGAACTCTATCGTCACGTGCGTCGCGTCGGCGTGCTTCTCGATGTTGTTCAGGGCCTCCTGGACGATTCGGAAGAGGTTGATCTGCGCATCCCTTGTCAGCGCCGGCAACTCCTCGGGAAGCTGCATGGTGGTCTGCACGCCGTTCTTCATGCCGAAGTTCTTCAAGTGCGTCGAGAGCGCCGCGAAGACTCCCATGTCGTCGAGCATCGGCGGACGGAGCCCCAGCAGCAGGCCCCGCAGCTCGCGGATGTTATCCGTCAGCTGTTCCTCCAGCATCTTCAGGTCCGCCGCCAGCCCCCCGTCCACGTCGGGCGGCAGCTTCTTCTCGACGGCCTGAAGCTGGTAACTGATGCCCACCAGTGACTGGACGACGCTGTCGTGTATTTCCGACGCCAGCCTGCGCCGCTCAGTCTCCTGCGCCGTTATCGTCTGGTGCAGCAGCCGCCTGTGGACGACCTCGTCTTCGCGGATGTTCTCGTGCAGCCTCGCCCTGGCGACGGCGGCGGCCACCTGGTTCGTGATCGTCTCCAGAAGGTCCTGCTCGTCGCGCGAAAGCGCCGTGTCGGGTCGGACGACTATTACGAGAGAGCCGAAGTAGTTGTTGCGCTCGAAGAGCGGCAGCACGTACGGGTCGCCGATGCTGTCCATGCCCGGGAAGAGCTCGGCCGGGACGAACCCCTCGACGTCGCTCGCCCTCGCGGCCCTCCTGTTGCTGGCGAAGGCCTGGCTCAGCAGCACGTCCACCTGGCGCGAGAGCGTCAGGCGCATTATGCCCTTGCTCTTGCCCGGCTGCGCCGACCGCTTGAAGACGTACGCGTCCGGCTCGTCGTCGGAGAGGACCATCGCGCAGGCCGGCAGGTCGAACAGGGCCATCATCTTGTCGGCGATGCCTTCCAGCAGGTCGTCCATCACCGGCGCGGATATCAGTATGTCGCTGATCTTGTGGATCGTTGAGAGCTGCAGCCGCTCGATGGTCTCCTTGCGCTCGCGGGCGACCTCCTCCGCGGCCTGCGGCTTGAGGACGCTCTTGATCGTCTCTGTGAGGGTCATCGGGCTGAACGGCTTGGTGATGTACTTGACCGCGCCGGCGCCGAGGCCGCGCAACTGGTCGCGCTCCTCGACCTTCGCGGTAACCATGACGACCGGTATGTCCGCGGTCTCCTTGTTCGACTTGATGAAGTTGAGGATGTCCCACCCGCTGACCTTGGGAAGCATGACGTCCAGGACCACGCAGTCCGGCATGACCTCGCCGACCTTCTCGAGGGCGCTGGGACCGTCGTGCACCTCCACGACATCCATCCCCTCTAGCTTGAGGTTTATCGATATGACTTTCGCGACGTCCCGCTCGTCTTCGACGACCAGGATCTTGGGTCTGGACACAACCGCTCCTTTTGTCCGCCCTAAGATTATCGGCAGATGTATCGGCCTTTTTAAGTGAAAAAGACACCCGATTGGGTGACGCAGAGGGTCGAATGCCACAACAAAACTCTAGAAATGACCATACGGGTGACTCGTCGAGCACCGCGCGTGTCCGGCGAAGCCGTGTCCACGCGCATGCGAGACGGATATTTTCCCGGGGCGGAGGCCGGGAGGAACGCCTAACGCTTTTCGAACATGTGACTTCTCAGCTACGCTTCATATCCATGCTTATCAGTCTGGGCTCGGACCAGGTCTATATTTGTGTGACTCGGGGCGAACCGTTCACCCCGGACAGACAGCGGATCGAATCTTGATTGCCGGTCTGTTGAATGAGCTATCGTATCCGGTCGTATCCGACCGGCATACGGTGTGACATGACGTTCGAGATAGCGAATGCAACCGACCGGGGGGAGATTACACCACTGGAAACGCAGGAATTCCTGCTTGAGACAGACATACTGCCCCTACTTCGGCCGATGTTATAATTACTGTCCGTCGAGCGGGAATAGCTCAGTTGGTAGAGCGTCGGCTTCCCAAGCCGAAGGTCGCGGGTTCGAGCCCCGTTTCCCGCTCCATTAAAATACACACATCCTTTTTCCCGCTGACTTCCGACCAGTCCACACGGAAAGCAGGAGCGTCATAGAACTGGACCTCGGCATAGTCGGGGTGAATGACAACAGCCCTGAGGTAGTCCTCCAGTATCCACCGCCTTTCAATATCGGTTGCCTCATCCCAGATATCCTCGAAGGTTATCCTGTTCCGGGCTGGGAAAGGATTATTTCTCCAAGTATTCCAGCACGAGTAGAAGCTCAAACCAAGAAAAACCCCTGTTTCTAGTATCGTTTCTTACCTAAATCCCGTTGTAAGCTATAGGAAAAACCACTCAAAAAGGGATATTTGATGATATCCCTAGGGATGTTGCGCCACCGGGGGGACCAGGAAGGAATGGGGGAGTGACTCTTGATTCTGAGATTCCACCCAGTCCTTTTGGAAAAACGCGGGTCGGGTCAACCACTTTTTATCATTTCTGTAAGTCGCGCGGCAATCGGCTGGTTCACGGAGGTTGAAGTAGAATGAAGTTCCAAAAATCCGTTGTTCTACTATCTGTCCTCGCCGTGGTGTCGGTTATCATACTGGCAGTATCACCTTCGGCATCTGCTTCTCTTGGATGGTCAACGCCGGTTACCATATCAGGCACAATTCCAGACGGTATTGGCCAACAGATAGTGCTTGATTCGTCCAACCACCCTCATGTCGTCTGGGCTGGTAGTGACGGAACAGCCAACCAAATCTATTACACTGAGAACCTTGGAGGCGGCTGGTCTGCACCATATCAGTTATCTGCCAATGGCCCTGATGGGGCTTATCCCTATCTAAATGGCTCTCCACAGATAGCGATGAATACTACGAGTGGGGATATTCATGTTGTTTGGCAGGGGAACGACGGCACGACTCTCCAGGCTTTCTACGCCAAAAGAACTGCCGGCGTGTGGTCGTCACCGTACTCCTTATCTCTTACCACCGAAGATAACATGGTGCCTCAAATAGCACTAGACACAAGTGGGAATCCCCTCGTTACTTGGGAAGCAGATTCGGACTACAATATTTACTATTCCAAGTACAACGGAACGGTGTGGTCTAACCCCGTAATTTTATCCACTGATTCCTCTACCAACTTCGGACCGCAGATGGCGTTGGACACAGTAGGAAACCCTCATGTCGTTTGGTGGGGATTTGACAACATCGTAACTTATACAAACATGATTTATTGTTCTGATAACAACGGGACCTCCTGGTCGACACCGGATATGATATCCACCAATTCCAATTGGAATAATTCTCCGTATATTAAACTGGATTCATTGAACGATTCCCATGTTGTTTGGTCGGGTAGTGGCAGTGTCCATTATGCCAAAAAGACTTCTGGTGTGTGGTCAACGCCGGTAACTCTGGCGAGTGGAATGTTTCCTCAAATAGAAGTTGACACGCTGAACTATCCTCATGTCGTTTTTATGGACGGTGGGGTCGGAAGTACTAGTTACACCGAAAACCTGGGGGGTGGATGGACTTCACCACTTAACATCGGCGGTCCACCAGGCGCTCAGTATAATGCCACGATAAAGTTAGACCACTTGAACCACCCTCACGTTTCTTGGTATCTATCTCAATCCGTCCAATACACAGAGAACCTTGGTAGTGGATGGACTGCGCCAGTTAACATCGGTGGCTCATTTGTAAATAGTAATCCCAACCCTCAAATAGCGATTGATTCGTTTAATCTTTCACACTTAACTTGGGCTGGTACAAATGGCAATATCCGCTATTCTGTCAACGACATCTGTACGATTATGGCACTCCGTAACCCCGTTGCTGGCGGGACGGCAAGTGGAAATGGCAACTACACTTACGGAAATACAGTAACAATGGGAGCCTCACCCAACGAAGGATACCGTTTTGTCAACTGGACTGAAAACGGGTCGCCTGTTTCAACTGACCCCGGTTATTCATTTACTGTTACAGACAACCGAACACTCACAGCGAACTTCAGTAACCTCTATACTGTTTCTGCAAGTGCTGACCCATTAGCAGGGGGAACAGTTTCAGGAGACGGTCAATACACCTATAACGCTACCGTTACTATGGGAGCTTCTGCTATCGGGGGCTATCACTTCGTTAACTGGACGGAAAACGGAACGCCGGTTTCATCAAACCCCAATTACCAGTTTACTATCACAACTGACAGAAATCTGGTAGGTAACTTCGCACTGGACACCCACACTGTTTCTGCAAGTGCCAACCCCGTCGCTGGTGGAACCGTGAGTGGGAATGGAACCTATGATTACGGTGATACTGTTACGATGCATGCCAGCCACAACCCCGGTTACACTTTTGTCAACTGGACTGAAAACGGGTCACCTGTTTCAACTGACCCTGATTATCAGTTTATTATCACAGCCGACAGGAATTTAGTCGGCAACTTTGTATTAGATACCCATACCGTAAGCACAAGTGTAAATCCTCCTGGAAGTGGGACTGCTACGGGAGCCAGTCAATACAACTATGGAGACCTCGTTACAATGGGAGCCAGCCCCAGCACAGGATACCACTTTGTTAACTGGACTGAAGGAGGGTCACCGGTCTCATACGACCCTGGTTACTCGTTTAGTATCACGACTGACAGGACTCTGGTAGCAAACTTTGATAACACTTACACCGTATTGGTAAGTGCTGACCCGTTAGCAGGAGGAAATGTTTCGGGAAGCGCTCTTTACACCTATGGAGATACAGCTACCATTGGTGCTTCATCAAATGCCGGTTACCGTTTTGCCTACTGGACTGAAAGTGGATTACCTGTATCTGCTGACCCTAACTACTCGTTCACTGTTACCACCGCCAGAACGCTGGTGGGTAACTTCGTTAAAACCTACGTCATATCAACAAGTGTAAGTCCACCTGTCGGTGGGACTGTATCAGGAGACGGAACCTATGATGAAGGTGCTACCGTACAGATGCATGCCAACCCCAACATCGGTTACTATTTTCTTGTTTGGACTGAAAACGGGGTAGATGTTTCTACCGACCCGAATTATTCGTTCAATGCTACTGCTGACAGAACTCTGGTAGGTGTCTTCAAGCAGTACGCTTATACCGTCTCAGCTAGTGCTAACCCCGTCGCTGGTG
>Ga0209745_1000293_pt1 | contig 29983 bp, 16 predicted proteins | sample BarGraNGADG00312_FD_184495 | JGI IMG/M metagenome (GOLD analysis project Ga0209745, IMG submission 184495) | Arctic peat soil microbial communities from Barrow, Alaska - Barrow Graham LP Ref core NGADG0004-312 (SPAdes) (version 2) | ecosystem: Environmental > Terrestrial > Soil > Wetlands > Peat...
TAATGTCGCCGGGGCAAAGAGTAACCGCGGAAGTGTGGTCTTTAACGAGTGCCAAGTATTGGTCGGGCTGTAAGGGCCTCTACCTCTACGACATGTACTATTAAGTGACGAACCTGCTGTTGGGCCGGGGTTGCGACAAGTGGCAATGTACGATAGCCCCTAGGCGTTGATGTCCAAGCAATCCTAAGCCTCATAGGATCATTTTTCAGATCATTTCTTGCGAGCTACTTCCGACCAAGAATGGCCCCGCCGCGTTGGGGAGCATCCGCTCACGGAAAAAGACGTGCTTGCGGCGAATGGTCATGCAGGGTCGACGAACTAGCCGCGGATGTGAATAGCTGGGTTTCTTCCAGCGGGCGTGTTTTCGGTCAGATCTCCACGCATTTCTCCCAAGCATCCAGGATTTCGCCTGTCGCATGCATAATCGATTTGGGAAGGAGTTCTCCGCCCGTCACCATCACCTTGACGTACCCTTCCAGCGGATCTCCTCTCCGACGCGGCAGTTGTACTACGTGGAAGGACCTGATCGCGTTGTCCGAGGCGGTTATCGGACTTTCCAGCCCGAGGGCCTCTTGGAGAGTGCTAGGGGCAGCCAGGATCGGGGCTGCGGCGCCTACAACGTCCAGGGCGATGTTGTCTAGATCGATAGGGGGCCCGTTTCTTGCAGGTGATAGGAATAAGGTCAGGTCAACCTGTGGCAAGAGGGGGAATAATATCGGATAAGTGTTCTTGAACCTCTCCAACATGTCCTTGGTGATTTCCTTTAGCTCTTTGCCTCTCCTGACGTGCCGCAAGTCAAGAGCAAGGGGCTGGGAAATGACGAGCCTCCGGCTTTGTGCTGCAATCTGACTGAAGGAGTTCACTCCAAGTCCCATCGTACCCAGAGTTTTTCCACTCATTCGAGTGGGCCTTCTATCAATCAGCAGTTTGGCCCAGTCCGACAGTGTAAGGGACGAGAAGGACAGGAAGGCCTCTTGGATTACCTTCAGGAGACGGGCTTGCTCGAGTTCGAAGTTACCGTTGCCAAAATGCTTTCGGATGCCTTTCTCTTTGCTCATCCAATCCTCGTACTGTCGTCGATTCTCCTCCATCTCGACATGTCTATCCTGTGGAATGAATCTCGCGAGGAGTTCTTCAAGGTCTGAGTCCGGATGATAATCGGGCTGCCCGTCAAACCCTCCTGAGTATATCCGCTTGACCAGCGCAAGATCGGCGCGAAGAGCATTAATGGGCCGAGCATGCAACCACACTTGGTCTCTCGCCCCTTGTCTATAGAAACATGAAACATACAGAAGCTTCACAAAGCTATCATCAGGATAGAGCAGGTATTGTTTGTTGATCCGACTCTCGCGAATGGGTCGAGCCAGTAGGTCCAAAAGGTACTTCGCCGACTGTTGAGGGGTCGGGAGCGTCTTGTCCTCGCTTGCGAAGATGAATTCAACGTCCAGTGCAATCGGCACGTCAAACGTTTTCCAGCCTTGCGCGTCCTGAGCCTTCGAGAACTCTCGCTGCACGGCAATTTCCGTCTGTGTGCTTCTACTCTTCTTCGTTACCGGTTTATAGGATAGGCAATATGATTGGGTCTGCTGTTCCCGCCGTCGATATTTGCCGACCTCCATCAAAGTGATTCCCATCTCTCGCCTCTTTGAATACACCTGAACAGTTACAGTAGTTACAGATAGATTAACTCAGACAACAACGATTTCACTACTTCGTCTGATTGCCGTAGGTTATTACGACAAGAAAAGACGTGCTCCTTTTGTACGCCAGCGCGTAATCGGTTTAGAGTTTCTAGGAGGGTAGAGTGTTGGTCAACATGTTGACAGCGAGTAACTCTCTTCTGCTTTGTCAAAGACTGGGATAGAGCAACTCAAGCTGAGTCGAATAGGAGCCTCCAGGTCAGCTCTAATGCATGGCCTCTTTGATTGCCAGGACCGATATTGCGAGTATAATGGTAATGCGCGAGGAGGTTCAGGTTACTGCGTTGCCTAGGTGGCGCGCAAGTGTCATCTTCACTGCGCGGCTACAGTTTTTCCTCTGTCCCGCGGATTCGTTCTGCGGGTTCGCGCATTTTAATGGGCAACATCTCAGGGGTATCCAGTGAGAACCAGTATTAGGGCTGGCCAGCTCCATTTCATGCAGACCGTCTTCTTTCCTGACCTGCTGACCAAGAAACGAAATCTCCTCCTTAGCGCCCCATACCTGACACTGTTTGATGAACCTGTGAATAGTTCGGTCGCGCGGTGGAAAGAGGGAGACGGCCCGTTCGTTCGCTGCGTCGGAGAGGTCGACCCTCGCAAGAACATCTTCGCGGGAATCCTGAAAGATCCTGATATATTGCCAGGAACAAGATGTGTACCGTTTGTCGTCAATATTAAGAGGCGTGGGAGAATTGTCGAATCACCTTTGGTGCATGGCGCCTTTTCCCACCTGAGAATCAACTACCACAGACCCCTTGTTAAAATACACCTTTTCAAGTTGGGATTCGCGGTCATCTCCATTCAAGTTCCTTTTGACCACGGTGAAGGAATTGAGCCCGACAACTTCATAAGGGCGATCAACTACTTCAACTGGGAACCTCAGAAACTGAAACTTGCCCAGAGGGAGTATCACAAGATCAGATTCAGATTCGGGGCAGAAGAGAGTGGCGAAATCGAAGAGCTCACCCTGAAAGAGTTCTTTGCCGCACTCTCTCGGCACGTGATCGAGAGTATCTACGCTAAGGAATTCCGCAATAAGGCATCGGTTTACGAGTCGAGAATCTACCCACTAGTTGTACTGAGGGACGCCCTCGGGCACCAGTGGTCTCGGGATGAGGAATTGCGAGCAGACTGTCTACGTGCTGTCGCCGGAATACTCGAGTTAGTGCCCTCCTGTGAATCTATTAGAGAAGATGTCCTTACTCAGTTTCTGAGTCGTTTCGGCATCATGAATAGCGACTACGCATTGCCCACGGGTCGGATGTGCATCTGCGCGGAGAACCACTCCTCACCACGAGAAAAGGACTATGTCTGGCACCTAATCTACTCGCTAGAAATGGCTTTTGCCTTGAGCGAAGTACTGTCCTATTTCTGCGAAGAAATGAGCAAGGAAGTCCGTTCGCTTCAGGAACGGTCCTTTGACGTCAAGACTAAGATGAAGAATATCACTCACTTGAGCGGCGCGGACAAAGCCCTTGTGGAAAGCTTGTACGAGATCCTATCATACGAAGAATTGATCACGACCAGATATCTTCCCTGGTATGACATCTGTCGCGAGTCGCTCCGGCTTAGGGAAACCATTGAAAGACTGAATAGTCTGCGCGAGGCCTACATTGACCTTGGTATTGCCTGGAGATCGCCTCTCGCAGATGTGGCACGCAAAGTTGTTGATCTTTCGTCGAAGTTTATCCCGTGATTCTGGGAACCACCGACACTAAATTGCGAATACCTAACGACCAAGATAAACGCTTTCTATGCCTGTCGAAGCCCGGGATTATCGCTAGTGACTAGTAGTCTGATGATAGTTCTGACACGAGGTGGAGCGGTAACCCGGGGACAAGTTTTGACCCTCGCCAATTGATCACGAACATACCGAGTGCACTACGAAGGTGCTCTCGAGTTATTCTTGGGGTAACTGTGATCAGGACACATTATCCTTTGATTCATGGCCGTAAGGAAGAATCAGGTTTGACGAGGAAACCAAGAAGTTTATCGCCCAGTTAAGACAGGCTGGTTCATGAGCCGAGCTTCTTTTTGGCATTAATACTTCGGCGAAGTATTAATGAAATCAATCATAAGGAAGTCCCCGTCTAAACCGCTCGGATTCTTCATCTTCGCGGCGGCCCTCAGCCATATAGAACTTGGATACGGATGTGAGAATTGCAGCTGTTTTCGGCGAGGAGCCAGCCAGCATCTTGGCCCAAGTCCCGTACTTATCCGCAAGAGCATATTCCTGCTTGCCCCCGTCCATGAGACCACGTGTGACGACACCCCTCTTGTTAAAGATCGTATTGCGAAAACCATCATCCATGTCAGGACTCGATAATTCCTCAATGAATTCCCGGATGACCAATGTCGGCCAGGTGCCATCTTCATCTTCTTTTGAATTGGCAAGGACTTTCCCGATGTAGTAATCCCCGATGGTCAGACGTCCTACTGCGGCAAGGTTCTCTCTTGTTTCAGCAACCCAGGCTCTGAGTTTCAGTCCATCGATTGTCCCGTACGCTGCCTGACTACCAGGGATCACACGCCAGTTGTTTAGCAGCTCATAGGCATTCACAGCAACTCTTTCAGATACTTCGGAAGCTTCCTTCTCCTCTTCCGCATCAGCAGCCTTAAAACAGAGTGATAGGACATGTACAAAGAATTCTGGTTTTGAAGCTAAGAGGGAATCCAATGCAGGACTTCGGGCATCTATCCCCAGTGCAGGGTATAACTGCCATTCCAGCATGGCTAGTTTCTCAAAATCAATCTCGTTCTTTCTCAGGAATTCGAGCAATTGCTGAATCTCATATGTATTAATTCGCTCAGCTGGTCCTTCGATATTGGACAATTCCACAAAGCTTTTCAGAACGTGCACTACCGTATCAACTGAAACAGGCGGGGCTGTTTGTTGCAGGTGTGCCGCGAGAAGTTCCAATGCTACAGCAGTTCTGCTGAATTCAGCTAGCTTGTCAGCTGCTTCATTAATATGGGGAAAGGGATCTCCTCTTGTCCATGGCGAGAACTCTTTCCAGTAGAGGTTTTCCACGGGCGATTTGCACTTCGCCATCAGATCCCATGCTTGGCCCAGATCCTCAATACACAAAAGAAGACGTGCTTGAGCGATTGGTCTTCCATCGAGTCCTTGCAGTTCTTTTGAGAACCATGAACGGTTTCTATTCGTTATGGGATTGCTGAGATACGATATTGAGAATGTAACAGATCGATCGTTCTCATCATCTAGGTGCTGTAGAACTTCTGCATCAATTTGAGGAACCGCTTCCGAGGCATCGTGCCCGACCATTCCCGGGAAATCAGTAGTATTAGCCAGTTCCATAAGCTTGGAAATGCCTCCCGATTCGAATACCTCGGCTATAGCATCTCTTCTCCGGGCATGTAAATGGTCAGAGTATTCGCTGTAGTTTCCTCTACTCACGCCAGCAACATCTGGCATTGGTTGTATAAATAGCCATGCATTCCTAGCAACGGCATCCTCTGGGATCAGTGTGTCTGCTATTTCTTCAAGTCGATTCAGATCTTTATCCTGCAGGGCCCAGTCTGTTTCTGAATAGGACCTATGGTGCCGAACAAATATCATTATGGAATTCCAGAATTCAGTTGGATCGATGTCATCCTTGGTAAACGATCCTGCAACTTCTGCCATTCTTGTAATGACTGATTGTCTGAGTGGGTCCGTGAGTCCAGTCAACGCAGGTACAAGTTGGCACCATCGCTCCTGGAATTCATCAGCCATAAACAGCAATTGATTGGTAATCCAACCTAAAGCTTCTTTGTATTGTTCGCCTGAGACTCTCTTTTCATTGTCAGAGGTCCAAGTTCGAAATGTTGGCTTGTGTGTATAACTCCCCACCCTTCCTTGTGTTGGTAGCAGATTCAGCAATAGCGACCAAGCAATGGTTGGGTGTTTCGTCCCAAGATATTCCAATACTGCCAATCTCCTATGGAGCCCGGTCGAAGTCTGTGGGTGAAGCAGACTGAAGATATCTTCAAGTGATTTTGCTGGCCGATTGCTTAACCTTCCACCTGGATCAATTTCTGCAAGTCTGGCCAACAATTCTGAAGACAGTAGAAGATATTCTGGCGACCAAGCGACGGTTTCAAGAGCCCAAAGCAAGTCTGTGTGTGGGCTATTGATGGACAGGTCAGCTTCGCCATCAAGAAAGAGCTTCTTCAGCAAAGGAGCTTGTCCCGAACAACCCATTTCAACCGATGTCAAAAACATATTCGGGGCAGCTTCCGCTAAAAGAGGTAATACATCCGAGACCGAAGCCCAGAGATTTCCAGTCAAATCGCCGTTCGCTCGCGAAAGAAGGTTAAATACGACATCATCCACCCACTGTTTTATTTCTAGACCCTTTACCGTCTTGTCTCTTGCCCTATCTCCAAACAAAGCCAAAGTAGACGCCAGGCCCATCCTCAAATCGCTTGAGTTGATTCGACTCTTACCAAGAATCGGAGCCTTCCAACGCTCGCCAGCTGGCAAATCCAACGATGGGTCAATCGCGCCAAGAACATCTTGTGCTAGTTTCTCTGCTCTGTTTAGATCCTGACTGGTCAATCGCTGATACCCGTGTTCCCAGACATCGCCTGTACAAACAATCCGCCAAGTACCGGCAACGAATTCAAATAGCGGATCCTCCCCGCCTGCAAGAGTCTCAATGTTGTCGCGTATTGCTTCATACTGCAGACCAATAAAACTGCTGATTGCGTCCCTGTCGCCAGACCGATTCTCTGACCAACTGCCAGCAATCCATGCTCTTCGGACTACCATATCGCGGAGATACTTAGCCCACGGTCTGCACCCACCAGCCTGAGCAGGAGCTGCACGCATGTAATGAACCACCCCTCTATTGATTGCCACTCCAAGTTCGAGTGCCGTCTGTTCAGGAACGCCGTACGAACCGAGAATTGCCGCAGCTTCCCCTTCATCAACTCCTGGCAGGGCAATATTCACCGGACTACCGTCACAGACCAGAATAATCACGTGATGAGAAGTGACCAAAAGAGCTTCTCGTTCAAAGTCCTGGTTGAAGGGGACGAGAATTGAGCATCCTGCCGTTTCCTCCAACTGCATGAGCGTGACGGCATTCAATACAACTAACGTCTTTGTCAGCAAATCATATTTTTGATCGTCAGGACATGACAGTTGAGTAGCTGCGACAAATGCGAGTATTTCATCAGAATCCACTGATGATATGGTGATTGGCCGGCATTCTTCTCCAAGAAATGTCAGAAGTTGACTTGACTGATCGTACCTGCCTGCTATTACCAATTCAGGAACAAGCGTCGGGCTTGAGCGACCTGAGAATTTATTCCACCACTGTTCAATTGTCATGACACCAAAGGAAGGCAGGCCAATTGCAGCCGAAAACCAGAAATGAAGGCCACGGGCGCGATCTGTCTCTAAAGCTGTGACAATATCCTCGGCGTCAAATGCTTTTACATCAAGCCAAAGCCCTTCAGTTTTTTTACTCGCAGCCCAATCTGTTTTATCCGGCCAGTGCCGGGAACTGACGAAGACAAAGGTTGTCCTTGCCTTATCTATTCCCAACGAATCCTTAGTCCGTTCTCTATAATCATCATTTGCCTTTTGCCGTGGATTCTTTCCAGTCCCGAGTTCCCAGACGCTGAAACCCATAGGAACGAGAGGCGTACCGGAAAGAGCTCTAACTTGTCCATCGAAACCGGGACTTTCACCCGTTGGTCCAGCAGGCATATGGATATTGGCTATCTGATCATTAGTTTGTTGAATAAGAGCGCGAAGAAGCCTTGGAAACTCAGTACGGGCAATCATTCTCTCTGACCAGCGGTCAATGTCGTTGGTATCAGCCAGATGAGGCCACTGATTATCACCCTCCGGCATTTAACCTCCTTCAAACGCCGAAGTCCGAGAGCCGCTATCTCAAACTCTAACAGTAATTCAATCACCGTTCGATACACTAAGAAAGGAATCGCTGAAATCAGACCGTCAGATTAGAAAGTTGGTCTGACATGATCTGCTGATACTTCCATGCAACAATTCTGCGGTGCGATAATCTAGCCAAACAAAGTACGGGAGTTTGCCATGCTTGAAGAACGAGATCGGCTATGTATGGAACTTTGGCACATCAAGCCTCAACCCCCGATATTCGAGGCAAAATTGAGTGAATACTTGAATCTCGGTGTTTTGATCTCGACAGAGTGGTTCCACTGGGTGCGGGAAAGGCCGCACTATAAGAAACTCATTGAGTTCGCGAACATAGAAAACATCTACAGTTCGACGAGAATTGTGGGACATGCGCCCGTTCCTCTAAAAGTCAAGCTTCGCAAGTCGGGAAGGCATATCATTTACTATGCCAAGCCTATAGCCGGCTGCTATTATCCACAGCAGGATCTAATCTCTTTTCCAATCGATCCACCCGGACCTCAGAAGCAAATCATCAATGAGGGTATTGGCAGAGCGCGAACTGTTATCGATTTCACCACCACAATCCTACATGAGTGCACTCACCGAGCTGACTATTTCTCGGAATGCTGTGATCAGATGAAGAAAGAAATCCATTCAAGCAAGAAGGCAACACTGAGAGGTCTGGCCGATAAGCGGTATTACTTCAGTCAGAGTGAGCTGAGTGCATTCAGTTCCGAGGCAGCATTCTTACGATTGCATCTTGGTGCGACGGAAACCGATGTCGTGCAATGGGCTCTCAATCTGGTGAAGACGAACTTGAACAAAGGAACAGCACTTAGTTGGGCAAATCAAGTCACAGGAATTGCATTCGATAGGGAATTTGTCTGGCTTTGATTAACAAGGAAATCAAAGCTCATCAGATCCTTCGTGAATCAGGCGAGAAGTGGGGTAACTAATTGCTCGCAAAACCGACCATCTTCGCGCGTCAGCTTTCTCGAGTGAGTTTACTCGGTCCTGATCGTCCGACACATGTCCTCCGTGACCGGCATCGATGCAGCCATTCTACCGTAGGAAGGGTGGCTCCATAGAGTATGTCGCAGCCTAGGTGTATACAGGCAATTTGAAAGTGGACTTGTCATATTCCTGACAGGAGATGATTCTAAGGGTATGCGGGTCCCCTATATGAATCTTCTTGCTGCGATAACGGGCGCCTTTTTCATCCTCGAAGAAAGCTTGAAAAGTCGTGTCGCCGGAGGATTGCAGAGACGAAAGAAAGTCGGAGAAAAAGACACGGTACACAACCGAATTGTCTGTGCTGAGCTCGAAGGGGAAATAAGGATTGGGGTCGGGCACGTTCATGTAAGGACTACGGAGTTTGCCGGAAGAAAAGTGACTGACATTGCGAACAGAAAAGAATCTATTTGTTCCCTTACCGTGCGAGATAAGGCCAACCCTCAGAAACTTCACAACCTTATCCGACTTGTTGGAAGCAAGTATGTCGCACCGGGCCTGGTCCTCAGCCGCATCTCTTTCAAAACCGACAACCACCTTTATTTTGCGCCTCAGCCATTTTCGATAGAGCAGAAATGCAGGATACAGAGAAGAAACGATTGCCGCATATACCGCAAGGATGACAACTACTGCTGTCAATGGCAGATCCTCCCCCCAGTCCACGAAAGCGTGTGACTAGATTATACGTCATGACCTTGACGCTGAAGCGTGCAAACACTAAATCAGTAGACGTGGGTGAGGAGTCCGGTTCATGTCTGAACTCGTTCCTTATCGCCGCGGACGTCCTCCCAGTCCTAGCAAACACGGACAATCCAGACCTCGAAGACGCGCCAAACCGTGTGGACAATGTGTGGACGGTCCGAAATCTTCGAAAACCCCTGGAGACGTTTGGCGGCATCGATTGCCTTAACAAAGCCAATGTAGGTTGGTGGGCCCAGCTGGACTCGAACCAGCGACACGCGGATTATGAGTCGTCTGAGGTATCGGTTTGCTTGGTTTGGGCCAGTGCGGCTTGGTCCATCTCAGTTGGCTATTTTAAGCCATTTCCTTGGGTTGGCTTTGGCTGCCAACATCTGCCAGTTTCTCTCGGTTCGGCTCACGCTGTTAGATGATTGTTAGATGGACCAGTCATCTGTCCATGCTCTTGGGCTCTGATCAGACAAACTGCCGGTTCAACAACTTGATTATTCACATCACTCCGAGACGCCCATCCTTTTAATGTGGGTGTCACGAGTTCTACCCAGTTGATCACGAGGCACGATCTTTCCCATTATCATGGGGTTTTCAGCTTAGCAACCAACCTCCTGCGAGCCCGATTGATGATTCGTTTTCTAACGAATTTCTAACAGCTTCTACGAAATGCGTTCTCCTCGGCAGCCTCCCACCACGATGTCGAGCATCGCCGAGGTTCAACGCCTTCATGCCAGTCAATGAATAAGTCCGAACGACACCCCTCCTCGATCTCCGTCTGATCTCGAACCCGCGACCCTCAGCTTGGGAAGCTGTTCCACCAGTATTCCAAATACTTCGACTCAGTTTCTTCAACCTTTGGATAATCGCATGAAACTGCGCTATTTTATCAGTCGTGACCTTCAGGTAGTTATTGCCAATTGAAGGCAGAATGACAGAGTTTGGTGACACAGAGCTTGCCATGCTTGTGCATACCAGACCTGATACCCACGTCTTGGTTATGATGTCACCTGAGAGAACATGGCTCAATCATTGGTAGTTTGAGATTATCTGCAGAAATCGGTGTGATCGACGCAGACGGACCCGAAAAGCGCGGTGGCCATCAGTCCACCGCCAATTCGCAAGAAGCGAGGGAATCGATGCATTCAGAAACCGAACACGAGGACTTGAGGAATAAGTCCGTTCACCTGCTCCATGAGATACGACAAGTCAAGTACAAAGCCGGGCTGCTAGCTCACTTGGCGATGGAAAATGAAGTGAAGGAATATGTCGCTCACTCAGTTTTTGAATCATTCCTAATTCATTCTAGGGTCGTCTATGAATTCTTATTCCAGAAGCGGTCATATCAAACAGATATTCGAGCTGATGATTTCAAAGAAGAGACCGATTATCTGATTCCTGAACCAGATTCTTATCTGAAGGAATGGGCTCGGTACATGACTGATAAACGTCTCATGCACCTGACTACGGACCGATTGGAAGTTGCTAAACATAGGTGGGAAATCAACAAGATATACGAGCCCCTTTTCAGCCAGATAATCTCGTTCTACAGGTGGGTGCCAGATGATCACTTGTGCGGCGATCTAATCAGGGTCAAGAACGAAGACCTGGGGCGATTTAGAGCACTGACTCCGGGTAATTCCTTCAGAGCACCATGGGGTTACGACGTGATAGTCGACACATCCGGAGACCATCTACGGGTAACAAACCGGACCGACGCTGGTAGAAGGAGGTTGGCATCCTGAAAACGCTAAATCTGGAGGTCAAACTGGACAGTCGCTGATTTCGCGGGGGGCTCCGGCGTCGCTTCGCTGCGGGTGTCCACGTTCATGCGAATCAGTGTCCAGATTCATGCGAATGCACATTTTCTTCAAGAGCTGGCGAGGCTGCTCGACCACTGGTGCGAGCTCGTGCTGGGAGACAATAATCGAGAGCGGAACCCTCGCTTTAACCTCACTACTAGTCAGAAACGGAGCTCAACAAATGCAAAACGCCCTTCCCGAAAAAAGCCCCATGGCAGTATTTCTGCGTCGCGGAGCTTGTTGGAATCCTATTGCTCATCCGTCGGTCTGCGCTTCCAGTAGCCTTCTTGCCTTTTCCTTACGCTTGTGGATGACGGGAGTCCAGAATGTATGGATTACCCAAATCCTCGCCTGCTGATTTGTTTGCTTCTCCTCGAGGGTGGCGCCTTTGTCTTGGCACATGTTATTGACGGGTGCGCTTGTTACTCTGGACATTACTTTCCCTCCAGTCATTTGACGCCACATCATATCATTCTTGTTCTGTATATTTCACTTGTGCCCGTGGTTGATTAGACGAACCACTGAGAAACCGACCTCCGCGAAAATTATGGTATACACCATCAGCCGGTAATACCGAGAGGCATAACTGGTGAACACGTGTGTATGCTCTGAAGACAGAAAGAAAGTCACAACCGCAATCATTATTGCGGGGCTTCCAAATGTGATTAGGTACTCCACACTGGATGGACTCTTCGGGACAAAAACCGTTGCCAGTAGCATCAATAGGAATATAGCAATAATTGCCAAGAACGCAGTGCGTATTTCTCTCCTAAGCCGCAGTCCAATCAGAAGGTGCCAGTCTCTGTACCATACAGGCTTGATCAGTACGGGTCTTCTACCTGTCCGCGCTGCTCTCCTAAAATTGTACGGCGTTGCTCTCTTCTTTTCCTCTTTGTTGAGCCTCCATTGAGGAACTCGGTTCATCTTTCCGAGATTGCCCCAGGTCCAATCCGCCTGAATGCCTTCCACCTGCCTTACCAACTGGTCCTCGTCCTTGGTCGAATACATCCTAAGAAAAGAGTTGTCATCACTCTTATAAACCATCCCGTAGACTTCGTCTGGCGCCAGGCGTCGCGATTTCCTTGTTTCCCTATACCAACTCCGTCGTCTCAGATCCGCGATTCGCGATCTTTGGATTCTCGATTCGAGACAGGCGTTCCATCGCTTCCCCGCTTGAGCTTGTCTGTCTCTCATATTTTGAATACGCTTGGCTGCCTTTTCTTGCCTCTCCTCCTCTTTAAGAGCGCTTATGTTGAGTACGGATTGTGGAACTTTGATAAATGTCGTTTCGGGTCGTATCTCCAGTTCGGAGCCCTGCAGGTTGATCACGACATGGTGGGTTTGCGTGTCGTCCGAAAAGAAATGCGGGCTATCGTGGCTGGAAAGTGGGACGCTAAGGTACCTTCTAGATCTCTTGCTCTTGGTCCATATCGTTGTGGTAAGGAATCCCTCTTGTCTTTTTGTGAAGAACCTCCAGTTCTGTGGATGAAGCTTTATTAGATGCTGCCAAATACCCCTGGTCACATAGGTTGGGATTGTTCGAAGAAGGATCAATCGCATCTTGGTCCATCGTAATCGTCGATTCCATTTCGTTCTTTCCGCCAATAATCCAGTATTTGCTCCAAGTGAAATGATCTGTTGCTGTACGATTCTCCTCACTTGTTCTCGTTTCTGAAACCACACAGAGGTAGGAAGCGCTGGCAGCAACATCTCCGCTTCCGCGCTAAAACCGGTCCCTGGAATAACATCTATCAACGCAATTACTTTCCAAGCGACAGACATGCTCCGGAGATTATCAAACAGTTTTAAAAGACGAGCGGCACGGTGTGACCAAAGGAGTCTAACTCTGTCAGCCTCAGCGGCATGCGCTGCCCGAGCAGACGCAACCAAGAGCAGAACTAAGTCGCGAATTGTTTCGAGATACACAATGCAAGAGTCAACATACTCTTCAACGATTTCTAACGGCGCTGGTGAGTGAGCCTCGTTTGGCAACAAATAGTTCCGCTTCGCAAAAGCCCGCACACAATCAAGTGGGCTTACGACTGGGCAAGTGGCCGCAAACACAACATCATACTTACATTCTCTATCAACATCCCTTAGTTCCCTGCGATGCCGAGAGGTCAACTCCTGAAGTTCGCGCGCAATCATTATCAACTTCTTTATGCTCTCGAAAGTCTCGACACCCCTCCCCTCCGATGTCCGCTCATTGATACATGCTTCTGACACTGCCCAGGACATGGCCTTGAACGCCGCAGTTTCAAGGGTGCACACAGGGGTAGGGATCTCGTCGAAGAACAAGCCGTCCCTTTTCCCAGGTCTCTGCCCTGTAACTATCTGGCAACACCCAGGCACCGTATGTATTTCAACTCTCTCTCTCGTGGGCTTTCCGTTCATCCACGCCATGCATTGCAAGACCTCTATGACAGACGTCATTCGTTCTTGACTCTCGAGTGTGCGTCGTAATCTACCAGCTGCTTGATTCGCTGGCAGACCAAGCATTGGCCGATGTTCCTCCAATGCTCGAACGGCGGTACGGGCTTCCCCGACAAGGTCTCCTGCCGCCAAGATCCCCCATATTTCAGCAGTCTGGAATCGGTTCAGCACCTGGATATTTAGAGAAGAATCTCCAGTTACTTCTGCATGGCCGGCGGGTTCCATGACGTCCATGATGAAAACCGGGACCCGGAACTTCCCCCCATTGTCAAGATGGGCTAGCAGACGCTCTCGTTCTTGATCCTGAGCATTGGATTGTTCAATCGCTTCGGCGAAGAACTCCCGGGGTAGATTGAAGTCATATCGATACCGATAGTTAAGGAGCTTTTGGCTAAGGAAATCAATTTGGAGATGACCCCTTATCCGGTAATCAAACCGATTGCTATTGCACAGACTTAGGAATACTGCCCCTTGATCCTCAAGCGGAAATTCAATCGCCTGCTCGGTATCGGGCAATGCAATGCCTTCTTTCTCAGACTTGACAGCTCCAACTCCACATCTGCAGTTTCATCTGGAACAGCCACTTTGCCGCTACCTTGTGTCCTGTACTTCGCCCGGCAATCCCCGCTAGGTACTGGCATTCTTAACCTATTTTGTTGCCAAGACATAATCATTTGAGGTCGCGTGCCGTAATGCATTCTACCATGCTTTACAACGGAGCAAATGGCGTTGTGATTATTCTGCGAAGTGATTCCGAGACAGCTGGTTTCACTAGGCTTTCGAGTGTGAGCCGTGCCGTAGAAGTCTGGTCCTTTGCCGGAGCCGCGCGGGGCTTCATCCTCGCCTCGTCCGAAAGGCCGTTTGTTCGTATTCGGTTCCCCGCCCTTGGCCTTCCAACGAACCTCGCGCCCAATGTGCCTTGCCATTCGGTTCCCTGAGTGCCTCCCTATTATCCAATCTGCTGACTCCTCGGGCCGGTTCGCTGTAACTCGCGGTCCAGCAAGGCAGCCTTGCATTGAGGGTGCGGTCGCCAAGACCTCCCGGGCATTTCAAAGAGCACTTGGCGAGGTTTGTTTCACCCACTCAATGTCGCGAGAAGGAAATCCGTATGACAATGCCATTTCCGAATCGTTCTTCAGGACACTAAATAGAGGGCACAACCCGATCGTCGCCGAGCGGCCCATGTACTTCAATTACAAGGGCGTTTGGACCGGTGGCCACGTGGCCATGGGCGCCGCGGCCCCGAACACCACCTGGTACTTCGCCGAGGGTACTACCCAGGCCGGTTTCGAGACCTGGCTGTGCATGCAAAACCCGGGCACAAAGACGGCAAATGTAAAGGCGAGTTTTATGCCCATGGGCGGGAAGGTGGTCGAGAAGACGATCACGATAGCGCCCAATTCGCGCTACACCTACAGCGTGAACACGGCGCTGGGCCCGAACGTCGATGCGAGCACGATGCTCACATCAGACCAGCCAATCGTCGCCGAGCGGCCCATGTACTTCAACTACCACGGCACCTGGACCGGCGGCCATGACGTGATGGGCGCCAACCAACCAAAGAAGACCTGGTACCTCGCCGAAGGAACGACCCGCACCGGCTATGATGAGTGGCTCTGCATCCAAAACCCGGGCACAAGCGACGTCGAGGTCACGATCACCTACATGCTAGCGTCCGGCCTGCCCAAGACCCAGGTCGTCAAAGTCGCCAAGCAGACCCGCTACACAGTGAGTGTTAACGATGCGGTAGGGCCGAACCAAGACGTGTCGGTGAAGATCACCGCCCCCTCCCCCGTCATCGTGGAGCGTCCCATGTACTTCAAGACAGCTGACGGGATTACCGGCGGACACGTGGTGATGGGGTTTGGAGTCAATTAAGAGAGCGTGCGTAAGTCATTCCCCCGCATGAGGAAAGTGACGTCGAAGTAGACAACGTCAAACAGTAACTCGATGTTAATGAACAAGTTATGCACTCGGCGCTTGACCGCCTATCTCCAGCTGCTGAAACGGAAATCATGTGGAAGAATCTGACTACATGAACGGCCTCTTTGTGGCTTCAATTATTGCTCTTTGTTTGGTGGGTAGTTATGGTTGCGTGGGAGATGCGCGAGAATAAGGATCTGCAAGAGGACTTCACTTTGAGAATCGGGCTTAAACGTGCATATCGATAACGCCCGGCAGCTGACCGTAGTATTCCTTACTTCGATTGAGTCTATGAGTGATCGACGACACGCACTGCCAAGAAGTGAACTCCGCGCTGTCTGAAGCGAAGTTGTTAATGCAGACGAGGCAGCATCAATGTGTCGACGTGCCGTCAGAAATGCAGACGGGATAAAGCAACGCAAACCTCAGGAACGCACTCGCATTGACTGGAGGCCGCCTTTGAAGACCGTGACCTCTCGATCACAATTGATTTGACGACACGTGAAGGAGATGCTATTAAGAAAGAACAGGACTCCTAGCGGGGACTGTCAGGACGAGCAGGGACTCCTAATCCTTTGCTTCTCGGTTCAAATCCGGGCGTCCCCGCTAGAAGCCTTGGACGTTTGTTCCCTACAACGCCAAAGGGCCCAGCGCTGCTGGACCCTCGGACGGAACTTCCCGATTCTTACGAACCGGACTCCTAATCCAATACTATTAGAGTCCATCTAGCATAAATGTGTCAAGCTATATAATCACCCTGCTATCAAATCAGCTGAGGCGCCTACAGAATTGAATGCGAGGAGCGGGAAGTACAGCGGGGCGCTACCTCGTTTTCGGCTTTTTGGCGGACTAGGAAGACGATCTATTGCCATGGCCGGCTTTTGGAAAAAAGAAGAGATGAGTGGATTACAGAGATCGCCAACCGCATTATCGAGCTTGAGAAACAATTCAAGGGGTTCAAAGTTACGCGCCTTGCCGAGAACGAGGCATTCATCACCAACTGTCTCTAAATTGTGACGATGAACTGAACGAAGACATAGGGCTTCTCGTGGTCCGCGTCCGTGAAGGGGCGGATCTGGTTCAGAAAAGCGTACAAGCGTAGGCAATCGTTCATAGTGCTCCGGAAGTTGGACCGTTTGAAAGTTCCTCAAAACACTTGACAGAGGGGCTCAAAGCGGCATAGAGCTAAGCCTGTGTTAGTGCCCGCCAGAAGCGGTATTCCGAATGCATCCAGATTCGATCTGGCGTGGTTTGGGCTTGGTACAATAGATGTGTAGGAACTGACACGACAACGAGAGCGGTAACAAACCGAGCCAGTCCGGCGAAGGATGGATGATAGGCGTGTTCGATGCTGATCAACGGCAGAGCGAGGGATTCGATATCAGTCAAAGCAAACTGCGTGTCGACGCACTGCAATCTGGCTCTAGTCCATACGCTTCTGGAGGAGGTGGATTTGTTCTTGAACATGCTTACGGGGCATTAGCACTAACAAGTCTGTTGCTAGGGGATCCCATGATCGGTCTGGGCGACGAATACAAAGTGACATCCGTCGCCATGCAGCAGGAGAGTCTGTCTTCCGTGGACGACCTCCTCGTCACTGGCCGAATCGCCGATTCTGAGCGAACGATCCGGATTGCCTGTCGGCGTCGGCCGACTATCGGCAGCAGTAGTACCGCAACAGTCAATCTCTTCGGTGACTTCTTGAAATCAATGTTCTCCGATATTGAGGCGGTGGATCGAGGCGACCTGCGGCTGGGTCTGGCCGTATCCGGCCACTTCGGACCGGCGGCAGAAGTTGCATCTCTTGGAGAAGTTGCTCGACGGCAGGCAACTGCTGCGGCCTTTGCAGATGCGATTAACGCACCAGGGGCTCATCGAAAGGGACTGCGACAGCGTCTCACTAACGTTAGAGACATCGTACGAGCTGCGCTCGAGGTCATTGAAGTGAGGGCTGATGACCAAAAGCAAACAGAGACAACCTGGTCACTGCTGAAGGCACTCTTCGTGCTGCAGGAAGAGTTGGAGGGCGATGTTGCTTCAGCAGTGACAGCCAATATCGCTCGCTTGGCGCCACTAACTGGTAGCGCTTCCAGAGCAGCAGATCTTCACCGTCGTCTTGTAGATATTGCGTCCCAGTCTTGTATACGCGCTGGTTCGATGAATCGCTCGATGCTTCGCCGAGAGCTCCGTTCGTTCGGACAGTTGGGAGCATCACCGGACTTTGCTGCCGCCAGGCCCCAAGTCGAACTTCTTGAAGCTGCGCTGCTGCACCGGACACAACGTTCAATACCAAGACTCCATGGGGGCCAGCCATTCTCATTGGACAGGTCTTCGCTCCTATGTGAACTCGTGGCGGCGATTGATTCGCTGGCTTCGGGCGGCGTATTGCTGGTGTTCGGTGAGCCATACGTTGGGAAGTCTGTTCTCGCACTTGATGCGGTTGATTCAATTAGATCTTCTGGTGGTGACGCCATTGCAGTCAGCCTGAGGGACCTCCCACCAGACGTCCTGAACTTCAAGTCTTTGTTGGGCTCGACGCCAGTCGACCTTCTATCGTCTGTCCCTTCCGGACCGAAGAGCGTACTCCTGCTGGATGGTGCCGAGGTAGTCCAAGAGCGCGACGACCGAGTCGTGCCGTCATTGATTGCTGCGGCGGCTTCTGCTGGGCTCTCAACCGTGCTTGTTACGCGCGATGATGCGAAAGGCACATTGGTCGATGTGATTCGGCGGTTCGGGCAGGCCGATCCTCAGCAGTTTGTCGTGCCTGCTGTGTCTGACGAGGAGTCGCTGTCACTGCTTCAGGCCATTCCTGAACTGGCCCCTCTATCTCGGGATCTGCGGGCCGGGTGGCTGCTACAGCGGCTCGGAATCGTGAATCAGCTGATGCGCTCCACGCTTCGAGAAGACGAGATGCCTTCTTCGCTATCCACTGAGGCAGAGGTTGCGCAGATCTACTGGCAAGCCAATGTTCGCAACAGTGAACGGACCGTCGACGGCGTTTCTCCTGATGAAAGAGATGGTGCCGTTGTAGCTGTCGCGAAGAGTATTCTTGCTGGGACCGCCGTACCAGCCATACCTGGTAGAGCTCTGTCCACGTTGCGCTCTGATGGGATTCTGCTTTCTCGTGATAGTGCCTCCGCCTGGCGTTCATCTGATACTTTCGCCAGCGACATTCTCCGCGACTTCGCAGTAGCAATAATGCTCGTACGCGAAGGCCTTGATGTCCTCACGGGATCATCGGCACCAAGATGGGCGATTCGAGCCACACGACTGTACGCACAGGAGCGCCTCGCTGAGGCGATTACATCCAGTGATTGTGCGATTCTTCAATCATGGACCCAGGTGCGGACCGAGTTCGATGTGCTTTCGTTGACACATGGAGCGCGGTGGACTGAGGTTCTCTGGGAGGCCGTGCTCACTGCTGGCTGGATTTATCGGCTGCTTTCGGCAATCACGCCTGCGCTTAAATCTGATCAGTCGCAGCTTGACGAGGCGCTTAGTTGCTTGAAACTGAGGTTCTCATCAAGTGGTACTTGCGATCCCGTCATTGGCGCACCACTCCTGACCTGGGTCTTAGACAATTGCGATGTCGCGGCGGCATTCGACTCGTATGACGACAATCCCGTTCGAGAGCTCGTTCTATCGTGGCTTAGAGGGATGGCGAGTCCAGAATCTGCAAGCAGAGACAGGACATCTTTGAAGTCCCTTAGGATTCGGGTCCGCGATCTCCTTGTTGAGTGGGAGACTGGATGTCGAGCAGAAGAGGAATGGCTGGAGTGTCTTGGCCTGTTCGTGGATGATGCGAACAATGCCGTCAAGCAAGTTCTCCGCAGGTTCGCCAAGGAGCACCCCGCGTTTCTGGCCCCCCTTGTCGAAAGCCCGGACGTGGCACAATCACTTGCCATCCATGACAGCACATTGTTGGCTGACGTTGCCGAAGCTTATTACATAGAGCAGCCGAGTGATGACCCATGGGAAGATTCCCTCCTCGATGAGGGAATTCGTCATCACATTGGACGCGGCTTCTGGGACCCACTCGCAGCTTGGTATCGAGGTCCCTTTGCATTTCTACTTCGCGAAGACTTCAGTTCCGGCCTTAGACTTATCGACAAGATGCTGTACACAGGTGCTCGCAGACGGGTCGTTGTTCTGAACCGTCTCCGTAGTTATGCACAAGATGCCAGCAGTGACGAAGGTCAATGGCTGGACCTCGATCTAATGGGGCAAGGTACAAAGCGTTTTATTGGTGATGCTCACGTCTGGTCATGGTATCGAGGATCGTCGGTCGGTCCATATCCCTGCATGAGTGCGCTATTTTCGCTCGAACTAATGATGGATATATATGTGCGAGCTGGCGTTGCGGTGGGCGACGTGGCAAGGCGTGTTCTTCGCGATGCTTCTACATTGGCAAGCGCCGGTTTAGTATGTGGCTTTCTGGTTCGACACATAGATAAGGTTACCGAGGAACTTGATGGGTACTTGTCGCGGCCAGAAATCTGGGACCTTGAGATTGGAAGAGTCGTGTCGGAAGGGATTCTTCACGTTCAGGGACCTGACCCTGATGAAATCGATGGACAAGATCGTCGTCGCTGGACACCTCATACAGTCGTTAGCCAACTAGTCCTCAAAGCAATGGCTTCAGGTGACGATGTGACCCTTGATCGGCTCAAGAGTGTTGGCGATCATCTCCTTGAGGCAGCCGGAGGCGTCTCTGCGCCTCCATTTATCAGACAGTGGGTCGCCGGCTTCGATCCGTCTTGCTACTCATTCAAAGAGGCCGAAGGCGGGCTGCTTGTTGAGATGAAGCCGGGGGAAGAGGTAGAACAAGCGTTGGCTGTGGAACGAGAGCATTCCGCTATGGTGATGGAGATGTATCGCGTGCAGGACCGTTATCGACTGCGCCAACTGACTCCCTACGGATTGGGTTTCGCCAAGACGGCCTCAGAATCGGAACTGGCGCATGACTTTGAGGTTGCGCGCAACATTCAGAAGGGTTTGCGCGATGAACCCTTGGATTCGGTTAGATCGGCACTGGCGGGAATTGCTGCGGCGATCTTGGAGTCATCCGCGGCTGGATTTGTGACTATAGAAGGGAGTATTGACTGGGCACTTGAGATTCTAGTGGATTCTGCGCTTAACCCGTACCGAGGTGACTTTCCAGTCTGGAACAGCATGTTCTCCGGGGGTTCGGATCGGACCGCAGCGTTCGCGCTGCCTTGCGCGCTCTTACCCACGATCAAGGGGCGAACAGGGCGGCGTGAGAAAGCTGTGGAAACTGTGCTGGTCGAGGCGTTGGCGGCTGGCTCTTCGAGTCTCTTCATTGAGGTACGCATGTATGCGACTGAGGGTTTCCGTCGAGTGCTTCGACAGGCCTGCGTGCAGCCGGGGTCGATATGCCAAGCCCACGAAGCGGTCTGGGGTGCAATTGAGGCTGGCGCACGTCGTGTGACCCTTGGTCAAAGAACTCAGGACGGATCCAGAGGTATAGAAGAGATTGGCGGTGATTTGATCGCTGAGCTTTCTGGGATCAGTGGCGAAGAGTTGATGTTACCGCACTTGATGGCCGCGTGTATTGCCGTGCTTGATGCCGAATCAAGTTCGACATGCATCAGCGGAGAGGCTGGTCGACTTTTGCCAGTCCTTCTCGATGCGTACGGGCGAGCAGCTTGCTACTGGGCTCAGCATGATTACGGTGAGCGTGACGACTGGAGGCCTTCCTTGGCGTCAGCTCTTCTTCGCTACGCGGGTGACGATGCAGAGCGCGTCCTTGCGATGGTCAATCGTCTAAAACCCGCTCCCCGAGCTCTGGCCAACTACTTGAGCGACTTGCAGGTGGTCGCGACCTATGAGCCAAGCGCCGTGGATGTGCTGACTGCCGTCTGGCCTTCGCTGATGGAACTCGCTCTTGAGACCCTTGGCCGAGAACAAGAATTGTCTGAGCGACACGCGAGAGAGGATCTTGTCAAGGAGATGGTGCCTTGCCCTAGTCCCTCATTGTTCTTTGGAGACTTCGAGGAGGCCTTGGCCAAAGCACGGTCGAACTGGCTGACGATAGACGCAGTGACAGGCAGGATTGAGGACTGGCTACAGCTTGCGCGTGGAAAGATGTCATGCGTCGATCAACTCGTAGGCTTTCTAGAGTCCCAGCCCTTAGGAGTGCAGATCGGTCACGGTTTGAGCTGGATCCGTGCTCTCGTTGTGAGAGGTGACGGTACTGCCTACACTTCGGGCATCCTTCTTGTTGGGTGGCTGACGCATCTTCGTGACGCAAGAGATCCCATCGTGAAGTCATCTGGCGACTACAAAGCCATTATTGACGCCCTTGTTCTATCTAACTACGCCGGAGCCCGTAAGCTTCAAGCTCGCGATGAGTGACTTGTAGCTCGATGCTGTTTTCGCAACTTGTAGTTGAATGGTTGTGGAGAATCTATCGGCTGCCGGTCCCCTATTGTCCTACCAATCTTCTCGCTCTTCCCTATCCTGCGCTAACGCAATTCGGTTTCTCAGGTCAGAGACATAGTCATCAATCCAGTCGTTGACATTGCGGTTCTCTTCTGTTGCACGCACCGCCAATAATCCCTTCCTCTTCTCCTCCAAATGTTCACTCTCTGGTCCAGTCCATCCTTCGGTTGAAAAATTAGCCATCAAGTTCCGTCTCACGTCATCACGATTGCCATATCTGATTAGCAATTCCCTAGTCAAGCTCGTATTGGCCTCGTCTACGGCAAAAGTGCTTGGCACGAAAGTCGCCAAGTACCACGCTCTGTGGTCAACATCCTCCTCAACCCAGCCGAAAACCTCTTCCATGGGTATGAGCGATATTGGTCCTGTCTTGTCTTCTTCGAAGAGACTTTCCCCTTGTAGCCAATGAGTAAGACGATATGCCCTTGCGTCGATAGGGGGCCCAAGTTTGTTCTTGATAATGTTCCAGATTTCGGAAGGGTGTTGCGCCGCAATCTTCATTAGCAGCTCGCCAATCTCAGAATCATGACCACCAAAGATGCTGCCCTCCTCTCCGAAGTTTTCGATGATGTACCATGCTAAATCGATGGATCTTCCCGGATACTTCAAGATAAATGCTCCCCCGACAATCTTCCATTCATATGTATCCATCGTCTGAGACGTGGGGGTATCAACCCTCTGAAGAAATGACGGGTGAGTGAGCAGGTCAAAGGTGATTTGTTCAGGCAGGTCTCCCTTTCGGTCACCGCTGATATAGAAAGATGAGAAGAGGTCCAGGGCAATGAAGGCAGCCGATGCTTCTTGACTAGCTATCAGGAATGCCATCCAAGCATCGAAGGATTCCAGGGGCAGAGTCCAAGTCGTTCTCCCCCATGCAAACATCCGAAACTGTCCAATCGCGATACGCTCTTCTTGGGCGAGCTCAAGAATCCGCTCAGCGGCTCGAACGGTCATACCGGATCGCCATGTCAGCTCTGGAACAAACTCTATCAATGACTCATGAAATGAAGTGATAGCGTCGAGTTGGGTATCCCACTCCTCCTGGTTTCTCTCAAACAGGGCTCTCATGTAGCCGGAGAGGGTGAACGCGCTTCGACCTGGTCCGGCAGCCTCCAGGGCGTCGATAAACATAACCAAAAGAGTCATACCTGCGTCGAGTATTCCCAGTTCATAACCGAATGCGAAGCCTCGTTTCGCATCAACCGTCATTAACCATTCCACTTCATCAAACAACAACTCTTGGTTTGAGAATGCTTCCGCTGCCAGTTCCTTGATCGTGGAGTCCACTTCCTCGGTCCGGTTCCCTTCTTCATCGTAGCTGTCCTCTAGAAGATCCATGCCCACATATCTCTGAAGAAGTGCGTGGAAATCATCACCAGTTAATGCGTCTCGAATTCCCTCCCAGCGGGCTCTAGAATCTGACGACATGGACCTGGCTTCGTAGTGAAGAATAGATACTACTATTGCTAATATGCTCTTTCTTCTTTTTTCATCTATCGAAGCAATAGATTCCAATGTCTCGATAACCATGTCCTCAAGTTCTTTGACTCTCGAAACCTCGCGAGAGCGTTGTATAAGTAGGTCAATTGTGTAGTCCAGCTCAGACCCTTTGAGAGTCGACAGGTGTTCAGTCAACAGCATCCAAACGCCCTTATGATAGTCTGAGACCTCTTTCGGAGAGCTCGGCTGCCAGAGGGCCGGGAGTTCTCGCAGTCCTTGATGCTCTGGGCCGACCAGTCTTACGAAATGCCTTGTCTCAAATGCAGCATTGCACGCCTTCAGGGCAACCATCCGTACCCGCTGTGACTCCGAGTCAATTGCCTGCTGAAGAAGCGGGAATCTCTCTTCCGGGGGAGCTTCGGTTGAGGCAACAGGACCTTGCCCTGCCGCAAACAAAGAGCAAAAAACCCCCGTTGCATTATTGGACCAAGTCTCATTCTCTGCCTCTGCTAGTGCTAGCAGGAGACTTGCACCTTCGACAAACAACTCCCTCCAGACTACTATGTTCTCGAGGGTCCAGACTATTTCACGACGTCCGACCGCGAACGTCGTAAGTTCATCATATGACCACCTTCCGACGGTATTCTTCAAACGCATGAGCGCTGATTTAGGATCTGCTTCTGCCAATGCGGCAAAGAACCTGGCGCCTAACGGAGTCTTAAGCGTCGAACCATCGGCGAAAGGGCCGTCATCACCCAAGAGCCCTTTTACCATTTCAGCAGCCACTGGCGATTCCCGGCCATATCTTGTCATGTCCATAAACCACTGGATTAACGCAGGAGGAAGGCCATCGATGAACTCTTCCAGACTGAAACCAGCACCATGTTCGTTCCACCAGTCTGCCCACAGTTTTATATGAAGAGCTTTTGGAGTTATGTAGAGAGTATTGGTGCCTTGAAGAATCCTCCTCCTCTTAAGCTGGTGAATTATTTCCTGAAAGCGGGGCCATGTTATCGACGGGTCGCATTCTTCAACGATTGCTGCCACGGCCCGTGCCTCGTCCTGATGGTTAGGTCCATAACCGAATTGCTTGAAAAGCGCAATATGTTTCAAGACTGTTCGTCTTTGTCTTACTTCCTCAGGAGGGTCGTACCCATACCCAGTGATGTATGTCTCCCATGCATAGCTTTCATCAATGTATCTCTTGGGGTCTATCTGCCAACTCCGTCCCAGGACGTGTGCCGTCCTCGGGGATCCGTTGCATAAGCCAGCCCGACGGTCAGCCTCTTCTTCGGGCACGCCATACTCAAGGATTATTTCTTTGATTAGTTCATTGCCGAGAGGTGGCACCTGAACCTGCGCGGTCGAATCCATCGGAGTGCCTGGCTCATGCAGTATCGTGATTATCTTAATTCTGGGCCCTCGATGTTTGTACTTGTTCCATACTTGGTAACTTGTCTGCGGACTACATTCGTCTAATACCAGTATCACGCTGATGGAAGAATCTTCTGCCGTAATGAGTGCACTCAAGTGGCTTTGAAGGAAATACTCACTTCCGACAACATGAATGACGAGCGGTGACAAATCATCAGTGCTTACACTCTCGAAGACCAACTTGGACTTGCCGATTCCCGGTTCACCGAAAACCTGAATATGAGCGGCTTGATCATTCCGTCGCAGCTCGTCCCTGATGGCTTCCCGAAAGGCAGTCTGTTCAGGCCCAGGATGGTATGTCTGTTTTGCGTCGTCATCCATACTCCAGCTTCCGAAAGACGCAAATCCTTCCGGTGATATTTCTTTTAGCCTCAGGGCAAGGGAAGGAAATGGCTGACAGAATTCTGCCAGCTTGTCCTTGGCGATGATCTCAATCTCTACATCACCATGGTAGCCTGAATCCTCGAGCTGAATTCTGAATCTCTTAACAGCCTCGCCCTCGTCTGTGACATCTGCCCCGGTGAGCACAACAACGAGCGCCCCGCCATCTTCGAAGCATCTTCGGACCCCGTCCTTCAGGTCCAGGGTACCCCTCTTAAACAGTATTCCACGCACATCCCCGGCATCAGCAGCACTGAATGCTCCGCTTTTAATCTGATAGCTTGTACTGCCAAGCCTTATGATACCTTGCCCACCAGAAAGTGCTGCGTCGTTATCAACGCGACCGTCTATTCCCCCATCCGGTATGTTGACATCAAACTGGAAATGGACCTTGTTGATACCGAGGCCGATTGATCTTGCCTCTGCACACAATAGGCTTCGCATGAAGTTCACTGCCTCCGTTGGTCCCAGCCGTTCCAGATCGTCTGGTACAACAGAGTAGATGCCGTTCATGATGCCCTCCAGGCCTCTCTCCTCGCCGCTAACCAATACTAATCCCCCCGAAGCAGAATTCCAATTCACAAAGACTCCACAGTCGTCTTTACGGTGCGAAGAGTCCAGAGCAAGGATGCATCCTCGGGACGATGGACTGCCCTCCGGTGCCATGATGGATTTGTTCCCAGCGACGCCAGCTTCCTCAGCAGCTTCGAGAGTCTTTTCTGTGGCGACGATTTACTTCCTTTGGTTCGTCCGGAATCGTGTAGCCACTTGCATACTCTGTGCCGCGGTATTCAAGATGCGCGCCCGAGGTGGGTAAAAGGCCACTCACGCCCCATTGGGAAATCGGGCCCCGGCGTCCCGGCGGGCGCGCGTCCCTTTTGGCGATTGCCAGTAGGTCAAGGCTCGGTCAGTAGTTAGTCTTTAGGGAGATGGCACGAATCCCACGACGTCGTGTCCTCCGTTCCATCCCTGGAAATCGAAATACATCGGGCGCTCAACGATAACAGGAGCGTCTGCCGAGATCCGGGCAGAGATATCCTGGTTGGGTCCCGTGTCGCTGTTTGCGCTTACCGTGAGCCGCGTATTGGCTTTCACCGTCCAGTTCTTTTGAATTGTCCGGCCCGCAGCTGTGTAGTAAGTAATGGCTGCATGTGCGTCGGTGCTTCCGGGGTTTTGCAGGCAGAGCCACTCCTCGAATCCCGATCTCGTTGTGCCCTCCGCGAAAAACCAGGTGCCCGCGCTCGAGTTCGCCCCCAGGACGTCGTGGCCGCCGGTCCACTTCCCGTGATAATCGAAGTACATCGGGCGCTCGGCTATGAAAGGTGAAGCCGAGCTCAAGTGAACGCCGCAATCCTTGCCGGCTCCGATTTCCGCGTTCACAGAAACCGTGAGACGCTGCAACCCGGGGACGGTGTAGGTCTTCTTCACGGGACTGCCCTGTCCGGCGGCGAGCTGGTATATGGCAGTCACCTTGATGGGCGTGGTTTGCGGGTTCTGGAGGCAGAGCCAGGTCTCGAAGGAGCCGTCGGTCGAGTTCTTCCTCGTAGTGCCCTCGGCGAAATACCAGTCGGTATTGGGTGAATTCGTGCCCACGACGTCGTGCCCGCCGGTCCAGTCGTTTCCGGCCAGACCACGGTAATCGAAGTACATGGGGCGTTCGGCGACCATGCCCTGGTCAGATTCCAGGTAGAGTGAGACGTTCTTGTTCGCCCCGATCTGGTCCACGGTTTTGAAGGTCGCCCTCGTGGTTGGATTCACCCGTCCGCTAACGACCCTCTCCCCCTCGCCCTCGACCATGTAATGGAAGGTGAGGTTTGCAGGGGTGCCGCCAGGGTTGAGGACCGTGACATACTGGTCGAACTCGGGCAAAGTGTTGCCTTCGGCGAAGTACCAGGCTCTCGATGTGCCAACAGCCCCCACAGCGTCCGAGCCACCGGTCCACTTGCCCGCGTAGTTGAAGTACATCGGGCGCTCGGCCACGATTCCGGCACTCGTGGACACCACACGCATGCTCACATCCTTGCCCGCACCGGCAAGTTGGTTGATATCCACTGTGAGCCTGCTGGTAGGCACGAGCGAGTAGTACTTCGAGTAGCTCGTGCCGTCTGCGAAGATGCAGGTTATCCACGCGTCCGCGGTGACCGCGTTGGGGTTGCTTAGCGTTGCGTATTCCTGGAAGTTGGCTCCGGTGTAGCCCTCGGCGAAGTAGAACGTTGACTTCCACTGGTCTGCCGGAGGCACGGGGGGATTGGGAGCCGGGCCGTAGGCGTAGACGTGACCGTTGTCCATGGCGGCGTACATGCCGGAATCGGCCCTGTTGAAGGCGAGGCATTCAACATAGGCGGATGAACCGGGGTTGCCGGTGTCCGTCCACGTGGTCCCGCCGTCGTAGCGGTAAACGTGCCCGTTGAACGATCCGCCATACATGGTTGATTCTTTGTCGTTGAAAACCAGGTCCAGTGTGTTGCCACCTGCGATGCCGGCATCTGACCACCCCGTCCCATCGTATCTGTTGATATGTCCGTTTTCGCTGCCCCCATATAGCATCCCGTCACAGCCGTTGTAGGCAAGACTGAAGCAACCTATTCCATCTGGATTCGCTGTGCTGACCCAGTTGGTCCCGCCGTCAAACCGATAGACACCTGCCTGAGAACCTGCTGACGCGTACAACTTGGAGTCGTTTGCCTTATAGGCGAGGCCCGACACCACACCGCCAAGAGCCCCCACAGAAGACCAGCTAGTGCCCCCGTTGTAACAATAGACCTGGCCGAAGCCATGTCCCGCATATATCTTTGAATCGGCTCCGTTGAACGCCAGGCTGGTTATCGTGGTGGACCCGGGTTCTCCCGTGTCGACCCAGGTTGTTCCTCCATCGTACCTGTAAATATTTCCAGCCATTGCGTACAATTTATGGTCAACCGGATTGTAGGCAATTGGCCCAATTCCAATCAGGTCCTGGTTGCCGGGATTTCCGACATCTGTCCACTTGGTCCCACCGTCATACCTGTAGACGTGACCGTTGCCGCTGCCCGCGTATAGCTTGGCGTCGGACTCCCTGTAGCAGAGGCGCGTGGCGCCCCCAGTCGGGACGCCGCTATCGACCCAAGTGTTTGATGTGGCAGCCGTGCTTGCCATTGCCGGTGCACACGTCAAAAGAACAAGCAAGGCAGTGATGGCCAGCATGAGCAATCGCCTTTGCATGTTTCCCTCCAATCTAGGTGGGGTCGTGAATTCGTCAGATTTCACGGAGAATGCGTGCCCGTGAAGTCAGCCCCGCAGAACCTGCACCTGATCGCCGCCCAGTTGACCCACTCCGCGCAGTAGGGACACTGTCTCATTGGAGGGGCAGTTGCCTGCTGCCAGTTCGCCGCCTGCCAGGACTCTGCCGCTTTGCGGCGCTCAGAGCTTCCAGCCATGCCCAGAGGGATAGAAGCCAATAGCAGGGCGAGACCAACGGCCAAGGCCACTCCCCCGCCGATCTGCATCTGCTCGGGGGTATCGCTAGCAATCCTCAGGCTTCCGTTCTCCTGCCACTGCTGATTCAGGCGAGTGCGCAGGGTTGCGCCACCTGCCAAGAGCCCGGCCCCGGCCACGAGTATGACGGCCCCCGCGATAACTGCGAACATAAACCAGGCGTGAAAGGTCCTCGACCTGCTGTCGTGTCGATCCGCGGCCTGGACACCCGGGGCGGATTGAACCTGAGTGGGGTAGTAGGGGGAGGGAGGGGGTTGGGTTTGCGCCCAATGCGGCTGCGAGCTCCATTTCCGGGGGTCGCTTGCCAGAAGCGGGATGGCGACAATGAAGGAGATGAAGGCGGCCCACCAGAGAAGCGACCCCACCAACTCAAACCCGTTGCTGTGAACGGCGGTCCCTACGTCGCCCATAATATTACTTACCAGGTAGGCCGATCCGATAATAATGACAAAGGACAGAAGCCTCCGCTTCCATCCTAGAGCTAGCAACACGGCTGTCACGATGAAGACGAGGAACCCGATCCACGAGAAGGCTGCTCCTATGACATAGAGGGCCGTGCTGCTGGCCGCTGCCCCGGCAACCTCGAGCACGACGCCGCCGACGAAGATGACGCTAACGCCCACTATGGTGGCTATGACAAGCCTGCGTTTTCTAAGATCTGATCTAGGCGACTTGTCCTGCGCTCGGCCGCTTTGATAGCTTGTAGTATTGGTCTCCGACACGGCGGCATCGTCATTTGACGGCTGTCCCAAAGGAACGCCTTGCCCCTCGGCCTCCATGCCGGTGTCAGGAGTCTGTCCCACCTGATCCGAGTCCAACTTGTTACCGCAGGCCGGGCAGAACCTGGGGTCCCCAGCCGATTCTTTTCCACAGTTGCCGCAGATCATCTTCTCCCCCTATCGTTCAATATGGTTCAGACATCCCCCATTGATGGTTCACTTGCATCGGCGGTGGATGAGTCCGTCTCGTCCACATCAGCGGAGTGCTCCTGTTCCTCAACTTGCTCTTCCCCAATGATTCTCAGCTTCCCCAGGCTCCTTAAGACCGCACCCTCGTCCTCGTAAGTCATCTGGAGCACTTCTCGCATTTGTGGGATGGGGTATATCTGCTCCGGTGTCACATCCAGCGCCTCGCAGATCTTCTCCAGCTCATCGTCCGTCGGAAGCAGCCTGCCATTCACAATCTGGCTGACGGCCGACCTGCTTATCCCTGTGATTTCGGAGAGCTTCCGGCCGCTAACCCGGCGGTTCTTCATGATGAGCACGAGTGTGTTTGAAGCTCGCATCTTCCTATCCCCTGTAAGACATCTCTAACTATCTCGGCATGATAAGCCTGATACGTTA
>Ga0209745_1000297_pt1 | contig 29708 bp, 24 predicted proteins | sample BarGraNGADG00312_FD_184495 | JGI IMG/M metagenome (GOLD analysis project Ga0209745, IMG submission 184495) | Arctic peat soil microbial communities from Barrow, Alaska - Barrow Graham LP Ref core NGADG0004-312 (SPAdes) (version 2) | ecosystem: Environmental > Terrestrial > Soil > Wetlands > Peat...
CTCAGCCTTAACCTCTGCTTCGGCAACTGGCTCAGCCTTAACCTCTGCTTCAGCAACAGGCTCAGCAGCTTTCTCTGCTGTCACCTCTGCGGGAGGCTCAGCAGCTTTCTCTGTTGTAACTTCCGGGCCAGCCTCTGGTGCTGCAGCGGCTTTAGCTGCTGCCTCTGCCTCAGCGGCAAGAGCAGCCAGTTTCTTCGCATATTCTGCCGCCCTTGTCTCCTTGATAGCCGTCTCAGCCTCAAGTCTCTGCTTGCGTGTCTCTTCGCCCTTCTTCTCGAGGCCGGATTTCTTAGCCTCTATCTTCTCTTCCTTACCCTTCAGCCATTCATTAAAACGACGGTCAGCTTCAGCCTCGTCAAAGGCACCCTTTTTCATGCCTTCAAGAAGGTGCTTCTTCATCATCACTCCTTTGTACTTAAGGATTGCTCTGCATGTTTCCGTAGGTTGCGCACCGTTCTGCAGCCAACCCAATGCCTTCTCGAAGTTAATGTCGATTGTTGCCGGGTCAGTTCGAGGATTGTAAATACCAATCTTCTCGATGAATCTGCCATCACGTGGCGACCTGCTATCTGCTACCACGATGTGGTAGTAGGCCAGCTTTGTGCGGCCTTTCCTAGCTAATCTGATCTTTACTGACATTTAAAATTTACTGTTTAAATTAAACCTTCATTTTTTCAATGAGGGTGCAAATATATCACAATAAATCGATGTAACAAAAATTATCAGAACGTTCATGTTAATAAAAAAAATGACGGGGAAAGTACCTTTTCCGTATTTTTGTTTCCAGCGCCAACGCAGGCTTATTTCCCGTAAACATGTCCTCATTTGCTCATTTACACGTACATACACAATATTCTATTCTTGACGGTGCATCAGGAGTGAAGGCTCTTGTAAAAAGAGCGAAGGAACTCGGAATGGAAGCTCTTGCCATCACTGACCACGGCAACATGTTCGGGGTAAAAGAGTTCCATGATGCGGCTACCGCAGCCTCCATAAAACCTATAATCGGTTGCGAGATCTATGTCGCCCGCACAACGCTCGAAGATAAAACCTCGGTTGAGGACCGTTCAGGGGACCACCTTATCCTTCTGGCCAAGAACCTGACAGGTTATAAAAACCTGGTCAAGCTTGTTTCGCATGCATGGATAAAGGGATTCTATTACAGACCGCGCATTGACAAGGCTCTTCTGCGCACCTATCACGAGGGACTGATAGTTTCATCAGCCTGCCTTGCCGGGGAGACTGCACAGGAGGTCCTCTCCGGTAATATCAAAGGTGCAGAAGAAGCCCTGCTGTCTTATAAAGAGATCTTCGGTGAAGATTATTATCTTGAGATACAGCGCCATGAGACCTCTGACCCGACAGCTGACATTACAGTTTTTCCCCAGCAGCAGCGGGTAGTCGCCGCTTACCGCGAACTGGCAGCAAAAAATAATGTCAGGATCATCGCCACCAATGACGTCCACTTCATTATGGCAGATGAGGCCGAGGCCCATGACAGGCTGATTTGCATCAACACTGCAAAAGATATCGATGACCCGAAACGACTGAGATACACCAAGCAGGAGTATCTCAAGACCGAAGAAGAAATGCTGTCAGTATTCGCAGATATTCCTGAGGCTGTGATGAACACAAAGGAGATTGCTGACAAGGTTGAATATTATTCGCTGAACAGCGAACCTATCATGCCAGACTTCGCCATCCCTGCTGAATTTACTGACAAGGATGAGTATCTGCGGCACCTTACGATGAAAGGAGCAGCAGAGCGATGGAGCAAGATCACTCCGGAGCTGAAGACGCGCCTCGATTTTGAGCTTTTGGTCATTAAGAATATGGGGTTCCCGGGATACTTCCTGATTGTGCAGGATTTCCTCAGGGCAGCACGGGAGATGGGCGTATGGGTAGGCCCGGGAAGAGGATCGGCTGCCGGCAGCGCGGTTGCGTACTCGCTGAAGATCACAGACATTGACCCTATTAAGTATAACCTCCTTTTTGAGAGGTTCCTTAACCCTGACCGTATCTCTATGCCTGACATCGACATTGACTTCGATGAGGACGGCCGGGAGAAAGTCCTCAAATATGTTGTTGAGAAATACGGACATGACAGGGTTGCACATATCATCACCTTCGGCACCATGGCTGCAAAGATGGCCATCAGGGATGTCGCCAGGGTGCAGAAACTGCCTCTACCCGAAGCCATAAGACTGACCAGGCTCGTCCCGGAACGTCCGGGCATAACCCTGACTGCAGCATACGAGGAGGTACCTGAACTGCTGAAAGAGAAAGAATCAAAAGAGCCCCTCATAGCCCAGACACTCAAGTATGCTGAGGTGCTTGAAGGAAGCGTACGGCAGACGGGCGTACACGCCTGCGGAATAATCATCAGCAAAGACAACCTCTGTGAATATGTCCCCATCTGTACCGCCAAAGACACAGATCTGTATGTGACACAGTATGAGGGCAACTATGTTGAGTCAGTAGGACTGCTGAAGATGGACTTCCTCGGACTGAAAACATTGTCCATACTTAAGGATGCCGTTGAAAACATTATTAAATCAAAGGGAATAACAATAGACCTTGACAAGCTTTCCCTGAAAGACAAACGTACATGGGAGCTGTTCAGCAACGCAGAGACGACAGGTGTGTTCCAGTTTGAATCCGTCGGCATGAAACGCTACCTGCGCGATCTGAAACCGAACCAGATAGGTGATCTCATAGCTATGAACGCCCTCTTCAGGCCGGGGCCTATGGAATATATCCCTCAGTATATCAGGCGCAAACACGGGAAAGAAAAGATATGTTACGAGCTGCCGGCAATGGAGAAGTATCTCAAGGAGACCTATGGCATAACCGTGTACCAGGAGCAGGTGATGCTCCTCTCCCAGGAGCTTGCAGGTTTTACAAAGGGGCAGGCTGATTCGCTCCGCAAGGCGATGGGCAAGAAAAAGAAAAACATCATGGACAAGCTGAAGGTTGAGTTTGTAGAAGGATGTAAGAAGAACGGGTATGACCTGAATACTCTGAATAAGATCTGGTCAGACTGGGAGGCTTTCGCAGAATATGCTTTCAATAAGTCTCATTCAACATGCTATGCTCTTGTTGCATACCAGACCGGCTATCTCAAGGCGAACTACCCGGCCGAGTTCATGGCCGCAGTACTGAGCCGTAACATCAATGATATCAAGAAGATCACCGTGATGATGGAGGAGACAAAGCGGATGGGCATTGAAGTGCTTGGTCCCGATGTCAATGAGAGTCTCCTTCAGTTTACCGTTAACCGAAACGGTAACATCAGGTTCGGCCTCGGAGCCATAAAGGGTGTGGGTGAGAATGCGGTGCTGCATCTCATTGAAGAAAGGGAGAAGAACGGTACATATAAAGATATATATGACCTTGCAGAGAGAGTGAATCTCAACACAGTTAACAAAAGGATGCTTGAAGCAGTGGTGGTTTCCGGAGCGCTTGACAGCCTTCCGGGTTTAACCAGGGCACAGTACTTCTCTGCCGATGGCAAGGGTTCAAGCTTCCTTGAGAGCCTGATACGCTATGGCAACAGCGTCAAGAATATACGAAACAGTACCCAGCAGTCTCTCTTCGGTGAGGCCGGAGGGTTTGAGATGGTGCGGCCTGAACCCGCCCCCTGCCCCGACTGGTCGAAACTGGAGAGACTGAATAGGGAGAAGCAGGTGATCGGTATCTATCTTTCATCACATCCTCTTGACGACTACCGCCTTGAAATGAATACTTTCTGCAACGCCACGCTGGCTGACCTCCAGAACCTGAATGAGTTTGCAAACCGTGAGGTTTGCGTTGCAGGAATAGTAACAGATACACGAAGCGGTGTCACCAAGAACGGCAAGCCCTTCGGAGGATTTACCCTTCAGGATTACACTGATTCATTCTCCTTCCTGCTGTTCGACAAGGAATATGTGTCATTCAGCAATTTCTTTAACACTGACTACCAGCTCCTTATAAAGGGGAAAGTGCAGACAAGATTTTATAACCCCGACGAGCTAGAGCTAAGGATAAAGGAGATACATCTTCTCTCTGCAGTCAGGGATGACCTGATCAATTCAATAACAATAAAGGTCAAGGCAGAGCTTGTCAATCCTGAATTCATAACAAACCTGAAGTCACTTATTTCTGAGAACCCGGGAAACAAAACACTTAAATTTCTGTTGATTGATCACGATGACAAGATCACCGTTCCTCTCTTTTCACGCAGCATCAAGGCCGGCATCACAAACGAGCTCATCGGATGGCTTGAAGATAATCCGGAGCTTGATTATAAAGTAAATTAAATATCTTTATGCGGATTGGCAGACGCTAAAATATAAATGATAAAATACTATGGCACAACAAGTTAACGACAAGAATTTTGATGAGGTTGTATTGAAGTCAGATAAACCTGTTATTGTGGATTTCTGGGCTGAATGGTGCGGCCCGTGCAGAATGATCGCACCGTATATTGAACAGCTTGCTGAGACATACAAGGATAAGGCTCTGGTCGTTAAATGTGATGTCGACAGCTCACCTGACGTTGCACGCAGGTTCATGATAAGAAATATTCCTACTGTTCTTTACTTCAAGGGCGGAGAGGTTGTTGACAAGCAGGTTGGAGCCGCCGCCCTGTCAGCATTTGAATCCAAACTCACTCCCCTTCTCTGAAACATAATGAAAGTATGTGTTTTTGCTGCCTCAAGCAGTCGTATTGATGCTGCCTATGCTGCTGCGGCAGCAGAGCTGGGCAGGGCATTTGCGGCTGAACATGTTCATGCCGTATTTGGCGGCGGCGGAATAGGGCTGATGGGAATATTTGCCGATGAGATACTTGCCGGCAAAGGTGAGATAACCGGCGTGATCCCTGAATTCATGATGAAGGAAGGATGGGGTCATAACAGGATAAAGGATATGGTAGTGACATCAGACATGTCTGAAAGAAAGAAGACGATCTTCGCTATGTCTGATGCCGCGGTAGCTCTTCCCGGAGGCGTGGGAACCCTCGAAGAGCTGACGGAGGTGATAACCCTCAAACAGCTGGGCCAGTTCAACAAACCGGTAATCATCATGAACATAAACGGTTTTTATGATCACCTGATCGAGTTCTTTGATCACATGGTCAGGGGTCATTTCATGAGGCTTGAGCATAAGGACATTTGGCAGATCGTCACCTCGGCAGAAGAGGTGATACCGGCAATAGTCAATTATACTGGCTGGCATGCAGATCCGAAGGTGATTGCCCGGATTTAAAGCTAAGGCACCCTGGTGCCGACAAAAAGAATGTCATCCACCTGCGGGATGTTACCCATCCAGTCCCGGATGGCTTTCTCAAGCAATCTCTTTTGCTCCTCTTCGGGATATTTATAAATCTCTGAGAGCAGACGCCTGATATTAATGCTCTTGAATTTTTTCTGGTCCTTTCCTCCGAACTGGTCAGCATAACCATCGGTGAAAATATAAAGCATATCACCTTTCATGACATTCACCCTGTGATTGGTGAAGTTCTTCTTTGCCTGTCCGTCAATCATCCCTATGGGGAAACGGTCAGGCCTGTAAACAGTCACTTTCCCGTCGCGTACATGATAAAGTGGCTGGTAGGCGCCGGAATATTCAACATAATGTTCAAGAGTATCGTATGAGAGAAGGGAAATATCCATTCCGTCACGAACCGCCTTCTGACTCCTCTGCAATAGGGCATGAACAACCTCAATGTTCAGACGGTCAAGTATCTCAGACGGTCTCTTGATCCCGTTTTCCTTCACTATCTTATTGAGTGAGTTGTGCCCGATGATTGACATGAATGCACCCGGTACGCCATGCCCGGTGCAATCCACCGCGGCAATGAACTGTTTCAAACCGCTGTCATACATCCAGTAAAAATCACCGCTGACAATATCTTTTGGCATGAACAGAACGAAGGTGTTGTTGAAGTAATTTTCCGGGGGAAGCATAGCCGCCTGAATCCTCTCAGCATACCTGATGCTCGCAGTGATATCCCTGTTTTTCTCTTCGAGCTCAATGCTTTTACTCACCACCTCAGCAGTCCTCTCCTCAACCTTTTCTTCAAGTACTTCCTTCTCTATGAGCAGCTTACGTTCACGCCGCCTGATATATAAATAGATACCGCCGATAAGGGCTGAGATGCACAGGATAATAAAATAAGGCGACAGATAGAATGCCGGTTTGATGGTGAATCCGATCTCAATCGGTTTTTCATTCCAGTATCCGTAGTTGTTCGAAGCCCTGACCTTAAAGACATATTTCCCCGGGCTGAGCGCCTGGTACGAAGCTCTTGTCTGATCAGTGGTTATCCAGTCCTCATCATTGCCAACAAGCATGTACTGGTACTTAACCGATTCCGGGCTGACAAGGCAGATGCTCAGAAAGTCAAATATGATCCCTTTCTTTTGATTGTAGGAAAGCTTTATACCGTCATACATCGGGTAGGTTTCATAATTAACCTGCGTTCTCCAGATATGCGTGGCAGGTTCCGTGATGACGGGAGGCAATTTTAAAGGATTCAGTCTGATAGCTCCGTTGGAGGTACCGAACCACAAATCGCCGTTCTTATCCCTGAAGGAAGCGTTTGGCCTGGTTTCTATACCAGTGAAGCCGTTCTTATCTGTGAATGATGAGATCCTGCCTGTTACGATATCATATCTGTTGAGGCCGAGGTTTGTTCCTATGAACAGGTTCCCTTCGCTGTCAGACTGAAGCAGGTTGATTGAATTCATCAGCAGACCGTCTGTCTCGGTGAGCCTCTTCCAGGCTGTATCAGCCCTGAGACCGTAAAGTCCGTCAATCGTTCCCACCCAGATAGTTCCGTCAGGCGTTTCAGTGATGCATGTCGGCCCGACGTCAGCGCCAAAATCAACAGATGTGAATGTATTGCTGCCCGGGAGATGTCTTGTGAGTCCGTTTCGCTCTTCAGTGCCAATCCACAAGAAACCCCTGCTGTCATAGAAAAGCGAAGTGATATTGCTGACTGAATGACCATTAAAATGAGTGTAAGTCGTGTCTTCCTTTTTCTTGTCATTCCACCGGATGAGAGCAGCATCAGTGCCCAGCCACAGGTTATCTGACATGTCCGTTTCCATGGCAAATATCCTGCGCGACTGAAGTTTGGAATTCAATGCAAGATCAAACCTGTAGTTGTCTTCTTTAAGATCATACCTGAAAACCTCATCGTTTGAGGTCGCAATCCAGACATTGCCATTTCTGTCAGGCCTGATGATATTTATCCGGCTGCCTTCAAGACTGGCGGGGAAGCCGGTAAGTTTGATGCGGTCACCTTCTTTTCGCTGTGGATTGTACAATGAAAGTCCCTTTTGCGTTCCGAACCAGTAGCGGCCGGTTGCATCCTGGGCCAGTGTAGACACATCGTTCGACGCAAGGAACTCAGGCGCAGGATAAGAAATGAAGTGATCTCCCTTATAGATGAAGAGACCTGCATTCCTGTCGGCAATGAGGATATTCTTTTCCTTATCCTCGATCATACTCAGGATATGCTGCGCCTGCAGCCCGTTGCCCGGGTTGTAAACAGTAGTTCCGCCCTCCGAGAAAACTGTTATACCTCCCCGGCTCTCCCAGTCTTCCATTGATGAGACCCAGATATTGCCCCGGTAGTCTTCAGTGATATATGTCACAAAATTGCCCCACAGACCGTTCCTGGTATCGTACATGCTTATGTCACCGCTTTCGCTGCCAAGCCTGTAAAGCCCTCCGTTATAAGTCCCGAACCACATGTTGCCCTTTGTATCTTCAAACATGGTGGTTGTCTGGAAGTACCTGGGAAGACCTTCGGGATTGTAGGAATTAAACCTGTCACTTGCATGATCATACTTCTTGATGCCCATGTCGGTTATGCAGTAGAGGTTACCGCTGCGGTCGGTGTAAAACCCGAAAGCATAATTGCTCAGACCCTGACGTCCGAGGTATTGTTGACCTGTCATGACGCTAAAACGCGGATCGGGATTATCAAGCCTCAATGCTCCACCGAGTGACGTTGCTACCCAGATCGATCCTTCATACTCCGTTATGGCAGTGATGTCACCGTTAAGGCTGAGAACAGGATTGACCCCGCTGTTGATCCTTGCAGAATCAATGCCTATGAATATTGATGGAGAGAAGGAGATACGCTTAAAGGCATTATCCTCAAAGAGTGACATGCCTCCGCCGATATGACCGAGCCAGATCCTGCCCCGGCTGTCCATGCAGATGCTCTTTACCCCTCCGGGGGCCATGCTGTCAGAAGTAGAAAAGTTCTCAAACCTCAGTCCGTCAAAACGTGTGGCGCCGCTGCCGGTACCAAGCCAGATGAAGTCATTGGCATCCTGGATAACAGTGTATACTTTTGAAGCGCTGAGCCCCTCCTTTGAACCGTAATGTTCAAAATAATAATTCTGCCCTGAAGCGTTGCGGGGTATGATAATAAGGAAAAGAAACAGCCATGCTATTAAAGTAGATGAAGAAACTTTGTAATAGCTGCTTCTTATCACCATCGGGCTATTTCTTTATGAAGAAGAAAGTTCCGTCTTCATCCTTGAGCCCGGTAATTTTTCCAAACTTTGGCTTCTGCTGGTTGTTCTGCGAAACAGCCTTGGTGACCTGCGAAACGATCTCTTCAATAGAGATGCAGGTTTTCGGGTTGCCTTTCAGGGCATTCACAAAAGTACGGGTGAACTGTGAATCGTCAACCGCCAGCTCATAACCGGCAGATGAAAATACCTGGCTCGATTTGAACTGTGTGGCGCGCCAGTCAGCACAGTTGCGCAGCTTGATATCAGATCTCATCGCCTGGTAGAAGCTGGGGCCCGACTCGCAGGCATCAGTGATGACAAGGACATGGGTGAGATAATTCATGTATGCCTCCATCGAAGCCCTGAGGGTGGTCATGCTGTAATATGTGAATTCCTCATCACGCCGGGCATCAACCGGTATCCAGTAACCAACATCATTGATGAATTTACCGTGACCGGCAAACCATATGACAAGCGATTTGATCTGCTTTGCCCTGACCTCGTCTCGGAGATCAATGGAAAAGAACTTCTCCATCTGCTCTTTCGTCTGGTTGCGAAGCCTCCGTATCGGGAGGACCTGGTAATTTTCCTCAAGGACGCCTGTAATCAGATTGGCATCCTTGGGAGGACCCTGCAGAGCTGCAAAATTCTGATAATCACTGTTTTCAATAAAAATGACAAGCGTATTGCCCATCGGGTTCGTTTCAGAGATGGTAGTTCCGTTGCGGTTCAGAACGTAATCCTTAATTGTCCGGTTACCGTACTTGTCTTCAACAAGAATGGTGATCTTGTCATTATTCCGTATATCAATACCCTTGGCTACGAAGGCGGGATTAAGGTTATCCTGCGAGAACTGTGCACTGATATTTTCAATCTTTACCGACCTGATAACGTTCTGATCCGTCACTTTTCCTTCGATATCGATACGGGTGGCGATGCTGTCGATCATCAGAACATCATCCCCGATCAGATAAGGGGCGAGGATCTGTATCTCGGGAGGATCGACTTCCGTGCGCCTGATATGATATGTAAGTACGCTTTCATTGTCATACACATCGCGTGCAACTATCCTGAGCACCTCGTCCGCTGGTATACTAACCTCGGCAGAGAATGGTATTGAGCCGCCGCGGCTTTCATATTTCACAGGGATGTCGTTGATTGAGAACTCAGCAAGAAGGCTCTTATCGGCGATCCTGCCCGTCACCAGAACACTGGTGCGGTCAAAGCCCACCTCTATCTCGCGGCCTCCGACAATTGTCGGCGTCTCAATTGAGATCTCAGGACTGCCTGACTCGCGGTTAATAATAAACAACCTGTCATTGGCCTCAGTAAGCATCTTCTTTGTCTGAGATTTTTCTTCATTCATGGCAATGACTTTCGTATAATCGGCCGCAGCTTTCTCGAAATCGTTGATTTCCTCGTAGGAATGGGCGCGCTTGAGATATACATCAGGCTGGTACTGGTCAATAGCAAGAGCTTTGGTAAAGTCGTTGACAGCAGCGAGGTGTTGATTAAAGTTCTGGTAATATGTCCCCCTCCTTACATAATGAGATTTATTGGCTGGTTCAAGCAGTATAGCCGTAGAAATGTCGTTTATGGCCGATGGGTAGTCAAGCCTGGCCTCGTATGCCTGGGCGCGGGTGAGATATGCATCGACTGACTTCACATCCTGCTGCATCACCATATTGCACTGTCCGAGAGCGCTGTTGATATCACCCTGGCGGATAAGCACCCTGGCCAGCTCAAGGCGTGCTACGGAAAGGGTCTTGTCCTTGGTGACAGCCTTTTCAAGCTGCCGTCTGGCGGTGAGGTCATCATTCATTTTCTGGAAGATGATGCCCTGGTAGTAATAGTTCATGGCATCGTCTCTCATCTGGAGGGCAGTGTCTGAGGTTGCCAGGGCACGGTCCCACAGCTCCATGCCTATCAGGGAGACTACCTTCTCGGTGTAGAGCCTGCCGTTACGGAATTCAGCTTTTATTGCTTTTTGAATGACGGAAACAGCCTCTGAATAATACTTCTTTTTCTCATCCTGAGTCGTAGTTTCGGCTGCTGCCAGCCTGTTGCACACACGGCTGAGGTTGTATAGTATACCCGTATCATCCGGTACAAAATTGACTGCCCTCTTCAAGTCATCATAGGCAAGTCCGAAGTTGCCTGTCAATTCATATACCCTTGCTCTCTGAACATAACCGTCAGCAGAGGAGGGTGCTTCCTCTATAGCGCGGGAGAACTGTTCAATGGCATCATCAAACATGTTGTTCCTGATGAACTCCTCACCGGCTTTTATGTACTTGCGTGCTGACTGTCCGTTAACAGCCAGACAAGCAACAAATAGAAACAATACAAGAACTGAAAATCCTCGCTTCATGACTTTCACTCATTTTTACGGTTTGGGATTCAAAAATACGAATATTTAATTATTAACAAATAATCGGCAGTTATTAACAACAGTTATACGGACTTTTAACGAAAATGATACATGATTTCCAATATACTTTTTTCAAATTGAACTGAATGTCCGGGGCTGAATCCGGGGAACGGATCCGGCACCCCTCCGCCGAAGTTCATTTTACCTGTGAAACGGCGTGCCTCATCCCACAGTCCTGACTCAACAAAGGATCTGATAATGAATGCCCCTCCCTCAACGAGAAGGGACTGCACTCCCAAAGTATGGAGAGCCCCGAGAATATCACCGACAATATTCTGATCTTCACTAAGTTGGATAACCTGTATCCCTGAAAGAGTTATCTTTTCATTTCGTGTGAAAAGCATGACCGGGGCATTTCCTTTAAACACTTTTGCGTTCTGATCAATATTTCCGCTGCGACTGACGATCACCCTTGCCGGATTTCTTCCTTTCCAGAGACGAACATCAAGTGAGGGATTGTCAGTTCGTATTGTTGCACCGCCGGCGAGAATGGCATCCTCGGTTGCTCTCCAGCGATGGACAAGGATGCGCTCAGATTTGCCTGTTATCCAGTGAGGCTCCGCAGCATCGCCGGGCTTCCTGACAAGGTCTATAAAACCGTCTGCGCTGCGCGCCCATTTCAGGATGACATACGGACGCTGCTTCTCATGCCAGGTAAAGAAACGGCGGTTGACTTCGCGGCACTTTTCTTCGGCGACACCGCAAACCACATCTACCCCTGCCTGGCGCAGTTTTTCGATGCCCTTACCGGCAACTTTAGGGCTTGTATCCGCTGTTCCTATTACCACCCTGGGGATGCCGCTTCTGATAATCAGGTCAGTACAGGGAGGGGTGCGCCCATGATGCGGGCATGGCTCAAGGCTGACGTAAAGGGTTGAATGGGGCAGGAGACTTTTATCAGCCACAGCATTAATGGCATTAACCTCGGCATGAGGTGAACCGGCCTTCAAATGATATCCTTCACCAATGATCCTGCCGTCATACACTGCCACAGAGCCGACGAGGGGATTGGGAGAAGTGTTGCCCTCCGCTCTCCTTGCCAGATCAAGACAACGATGCATAAAGATCAAATCATCGGACTGAGCCATAAGTGCAATTTTCTATCTTTGAATCATGGCCGAAAAGTTACAAACAATAAGCGAGATACTTCATTTTATCTCCGACATGCTCGCACGGATGTGGCCACGCGAGGACGCTGAGGCCATGGCAGCTTCTGTAATAAGGGAATATACCGGCATGGACCGTGCCCGGCAGCTGGCCTTTGGCAGCCTTGAAGTCGAAAGCAATACCGCCGGCAAAATTATGTCGGCAGCACACCGGGCTTATAAAGGGGAGCCTCTGCAGTATATATTCGGCTATACCGAATTCTGCGGTCACCGTATCAGTGTGGAACCAGGTGTTCTTATTCCGAGACCTGAGACTGAAGAAATGACATCGCTTATTATCAAAGAAAACCCCGGTTTCTCAGGCACAGTTACTGACCTTTGTACCGGATCAGGATGCATAGCTATAGCCCTGTCGCTGGCTTTCCCGGGCGCAACGGTCTATGCTACAGATAATTCTGCAAAAGCCTTACGGGTTGCGGCACGCAACGTTTCTTCTTCCGGCGCCTCCGTACAACTGTCAGCGTCTGATGTCATTACGCAAGTGCCTTCGACAATGCCTCAAAGCAATATCATCGTGAGCAATCCACCCTATGTTACAGAGAAAGAGAAGAAGACAATGCATATGAATGTGCTTGACCATGAGCCGCATGAGGCCCTCTTTGTGCCTGATGCTGATCCTCTGCTCTACTACCGGTCTATAGTGACCATAGCTGATGCCGTGCTGGCCGGTAACGGCTGTATATGGCTGGAAATCAATGAATCATATGCAGATGAAACAGCCGGGCTTTTTCGGCATGACATCTACCGGTCTGTAAAAGTTATCGAAGATATAAGAGGGAAACCAAGATTTGTTAAAGCTGAGAAATATGGATGAAAAGAACGAAAAGGAGGACTTGCTGCAGAGAGCTCAGAAAATATGCTCAGGAAGGGAGTATTGTATAAGTGACATCACCTCACTCCTTGAAAGATGGGGTGCCAAAGACGAAAAAACAAAATCCCGGATCATTAACAAACTCATTGAGGACAAATTCCTTGATGAGGAACGTTACTGCAGGGCCTTCGCAAGAGATCATTTCACCTACAGCCAGTGGGGCAAAGTGAAAATCACCATGAGCCTGAAAGCCAAGAATATACCCGCACCAGCAATATCATCAGGACTGGAAGCAATTGAGGAGGGGGAATATCTTGCCCTCCTGAAGAAGATAATTGAGGACCAGCAAAAAAGGATAAAGGCGAAGAACAGATATGATCTGAAGGGAAAGCTTCTGAGATATGCACTGGGAAAAGGTTTTGAAAGTCATCTCGTTTATGATGCCATAAACTCGATGTTCAGCGATTGAATCTCAGAATAATGCCATCCATAATGCCCTGAGGAAAGGGTAAAAGGCAAAGATTACCATCACTGATGAGGTCAGTGCATCAATCCATGTTATCTGCTTCAGCCAGCGGTCTGTGACCAGGTTCCATATTCCAATGGCAATACGCATAATCAGCTGCAGCACAAAGAAGAGAAAAACCCTGAGAGAGGCGCTGTTCAACTGCAGCGCTTCATCAACCCGGCCCCTGATGATCAGCGAAAAAGCATGTGAAAGTCCGCATGAAGGACAGGGCTCTCCGGTCAGTTTCTCATGAATGCAGACAATGGGATAACTGCTTTTATCGGGTGAATAAAAAGCGGAGTAACCCATGATTAACAGGATCACTCCGGCAAATATAACGTTGACAGCAAAATACGCCCTGCGGGCGGCTGTATGGTTCACTTTTTAATTTCGATTTCCACTTTGGAATTGGTCTTCACCGTGTCAGTGTTACCCTCAAGTTCCTCCAGCTTGTTTTCAAGGTCAGTATTTTTGGTTGAGGCTTTGATCTCGACACTGTCATTACCGTCGTTCACATGTATAGTGATTTCTTTGTCGCCAAACTCCTGTTCAATGTCATCGGTAACACTCTTGACGGTTTTTTCGATTTCCGAAGCCCAGTTACCTGATTTACCGGCAATCTTGCCTATCAGGAAACTCTGAGATACCGAGATCATGAGAGCTATGATGCCGACAACAAGACCTCCGACAAGTATGCCATGGGTATTGCCGGGCCTTGAAAGGCCTATAATTGCCAGAACAATGGCGATAACCGCCGGCACGACCGCCAGTATCCCTACGCAGGGTATCACCGCCATCAGGAATGCTATTATGCCTGTCACGAGTGCTCCCACACCCAATCCAGATTGCTGTTTGCTCTTTTCTTCTTCCATTGGTTCAAGTATTAAGTATTCATTATTTTCTTATGAGGATATCTCTGGTATCCTGTTCTAAAGACGTAACCGGAACCTCAATGATGCGTCCGACTTCTGAATTATTTTTAAAAAAAATAAAGGTAGGTACTCTGACAATTTCCAGCACCGGGTAATCGGCCAGCGGTGCCACCTTATTTATATCTACACCTATGAACCTTATCTTTTCTTCAGGGAACCCCCACAAATTAACTATTTTCATAAACCTTGGAACCTCTCTCCTGCTGTCAGGGCACCAGGTTCCCAGAACAATGGTGATTGAATAATCACTTACATCTGTTTGCTTCAGCTCGTCTATGATTGCCGGGTCAGGCATATAGCTGGCATAGCCTTCGAGATACCATGATGAATAAGGCTGATCAAGGAACCTTGCAGGATTGATATCCCCAAGTAACCATGTGGAGGCATCACGGAAGTCCCACACATGGTCCTGTGCCTCATCAGTCACGGCGGGCGGTGGTGGTGGCGGCGGGGCTGTTTCTGTGCTGGCTGTCCTTGATGACCTGCATCCTGACAGAGCCAAGGCGATAAGCATGATCAAAATAAGATTCTTTTTCATATGGTCTGAAGTAATATTGAAAGTATCTGTTTTGCTGTTTTGGCTACTGACGTACCCGGACCGAAAATCGCTGCCACACCGGCATCATACAGGAACTGATAATCCTGTGCAGGGATGACCCCGCCTGCTATGACAAGAATGTCATCGCGGCCCAGCTTCTTCAGTTCGCCTATTACCTGCGGGATCAGCGTCTTATGTCCGGCCGCCAGGCTTGAAACACCAAGCAGGTGTACATCGTTCTCGACAGCCTGCCGTGCTGCTTCAGCAGGGGTCTGGAACAGCGGTCCGATATCAACATCAAACCCGATGTCTGCATAGCCTGTTGATATGACCTTGGCACCGCGGTCATGGCCGTCCTGCCCCATTTTGGCAATCATAATGCGGGGCTGACGACCGGCTTTGGCAGCAAACTCAGCAGCCAAAGCTTTAGCTTCCACAAAATCAGAGTCAGACTTATACTCTGATGAATACACTCCTGAAATTGTTCTTATCACAGCTTTATATCTCCCTGCTATTTTTTCACATGCATACGATATTTCACCGAGGGTGGCTCTCTTTGATGCCGCATCCACAGCCAGTTCAAGGAGGTTACCCTCGCCCGTCTGAGCAGCTCTTGTTATGGCATCCAGAGACTTCTGGCACTCTTCCTCATTACGTGAAGCCCTGAGTTGCTCAAGCCTTTTCAGCTGAGCATCACGTACAGCGGTATTATCCACCTCAAGTATCTCCAGAGGGTCCTCTTTATCAAGACGATATTTATTTATGCCGACAATGGTCTGGGCTCCCGAGTCAATTTTGGCCTGCAACCTGGCAGCCGCCGCTTCGATCCTCATCTTGGGTATTCCCGACTCAATGGCTTTCGCCATCCCGCCAAGTTCCTCAACCTCCTTTAAAAGCTCCCAGGCCTTGTGCGTAATCTCATCAGTAAGCGTCTCAACATAATACGATCCTGCCCACGGGTCAACAGCTTTGCAGATATTTGTCTCTTCCTGGAGATAGATCTGGGTGTTTCGTGCTATCCGTGCAGAAAAATCTGTCGGCAGGGCAATTGCCTCATCAAGAGCGTTGGTATGGAGGCTCTGCGTATGTCCGAAGGCAGCAGCCATAGCCTCTATACATGTACGTCCTACATTATTGAAGGGATCCTGCTCGGTGAGGCTCCATCCTGAGGTCTGCGTGTGTGTGCGCAGTACAAGCGACTTCGGATTTTGAGGATTGAAGTCACTTACGATCTTAGCCCAGAGCATGCGTGCAGCCCTCATCTTGGCTATCTCCATGAAGAAATTCATACCGCTTGCCCAGAAGAAGGAGAGGCGAGGGGCAAAATCATCTATCTTAAGACCGGCATTAACACCGGTACGCAGGTACTCAAGTCCATCGGCCAGAGTGTATGCCAGCTCTATGTCCGCCGTGGCACCGGCCTCCTGCATATGATATCCTGAGATAGAGATGGAATTGAATTTCGGCATCTTCTCAGAAGTGTATCTGAAGATGTCTGCAATAATACGCATTGAGAAGGTGGGCGGATAGATATATGTATTGCGCACCATGAACTCCTTCAGAATATCATTCTGTATGGTACCCTGCAGCTCTTCGAGCTTTGCTCCCTGCTCCAGTCCTGCGACGATATAGAACGCCATCACAGGAAGCACGGCGCCGTTCATGGTCATTGAGACAGACATCTGGTTCAGAGGTATCTGGTCAAAGAGTATTTTCATATCAAGGACCGAGTCGACCGCCACCCCGGCTTTACCTACATCACCGACGACGCGCTCATGATCAGAGTCATAGCCGCGGTGTGTTGCAAGGTCAAAAGCCACCGACAGACCTTTCTGGCCTGCAGCGATGTTTCTCCGGTAGAATGCGTTTGATTCCTCCGCTGTAGAGAAACCGGCATATTGCCTGACGGTCCATGGCATCATGGCGTACATGGCTGAATAGGGACCGCGAAGGTACGGCGGCAGTCCTGCAGCATAACCGAGATGCTCCATGCCATTCAGGTCTTCCTGGGTATAGACACTCTTGACATGAATACGTTCGGGCGTTTCCCAAAGAGGAACAATTTTTTTCTCCCTCTCCCACTTCTGAATGTTCTTTGAAGGCGGTTTCGCCTTGTCAAGATCATGCTGCGAATATTTTGGTCTCTTAGCCATCTCCGGTCAGTTTATTCCCAGTATCCTGTTAAACATCTGAAGCGTCTCAAGCAGATTCGAACGCACACTGATGAAGTGTTCCAGTCCTTCAGCTTTCAGTGCTTCGATATTTGGAGGGTTTCCTGCAATAACGACAAGAGCTTTTCCCTTAGCAAGGGTGAAAATATCATGAGCCACGATTGCATAATCATCATCTGAGCTGCATATCACAATGATGTCAGCTTTTGCCTCCAGGGCAGCCTTCACCCCTTCGGAAGCTGTTTCAAAACCGTTATTGTCTTTCACCTGGTATCCCGCACAGGCAAAGAAGTTGGTTGAGAACTGGGCTCTTGCCCTGCGCATAGCCGGGTTACCTATAGTAAGCATGAAGGCCAGAGGTCTCCTGCCTGAACGATCCGTGGCCAGCCTGAGCTTCTCAAAATCTTCAGCCCCTCTGGACAGAAGGATACGCTTCACCTCGTCATCCGGAGACTGGCTGGCGTCATTGAACAGCCTGCCTGTATCAGACCTCGGAGCATTTTGTTCCCTGAAGTCAGGATACTGGTTCGTACCGAGAAGGGTCTCACGGCGCTTCCCGACATCGCTCTTGCGTGATGCAGATATTGTGTTTATTTTATTCTGGATAACACCTTTCTGCATGGCCGCGAGGAAACCGCCTTCGCTTTCCGTTTCAAGGAACAGTTTCCACGCCTCTCTGGCAATCAGTGATGTCAGTTCTTCGATATAATAAGAGCCTGCGCCAGGGTCCGCCACCTTATCCATGTGCGACTCTTCCATAAGCAGGAGCTGCTGGTTACGGGCTATCCGCTCAGAGAAATTATCAGGCTCTCTGAAGATGACGTCGAACGGTTCGACAGTGATTGTGTCAGCACCTCCCATCACAGCAGCCATCGCTTCGGTCTGGGTGCGGAGCATGTTGACATACGGATCATATAATGTCTTGTTCCATCTTCCCGTGACTGAATGTATATGCATCAGGGTGCTTGTATCTTTTCGTGGTCCGTATCCTTTCACTATGATAGCCCATAACATCCTTGCAGCTCTCAGTTTGGCGATCTCAGGAAAGAAGTCCGGACCGATGCCGAAACTGAAGCCGATCTTAGAGGCCGTAAAATCAGGTTTGAGGCCTTTCGAGGTGAGGTATGCCATATATTCGTTACCAAGTGACAGGGTATATGCCAGCTCAGTGGCAGGTCCTGCACCCGCGTTGCTGAACAGGGTCCCTGAGGGCTGAACACACTGCAGTCCGGGTATGGATTCGGATTCCGCAACGATGTCAGCGAGATATTCAAGCCCCTCATCCACTGTTACGCACAGTTTGCCGTTGGCCATGAGCCTGCCCAGCGGATCAGCGGCGATACTGCCATGCACATGGTTCATGTCAGCTCGCGATGCCCACAATGCTGACTCAAGAGCTGCAAAAAGCTCCCTTGCTCTGCCTGCCGAGACAAAGTTAAGCTCCACGCTCTCACAGTGTATGCCATTGAGCAACAGGGATATATTTTCCACATTGATTGTCTCAGGGTCCTCGATGATGAAACCCAGTGAGGTGATGCCCTTCATCAGGAGATCCAGCGCCATGAGGTTGGCTTCATAGTAATCCCTGACGGTGACGTCCTGTCTTATGAGCCAGGCGTTATCAGAGACTTTGTCTCCTCTTACATAAGGATAATCGCCCGGAAGAAATCCCTTATGCTGAAGCCTGGCAAGGTCTTCCTGCCTGTAAAAAGGCATGACCTCGATACCGTCACGGGTCTTCCATACAAGCTTTTTCTTAAAATCAGCACCCTTAAGATCGGCAGTGACTTTCTCCATCCACTTGTCGGTGGAGACGGGCGGAAATTTTTCGAACAATTTCTCTTTCTTAATCATCAGGCAAACAGCTCGTGGATCTGCAAATAAACCTGTTATCAGGCTCTTGAATCATGCTTTTTGTCATACGCGCTACTGGCTTCCCCCGAACTCCATGAGATAGGCCTTGATGAATTCATCGAGGTTGCCGTCAAGGACAGCCTGGGCATTGCCGGTCTCATAGCCCGTGCGCAGGTCCTTAACGAGCTTATAAGGGTGTAGTGTGTAAGAACGGATCTGTGATCCCCACTCGATTTTTTTCTTTGAGCCTTCGACCTTTGCCTGTTCCTCCATCCTCTTTCTCAGCTCCATTTCATAGAGGCTCGATCTCAGAAGGCGGAGGGCATTCTCCTTGTTCTGTCCCTGCGAGCGTGACTCCTGGTTTTCAATGACGAGGCCTGTAGGGGCATGGCGCAGCCGTACTGCTGTCTCCACCTTGTTAACGTTCTGGCCGCCTGCGCCTGATGAGCGGAAGGTCTCCCAGGTTATGTCATTGGGATTTATCTCAATAACGATATCGTCGTTGACCAGAGGTGCCACGAAGACTGAGGCGAAGGTGGTCTGGCGTTTGCCCTGTGCATTGAACGGCGAGATGCGCACCAGGCGGTGAACCCCGTTCTCGCTCTTCAGATAGCCGTATGCGTTCTCTCCCTCAAACTCGAGGGTCACGGTTTTTATCCCTGCCTCATCGCCTGGCTGGAAGTATGCTTCAGTGATCTTGTATCCGTTTTTCTCTCCCCACATGAGGTACATCCTCATGAGCATCTGTGCCCAGTCATTGCTCTCCGTGCCGCCGGCGCCTGCGTTGATCTTAAGCACGGCTCCCAGCTCATCCTCCTCGCGCCTGAGCATATTACGCAGCTCAAGCTTCTCAGCCTCGGTGAGGGCTTTATCATATTGCTGTTCTATCTCCTCTTCGGTTACCTCTCCCCCCTTAAAGAAATCATAAAGTACCAGCAGGTCTTCCACTGCCGTATTGACAGTTTCAAAAGCGTTCGTCCAGCTCTTCACCGAGGAGATCTCTTTCAGCAGCTCCTCGGCTTTTTTCGGGTCGTTCCAGAAGCCCGGATCTTTTGTTAGTTCCTCTTTTTCCTTTATCTCTTTATGTCTGCCGTCGATGTCAAAGATACCTCCTCAACGCATCACGGCGTCCTGTAATGTCTTTTATCTGGTCGTTGTTAATCATTGCGGTTTGTTTACGACAAAGATACGAAAAAGCATGGAGCATGCGGTAGGGGGCAAGGAGCATGGGAGAGCGGGAGAAGGGAAGAAGGGGAGAAGGGAAGAATGGGAGAACGGGAGATCGTGCTGACAGGTAACTTGTAGCGACACACAAGCCGCGGGATCATCATTTATTGGACGGATCGGGGTTGGCCCACATTGATCATCGTAGATGATCTGATTATTGTAGTAAAATAAATATGGCGTTTAGGTTTGATCTTCGTAGATGATCAAATAAGAGCCATTGCGCGTAGCGCATAAAGTATTGTAGGAGGTTGGACGCTGTGAGAAATTATGGTACCTCGTAGAGGTTAAAGAACAGTTGAACAATTGAACATCAGAAGTCAGAACCGGTAAAAGGCAACTGACCTTTGGACTTTCAGACCTAATTTACCTTATACCCGGCAAATGACCCAGTGCCGGTCTGGGTGGCAGTTCCTGTATATATGACAACACTGACGGTATTGCCTTTACTTAACCTGATTGTGACTGATCTTACAGTTATGGTAGTCCCGGATGTAATTTCAACTTCAATCTTTTCATACGGGGCAGAATTGACATAGATAGAAACCTCCCTTGAACCACCAGCACCATCAGCATAATAGGACACATTGAATGTATAAATTCCATCAGCAGGGGCCGTGAACACGCCTGTCCCTGCATTAAAACCTCCTCCAACGCTTAGATCCGGAGTGTCATAAGTCATGGTGACATCTGAAATCTGTGGTGCAATATCGGAAATTAGATTTCTTGCCCTGAAAGCTACAATTGAATCAAGGCGTACATGATTGCCATCCTCTATTGTGAGCGTTTTTGTTTCAATATCATAGGAAAGATTTTGATTATCTGTATCCAACGCCGCATCTCCCGGGTCACCCTTATCGCCTTTCGGCCCCGAGGGACCCATCGGGCCTGGCTCAAGAGATTTACCGGCATATAATGCATATGGCACAGCCATGAACTGCATCGTGCCCATATCCATGAAATTATTCTCGAACTTGACCTCAACCTGCAGGTAATGATTTGCCGTTGACCAGTCTATCCCGCTAAAGGTTCCAAGAACAGGATCGCCCTTACCGATTATAAGTGAAAAGACACCGTATTTTGATGTGGTAACATCTGTAAATACTTCCTGATATACGGCAGTGCCTGTAGGTGATCCGCTTCTTATCGTAAACTGAACCTCAATTGGCGTAGTTACTATTTCCTTCCCGTTGTTATCTCGTGCAACGGCCTGGTAATTTATACCTCCCGGTACAGTACCCTGACCGAAGGCTGCCTCTCCTCCTGACAGAAAAAGCCCTGTAACCATCAACACAAGAGAAATAACCCTTTTCATATCTTTTTCTTTACAGTTTCTCAATTTTAAAAGACCTGTCGATGACACCGTCAGCACTCCATACCCTTGCTACATATATCCCGTTTGCATATTGCTGCAGGTCAACCTGACGAACATAATCATGATCAGGTGATAACTCCAGTTCTTCCGTATACATAACAGCACCGGGAAGGTTGGTGATAATGATATAATAGTGCCTGCCCAGCACTCCGTACATCCTGATATTAAATATGTGATATACTGTCTCAGTCACCGGATTTGGGAAAAAATCCACCCCGTTCCCTTCCCTCACAGGAAGATCGACCTTGGGTATAAAGCGTGGCTGCTGAAAACCCTGAGTAAGAATATATACATCAGGAAGGGTTATCTCCACCGCTGTCTCACCAATAGTCTGCTGGTAAGATATCCCGTCTTTAACCGGTTCCACGCTTGCGGCCGGCACCAGAACCTGGTGCGACAGCTCATAGGCCTTCTGTGAATAAGAGAATGAGCACGCAAGTGCCAGAATCATACTTAAAAACAATCCCTTCATATCAGACCCTGAATAATCAAAGCCAAAAATAACACTTTTTAAATTGAATTCCGCCTCTCGAGAATGAGTTTCAGGTTTTTGAGAGGCTCAATCATCCTGAAAACCAGCGCCAGAACCATGCCGGTGATGAGCTCTGCTGCCGCTGCCACGATCCAAGGTACCTCAAGCAGCTTCATGAACCGGCCGACAGCGAATGTCAGCAAAAGCATCAGAATATAGAGAAATACCCTTCTAAATGTGATCATCCTTACCATGGTTTTTTCAACTGCGATCGTGCATGCCAGGGCGACGGTCATCTGGGTGCAAAATGCCGTACAGGCTGCTCCTGCAGCAGAAAAGGATGGTATGAGAATGAGGTTCAGTACAATATTTACCATCATTGCTCCCAGGGTTATCGCTCCGAGCAGCTTCAGTCGACCAGCAGCCGTGAGCATCGTGCTGAAGATATATACTACTCCTACAGGTAACAGGGCCAGCATCAGTACCGTGAATGCACTGACAGCCCCCTGAGCGGGCGAGCTGTATAGCAGGTTAAGTATCTCGCCCGGGAATGTTGCAAGTGTTACTGCTCCGACACCCAGAGGTGCCAGAAGCATCCTCCCGGCCATAGAGGCAAGGGGAGTTATGTTATTGCCTGCAGCAATTTCTTTTGACATTATGGGGAGCAGAAGACCGCCGAACATCACAGGGATCATGGCTATGGCATCAAAAAGCCTGAAAGCCTGAGCATAGATACCTGCCTGCCGGGCGCCGTCAGGTAACAGCCGTTCGATCATCACCGAGTCGATACGCCAGTAAAGTGTCATGGCAAATGCCACCAGGGCAAAAGGCAATCCGGTTATGATAATGCTCTTTAACACTCCTGGGTCAGGCCTGACCTTCGAGACCCCTCCCCGGCGCACTACAATAATGAACGACAAAACCATAACAGTAAAATATGCTGCTGTCTGTGCCCACACAAACCATTCTATCCTGAATGACCCGGATGCCACCCCGCCCCACAGCAGGAGTGAACAGATGATGATCATGACCAGCCTGTCAGCTACCGAGAGTACGCTGTCGAGGAAGAGGTACTGCATCCCGCTGATGTTTGAACGCAGCCAGAGGATCATGGATGACATCACCTGGTTCAGCATAAGAATAAGGAGCAATGATAACTGGTCCTTTGAATAGCCCATAGCCCATGCCACGGAAACCGTAATAAGGAAATAGGCTGCAGTCAGCATCAGGCGAAGAAGCAACACATTGCCAAAGTACAGCTTCACCCTCGTGGGATCGGCAGAGACGGCCCTGTTGTTGAACCCCGATAATCCCATGTCCAGCAACAACGTAAACAAAACCGAGAAGCTGAAGAGTGAGAAATAAAAACCGTAGGCTGTTTCGCCGGACACATTCTGAACAGTACGGTCAATGCCAAGGACCCAGAAAGCCTTGACAATAATGCTCACCGCAAGCAGGAAAATAATATTTACCAGAAATTTTCTCCTCAATGCGATCTTTGGCTGACTTTGTTCAAATGAGTCACAATTTATAAATTAATTGCCACATTTGTAACTTAGAAACGGCACCCTAGGATGATTATTGCCATTAATGCACGCACCCTGAAACCTGTTCCGCACGACGGTATAGGGTGGTTCACCTATGAGGTCATCAGGGGTATCGTCAGCGCCCATCCCGAGCATCGTTTTGTGCTTATAAGCGACCGCAAGTATGATGACCCGCCTGTTTCAGGCAGTAACGTTGAATACGTCACTATTCCGTTACGCACTGTTCACCCATTAATCTGGTATGTCTGGCATGAGTTATTTCTTCCGCCGGTTCTGAAGAAAGTCAAAGCTGATCTTTTTGTCGCACCCGACGGTATCATCCCTGTGCATACCACGGTTCCGTGCATTCCGGTGATACACGATATCAACTACGAGCATCGTCCGGGTGACATACCGTGGAGTGAACGAATATATTACCGGCACTTTTTCCCTCTGTTCGCAGAGAAGGCGGCGAGGGTAGCCACGGTATCCCGGTTCTCGGCAGATGATATTTCAGCGACGTATGGTATTGACCCCGATAAGATTGACATTGTGTCCAATGGTGTGGCAGATATTTTCACTCCGCCGTTGCCGGGTGAGGCTGAGGAAACGAGAGGGGATTTCACGGGTGGCAGGTCATATTTTCTTTTTGTGAGCAACTTCTCTCCCCGCAAGAACATCGGGACGGTCATAAAGGCATACGATCTCTTCAGAAAGGATAACAGAAGCGACCATGTTTTGCTTCTTGCAGGCAGGAGGCTATACCTGACCAGGGATATTGACAGGGCACTGGAGGCTTCCCCATTCGGACCGGATATACTTTTCACCGGATCGGTAAACCGTACTGTATTAAAGCGTCTCTATGGCGCCGCTGTAGCTCTCATTTTTGTTCCGTGGTTTGAGGGTTTCGGTATCCCCGTTGTAGAGGCGCAGCGATGCGGTACGGCATGCATTCTGTCCGACACCTCATCGTTGCCCGAGGTCAGCGGCGGCGCAGCGCTCTGTGCCGGCCCCGCCGACGCAGGCGCCATAGCCTCGGCTATGGCGCGCCTCGTCTCCGACGAGGCGCTGCGCCGCCGCCTCACTGAAGACGGAAAACGTAACTCTGAACGTTATACCTGGGATAACGCCGCCACAGAAATGTGGAACTGCATCATCAAAACCGTAAATGACAAACCCTGATGCTCAAACCCTGGTACCTCAACGGAATAAAAGAAGCCGGCTGCGACGAGGCCGGCCGTGGCTGCCTGGCAGGTCCGGTATTTGCTGCAGCAGTGATCTTTCCAAAAAAATACCGCAATAAGGAACTGAACGACTCAAAACTACTCTCCCCACGCCGGCGCGACAGACTCCGCGAAGAGATAATATCCAATGCCATAGCCTGGAGCATAGCTGCATGCAGCAACACAGAGATAGACAACATGAACATACTCCGTGCATCAATAACCGCTATGCACCGCGCTATCAGCACCCTGAAAGTAACCCCGCTCCTGCTGCTTATAGACGGCAACAGATTCTATTCATACAGTAATATTCCCCACCAGACTGTCGTTCATGGCGACGCCACCTACCTCGCAATTGCCGCTGCCTCCATACTCGCAAAAACAGAACGCGACCGCTTGATGGAAGAACTTGATGCCAATTACCCTATGTACGGCTGGCGCCGTAACAAGGGCTACCCGACACCTGAACACCGCCGGGCGATAACTGACCACGGCATAACCCCTTACCACCGCCTCACCTTTAACCTCAGGGACCTGCAGACCGAACTCCGTTTCTTATAAAATGTTAAAATCAGTTTCCGGAAACCGGAAAATGATATCTTTGGCACTTCGCAAAAACATCTACTACTATAACTCATGAAAAAAATCTTATCTATCCTTGTTATCCTTGTTTCTTTCTCCGGCTTCCAGGCCAGGGCTGATGAAGGTATGTGGCTGCTGCCACTCATTGAAAAGCTGAATATCGGTACCATGACCGAAATGGGACTGAAGCTCACAGCCGAAGATATCTACAGTATTAACAAAGCATGCATGAAAGATGCTGTTGTCATCTTTGGCGGAGGCTGTACCGGAGAGATAGTCTCACCTGAAGGTCTCCTGCTCACAAACCACCACTGCGGTTACGGATCCATCCAGAACCACAGTACCGTTGAGCACGACTACCTTGCAAACGGCTTCTGGGCTATGACACGCGAGGAAGAACTCCCCAATCCCGGGCTCAGCGTGACCTTCCTGATACGTATGGAAGATGTCACTTCACGTGTCATCAGCAAGACAAACACCGGCATGACCGAAGCTGAACGCCGTGAGGCAGTTATGGCAGAAAGTGCAGCTATCACTGCCGAAGCAATCAAAGACACTCAATACCGTGCACAGGTAACGCCTTTCTACGGCGGAAACCAGTATTTTCTGATTGTTAACGAGGTTTACACCGATGTACGGCTTGTCGGAACACCCCCAAGCTCAATCGGCAAATACGGGTTTGACACGGATAACTGGATGTGGCCGCGCCATACAGGCGATTTCAGCGTCTTCAGGGTTTATATGGGCCCCGATGGCAAACCGGCACAGTATTCAAAGGATAATGTCCCTCTCAAACCGAAGTATTACCTCCCGGTATCAATAAAGAACCTCCATAAGAATGACTTTACAATGATTCTTGGTTACCCGGGCGGCACAACAAGATACATGACCTCCTGGGAGGTTGATGAGACAATGAAGATTGTCAATGCCGACAGGATCAAAATCCGGGGGATAAGACAGGATATCCTGATGAAGGATATGATGTCCGACCCGAAGATAAATATTCAATATGCTTCAAAATACTCAGGTTCATCAAATTACTGGAAATATTCTATCGGGCAGAACGAAGTGATCGGACGCCTTGGGACAAAAGCAAAGAAAGAAGCTTTTGAAGCTGAATTCACCAGGTGGGTAAACGCTGATCCAGCACGCATTGAGAAATACGGCAATGCACTCTCACTCATTGAAAATGCAGTGAAAGCCAGGGCCGAAAAATACAATGCCCAGCAGTATATGAACGAAGTTTTCAGAGGTTCATGTGAACTGATAGGCATTGCCGGCCAGCTCAGGCCTCTTGAAGAAGCCCTCGTAAATGGCGATAATGACAAAGTCGCAGGCATTACGGAGAGATCTATGAAAATGATGGATAATTTCTATGAAGATTATAATTATCCTACTGACAGGAAGGTGACAAAGGCTATGCTGAAACTCTTTAAGGAAGATGTCGATCCGAAGTTCTGGCCTGACTTTTATATAATTATTGACAGGAAATTCAAAGGCAATATAGATGCATTTGTTGATGATATGTTCACCAGATCATTCTTAACCACTCCTGATAAGTACAGGGCATTCCTTGCCAAACCAAACCTCAGGACGTTACAGAAAGACCCTGCCTACATTGTTGCCAGATCAGTCAGCACAGTACGTACAGGCCTTCAGAAGGACCTTGAAAGCTACAACGCAGACCTTTCAAAAGGACAGCGCACATATATTGCCGGTGTGATGGAGTTTGCTCCGGAAAAAACAAAATATCCCGATGCCAACTTCACAATGAGGATGACCTACGGAAAAGTGCTTGATTATTATCCTTATGATGCGGTGCATTATAACTGGTACACCACGCTTGACGGTGTAGTGCAGAAGTACAAACCGGGCGATTATGAATTTGACCTGCCGCAGCGTCTGATTGACCTCAATGCCAGAAAAGAATACGGACGTTACGCTTCTCCTGACGGATATATGCCGGTATGTTTTATAACTACCAATGATATCACCGGCGGCAACTCCGGAAGTCCTGTGGTCAATGGTAATGGCGAGCTCATCGGCATTGCATTTGATGGTAACTGGGAAGCTATGACAGATAAAATTGAATTTGAACCTGAGCTTCAGAGATCCATATGCGTTGACATCAGGTACGTGCTCTGGGTCATTGATATATACTCCGGCGCCGGCCACCTCCTGAAGGAGATGGATATCAGGCAGTAGGTTTTACATGCTGGATGGTGCAAAGGGTTGCCGGTTCGGTGACCCTTTTTTTTCGCCACGACGCCCAGATTGGGCGTCACTCCATGCCCCTTGCACCTTGCCCCAGGCTTTACTATCTTTGCCGAAATTTTACACATGAACATCAATTTCATTGAGATTTTAGCCTGCTTCATGGTGCTCTTTGCAATTATTGACATCATAGGATCTATCCCCATCATACTGGATCTCAAGGCAAAAACAGGAGACGTGCAACCCGTTAAGGTGACATTGGCCTCACTTGGTATATTCCTCGCTTTCCTGATCTTCGGCGAGAAGCTTCTCGGGATTTTCGGTGTCGATATCAAAGCGTTTGCCATTGCAGGTTCAATCATCATCTTTCTCATCGGTATGGAGATGGTTCTTGGCGTGGAATTTTTCAGACAGGATTCCCCCGGCGGAGGAGGAATTGTACCTATTGCATTCCCGCTCATCGCAGGCGCAGGCTCAATTACTACAATCCTTTCTTTAAGGGCGGAATATCATACAATTAACATCCTTATTGCTTTACTTCTGAATATTGGTGTTGTCTTTTTCGTGCTGAAAATGACTACAACAATTGAAAAATTTCTTGGCCCTACCATACTGATTATTCTTAAAAAGTTCTTCGGCATCATCCTCCTGGCAATAGCTATCAGACTCTTTCTCAATAATACCGGCCTGGCACTTACACATGGTCAATGAGGTAATCATCTACACCGACGGCGCCTGCAGCGGTAACCCGGGTCCGGGAGGCTACGGCGTTGTACTTATTTCCGGAAAACACCGGAAAGAGATCTCAGAGGGATTCCGTCTCACTACTAACAACAGGATGGAGCTTATGGCCGCCATCAAGGGACTGGAAGCGCTGAAAAAACAGGGCACGCCCGTGAAACTGCATACTGATTCACAGTACCTTGCCAACGCAATAAACAAAGGCTGGGTATTCGACTGGGAGCGAAAATATTTTAAGAAAAAGAAAAATCAGGATCTTTGGATACGCTTCCTGGACCTCTACAGACGCCATAACGTAACCCTGGTCTGGGTAAAAGGACATAACAATGATGCTGAAAATGAGCGATGTGACATCCTTGCTGTCAACGCCTCCAGAGAAAGTGCTCTTTCCGAAGACACGGGCTTTAATCCAGAAAACGATGACCTCCTGCTGATATAATATATTGATAACCTTATATTGTCTTTTATAAAAAAAAATTGCAGTTTTGCATAAAAGGGGAATATGAACAGCTTTATTCACCATGCCACAGATATAACACCGGAAATAGTACTGTCTCCCGGTGAAAATAAATTTATCATTTCAGGAAATTCAGCCCCTGAAGACGTGCGGGAGCTTTATTATCCTCTGATCGACTGGTTGAAAGAATTCGCTTCCTCATTAAAGCAGAACAATCCGTATACAGATAAAAAGCCCCTTCTTTTCAAGCTCGATCTTGAATATTTCAATTCATCATCGGCAAAATTCCTCTTCGATATCTTCACCCACTTGAAGGAGCTGAACAATGAAGGAGTACCTGTTGTCATTGAATGGCATTATGACGCTGAAGATACTGACCTCCGTGAAGCAGGCGAAGACCTTGCGCTCCTCTGCGACATCGATCTCAAATATTGCCCGAAAACAAAAACCTCTCAATGAGGGGCCCGGCAGAACTATACGCTCTGCTCAATGACCTTAAGATATCCTTTGAGTACATTGAACACCCTCCAGTACACACGGTGGAAGAGGCAATGAAATACTGGACCGGCATTGAGTCAGGTCACTGCAAAAACATTTTCCTCCGTAATCACAAGGGCGACAGACATTACCTTGTCATATTGTATTACAGTTCACAACTGAAGATGCATGACCTTGAAAAACAGCTACAGCAGGGGAAACTTACTTTTGCGTCTGACCGAAGGCTGATGCAGTACCTTGGTCTCACACCGGGCTCAGTATCTCCGTTCGGACTTATCAATGACCATTCACATCATGTTCACTTGTTCATTGACAAAACCCTGCTTGATCATGAAAAACTATCGTTCCATCCAAATACTAACACTGCCTCGCTGATCATCCCCCGTGAAGGGCTTTTCAAATTCCTTGCCCATACAGGCAACACGTACGAATTGTTCTGACCCTTCCTCACTATTGCCTACTGCCT
>Ga0209745_1000298_pt1 | contig 29655 bp, 28 predicted proteins | sample BarGraNGADG00312_FD_184495 | JGI IMG/M metagenome (GOLD analysis project Ga0209745, IMG submission 184495) | Arctic peat soil microbial communities from Barrow, Alaska - Barrow Graham LP Ref core NGADG0004-312 (SPAdes) (version 2) | ecosystem: Environmental > Terrestrial > Soil > Wetlands > Peat...
GGTTAAGATGACACTAAGCGACATCGCTGACGAGGTAGTCGACGTGAGACTACTCATGGACGAACTGCTCGAAGTCAACGTTGAAATAAGTACCATAATGCTATTGCTCCTTTTACCCTGTTCTGCGTCACGTCAGTTGTTCTAAGCTGAAATCCTGAAGGGGCGCTGGAGGTTCGGCCCCTACCCTCGTCGAATCGATTTTTTCCCAAAGAACGGAGTATCTCCGGGAAAAGAAGTCTTTCCAAGCCAGTAAGAGCAAGAATTCATCGAAAAGCACGTATCGTGCTACTCGAAGGAATGAGAACTTCGCGGGCCGGGAGCTGGCGTAAGCCTGGTGCAACCGGGGCCCAAACTGCAAGTAAAGATAGAGCAGGATCAGAAAAAGTGCGGAATTGATAAATAGATGGCTCAAAATTAAGCGCGGATCCCAGAGTACTATGTAGCCGAGTAATACCCCGACAAACATGAAGGGGGTCACCACAAGCAAGCCTTTGTGCGAAGGAAATATTACGCTGCGGTACCAGTCGCCCGGGACAAAGAGATAACGCCAGTGCTTGAAGATGTTTTGGATAGTGCCCAAGCAGCGCCGTTTTTTTTGCGTTCGTTGTTCGCCAAATGAAGTAGGAGAGGGCTCATAACATATTGCATTGGGCTCAAAAGCCACCTTATAGCCTTTTTTCCGTATCGCTATTGACATATCCAGATCTTCGCCTATCATAGCGGGGTCAGCTTTCACTATTGATCTTCTCCAAGCGTTGATCTCCCCTTGGAAAAGGCAGGCGGAATCCAACGCAGACTCGCCCGTGCGAAGCAGCGTCTCTAGGTCCCAGTAAAACTGCTCTGTGGAAGGCAACGGGTTGTCAGGATTCGAAACCGCATACCGCCCACCGACTCCTCCTATTTCTGGATTCTCGAAATGCGGGGCTAGCTCTCTTAGTACGTTGACGTCAAAATATGAATTGGCATCTGTGACGAGCATGATCTCCCCAGTGGCTTGGGCGCATCCACAGTTGATTGCAGAAGCTTTGCCCTTGCGTTGGCCTTCGCAAACGAGTCTGGTCCGCGGTGCCTCGCTTTCTAGGCACATTCGCTCAACGATGCTCCTCGTTGCATCCGAGGAGCCTGAGTCGATCACGATGATTTCGTACTTGTCTTTTGGGTAACTCAAACCCCGAAGATTTTGGATCCTCTGTTCGATAACTGATTCTTCATTGAAAGAAGGCACAAGTATGGAGAAGAAAGGCTGAAAAGAGTAATTCTTTTCGACGTCCTTGCGAACAAGAGCGAATCGTAACATCAAAAGCGGGTAGCCCACAAACACCCAGATGAGAAGAACTGCAAGCACATACACGTCAATAAGAGCTAACGTGGTAAAAGGAAAAGCGCTCAGTTGCGGTATTGCCCAAGGTATTGTGACCAAAAACGGGTTAATGCCAGGCATCAGTTTTTTGCGGAATCCGTGTTTCGCGTTTCAAACCGTTCAGTGTTTTTTGTCTTCAGAGCGTGGTGAGCAACCCGAGCAATGTTGGCGTGATTGATTGATATTGTCCTTGTTTATTGATGTTGTCTCTTTCTATTGATGTTGAACATATTATTATATTTTGCTGTCGTTTAATTTTGGAGAACGTTGATACTTCCACACAAACGACGGGCTCTTGTTTGGCGATACACGCCATTTTGAGCACGGCGCCGCGCCAATGGCGCCAGGCGGATAAGTTTATGCTTCTCCGAGTTCATCAAACTTAATTATTATCAAAGTATTTAAAAGTTGCTTAAAAATATCAATATTTCTTAAAAAATATCAATATTTTAAATTTATATAAAGTTATAACTTAAAAGTCAAATGTTAAAATAGAAGTTACGTTCACTGCACTTGCGCTGGCTTTTTGCGTTGTTAAATGCTTCGAGCTCAGATGTTAGAAGTATAGGTGCGTTTGGTAAAGATCGGAGAAGAACTAATACGTCGTACTCTAATCCAAATTTAACTAGAAACGTGGCCAAATCGAAGAGATTATATATTTTCTATGCCGAAGCTTAGTCGGTCTGCGAAAGCAAACCTCGTGCTATGAAAAGAGGCGTCTAGAGAAAATTTATGGACTTCTTTTTGGAAACAGTAACGCTTGCCCTTTTTATTCTGCTCGCCTTTTTTACTCTGCACGCCCTTCTGTTACTAGTCATTGATACGTTCCGCGCCTTACGTGCAGTATTCAATCTGCGGCGTGTGTCCAGGCTCACGTATCCGCCACTTGGGCACGCTCAGAACGTTATTATGTCCGAATCTCAAACGAAACAGAGCGAAACCGATAGTTGATGGCAGGTGCGTTATTCGCCAGCCAATTCTTCCAAGCATCTTACGTGCACAGAAAGGCTATATCTGCCATGTTTAGCGGTCGAAAAGTGTGTCCACGTCACTGTGAAAACCTGTGTCTTGTGTTGGCGATGCGGGGGGTATAATTAGTGCCATTATATGTGTTGCCTGATACCCATGCTTAGATCACTAACCACGAAGCCGTAGCCCGCCATCTAAGACTTGAAATACTGCGTATAATCTGGCGTTTGTATCGGTGTTGCCTGCGCCGTGTGTGCCGCTGCAATCTTTGATCAATTAAGGTCGTGTAATTTGTTCGTCAGCTCTGGCGACGAGCTGTTCCAATTCGACCACTAAGTCCCCCGCCTGACTAAAGCGGAGGTTTCTGTCCACAACGAACTCGCTACCCAATATCCGAAAAGCGCTGGTTGTCTAAAATTCTTGTCTGTAGGTGTAGGCGTTGGAGTAGAGTAGGTGTGGGTTTAGGTGTGGGTTTAAGTGTAGGTGTTGGTCTAGGTGTAGCCCGAAACTGTCATAGAACCATTAAACGTTTTGACTCCGTAACTACTTGTAACAACGAGAGTGTATCCGTGACTCCCGGTGGCAAGTGCAGAAAGTTCTTCTGGGAAAAGCCGGATGATGAATCCGGGCGGATCTGGATTTGCTACCGTTGCTGTCGGGAGTGCGAAGAATATCGTATTGTCTGCTTTCGTTTTTGATATGTTTGTCCCTGCTACATTGAACGTTACGGTTGCATTAGGGAGATTGGTTACGTTGCCACCAGCGTAGAGTAGGAGGTAAATCCACGCCGGAGTGCCATTGTTTGATACTCCGAAGTTAAGTGACTGTGTGCTTCCTCCGTCTACCGAAACCTTCACTTGGGGTGTTTGCACAGGGCTCGAGACATGTAATGTGTCTGCCCACTGGAGGAACCACGTTACGTCGGGAACGCTAGAGCCGCCTTCTGGAAACGCTGACCACATAAAGTTGTAGATCATACCGTCAAATGGTTCCCCGTTTATCTCATAAAGACGGTGAATCCTCTGGAGTGCACCCAGTTGTTCAGTGTAACAACGGTTGTTCGGTTCACCTGCTCCTTGTGGTGCCCACCAACCCAAATCGGTGCCAGATTCAACTGGTGCGCCGCTACTCCACTTCTCTCCTGCACACACTTGATCTACATTTAATACTATTGGCAGGTCGGGATATGCAGCTCTCACCTGTGGCAAAAACGTGCTCCAGTTGTCAAACATCTCCTGGTTGAAAATCTCTACGATGAGCTCGTCAAGCAAACCTACTCGCTGGAGTGGTGTAGGCATCGGGCTGATGTCTGTACCATTGGAGTTTGTGCCCATTAAAACGTTCACTCCGTGGTAGTCTTTGTTGTCTTTCCACCCATCCCAATTTTTCTCAGACACACTGTAATTGGTACGATTATGAAGCCACATAAGGCCGTTTGTATATGACTGTTCAAATGTATAGCCCTGGAAATTTGTGCTACAATTGTGCTCGATAAAATCAAGTGCGGCGCCAAACGACGATTCGTATGATGTGGCCATACCGCTTGCCGGTTTATAATAAGAGGAATCATTGGCGGGCGTTTGATAGGTCAGTATGGATTGGTCATTCATTACATCTGAGATTTCAAGCCACCATTTCATGCCGGTTTTATCCATCAGGGCAACATACGTGTTCTTGAAAGCGTCCATCTGTGTATGACCCGCGCCTAGGGTGGCTAGTTCCCTAGGATAGCTGGAGAGCATGTAACTGGTGGGGTCGAGTTCTATGTCCCACCCGTTTTTAACCAAGTATTGTAGTTGGTTGCTCGTACCGGTTGGGTAATTAACAGTGTTCCCGCTGCAGTCGTAAAAGGTAGTGCTGCCAGATCCGTCGGTGGGGAGGTACTTGGTTCCATTTTGCCACCCTGGTTCGCACGAAACGCGCCCGAAAAGTTGACCGTAATTAAGTCGCTTGTTAGGGTAGGTGGGTAATATTTCTGTCCCCGTTTGATTCGTGGTGCTTGTGGTGCAACCTGATGCTAACAAAGAGGCAGCCACCAGCAATAGAACAATAATCACAGTTATCGGTTTCAATTGCATGCACTGCACAAGAGGTGAGAGGTGGCTTAACAATTCCCGTTCTTTTTTCCCAAAAAAGCCTCTCACGACGTTATCTTATTGCCCCTATAATGAAGTTATACAGACGTTGTGGCATGGTGCCGTCTACAGACTCGGCTATGCCCTTCTTAATCAATACATCTGCTTTTAACTCGTCCGACCAGATATGCCAAAAAAACCTACGCTTACTTGAGTGGTGCTTAAAAATATTAGGCGTCGGTGGTACCCTTTACCATTGCAAGCCGTTATAAAAGCAGTCCGCACTAACAGAACCTTTCAGAATTACACCCACACAACACAGATTTTCCCGTTTATCTTCACGCTGATGAAAGAGAAGTGCCCAACGAGCCGTTTCGAATGCTCACAATGATTGACCAAGGGAACACGGTTATCGGCGCTGACGAGAACCTAGATAGCCCCCCTTTGGAGTGCATCAATGCACACCGCAATGTATGATAGCGGGCCGTGGACAGTCAAAAGTGTATCCACCGCATCGAACAACAGCCCAAGTGCAAAGCTCCGTCAAAAGGAAAAGTGCTCGGAATGGGGCTGTTGGGTGGGTGTAAGATAAAGTCAACAAAGGTTGCTGTGCGCCCGCCCCGACTGTCCATAGCGTAGCTAGCGCTTGCGACTGTCTTAACTCGTAGCTACTCTTACGTCTTTTGCGCTTCACTATGGCCTTGCTCGGCCGAACTTTTTTTCATCGCGCGCATAAACCCGACGCCCCAGTGAAACACACAGAGCTCTTCACCAGTTGCCGCCTTTGATTTCTTGAAATCAGTCAGATTCTGATCCTCAAAGTAACGCTCGCACTCTACGTGATGGAGGCAGCTCTTTTCGATGCATTTGCGCGTCATGCTTTCAACTTAACTGTAGATTCAATGTGTCTAAACATTTTCGTCTCAAGCGCCCCCGAGCAAGCGTAAACAAACGGCGCTGACCCGAGAGTGCTACTTAAAATGACTAACGCTAATGCAGGTTGACTCGTCGCATTCAGAGCCAAATTGTTGGAATAATAAGCGCGTGCTCGTAACAGAAGACAAAACATATTAGCTTGCGACTTTCATGCAACGCCACGACACTATTCACGCTTGCTGTTTAGTTAAAGATGTTTTGTTTCAATTTTGGAAGATCTAAAATGTATGATATCGAATTAGAGCCGGAACCCATCGGGCGCCTCCTAAACTACCACAAACTCTTCGAAATTGTAAAGGTGTCCGTTGACCTCGGGATCTACGCACGGATTACGAGCCCTTTGACAGCGCAGCGCCTTTCACAGTCGCTCGGAATTGACGAACGTTTTCTCACGTTCTTACTTGAGACGTTGTCGGGAACTGGACTCGTGGAACGTACACAAAGCGATGGGGAATCGTGGGCGTACCAAAGCACCCCGGTAGCTCGACAATACTTGAGTCAGGATAGCCTGTTGTACCTCGGCAGAGAAAGGTTTCAAGAAGATGAGCCCGGCAAACTGCTTGAGCGCTTTATAAAAGAGGGCCCTTCCAACGAGGTCATTAGCAACGACTATTGGACTCCCGAGCTTATCAGGAAACTAGAAGTAGCAGCCTTGCTCGGCGGAGTACAAAGCGCCGTGAAGCATGTCAATCTGGCTGGCCGAAAGCGTTTGCTCGACATAGGCGGCGGACACGGGCTCTATAGCATCTTTTTTACGAAAAAACATCCGGAATTGCGTGCATGCGTCCTCGATTTACCTCAAGTCATCAAGGTGACGAATGAAAATATCAAGCGTTTCGATGCAGGCGAAAGAGTGCACGCAATCGCCGGAGATTATCACACCTTCAGCACAACGCGAAAGTTTGACGCGGTATTCTTGAGCAACGTAACTCCATCACCAGACGAGCTGCGTTTGCTGCTCAACAAGTCGCGCAGTTTCCTGAGCGACGGCGGCATCGTTATCCTCCGAAGCTTCGTGTACGACAGTACCCCAGATGTCTGGTCAGCAGCAATCACACTCGAGCGGTATGCACGACGTGGTCGGCTTGGCTTTGCGCGCAACGACTTGCGTGCTGCGTTGCATGAAACGGAGTTTACTGACGTGACCGACGTTTTTGGAGCCGAAGGCGTCGTCATCATTTGCGCGACAAAGCGAGAGTCCAAACACACGACACTTTGACCGTGCGGGTTACCGCTTACTTGCGTGTGGGGGCCGCCTCGAGACGTTTGCCACGTTTTTGAACGTCTTCTAGTCGTCCATCGATTATTTCTTCGACGATTGCGGACGCATTCTTGGCGTCTTAACCCCGCTCTTTGTAGACTTCATCAGGATCGAACACTTTTTTTCCAATAGTCGTCCCGTCGATAGTCCTAAAGAAGCATGACCGGAAGCCCATGTGACAGGCTGCTTGAACTTGATCCACCTTTATTACGAGCGCGTCGCTATCACAGTCAACTAAGATCCGCTTTACGCGTTGAAAGTGGCCCGACACCTCTCCCTTTTTCCAAACTCGTCGATTTTTTCGGCTCCAATAATGCACGCAGCCCGTCTTTTGGGTCAACTCGAACGCGTCCTCGTTCATGAAAGCGATCATCAAAACTTCTCCGGTCTCATTGTCCTGTGCAGCGACCGGAATGAGGCCATTTTTAAAATTAAGTTCTATCATGCTTGATTCCTCGGCGACGTTCCTAGCCTGATGCACGCTTCGTGTACATTGCCCGTGTCTCTCGAAGGGTTTCGCCATCAGACGTTACGCCGGCATCAGCGATGCTGCCCACAACGACGACGTGATCGCCAGCCTCTTTGCTCCACGCGACATTGCAGTCGATAAACGCTAAGCAGTCCTTAAGGATAGGTGAGCCGGTGTGCCCGAGCTCGTACGCCGTCTCCACAAACTTATCGACTTTCGTGCCTGAGCTCTTGCCGAAAAGATCGACAAGCTCCGCTTGATCGGTTCTAAGAACGTTGATGGCGAATGCATTGCTGTTTGTGATCAGTTCGTACGTGTAATGCAATGGATTCACGGCAACCATAACCAATGGCGGGACAAAGGAAACCTGGGTTATCCAGCTTGCGATGAAGCCGCTTACGTTCTCGTTGTAGCGGGCCGTAACGATCGCTATCGGGTTAATCAGTTTCCATAATGCGGTTTGTACAACATTCATGAGATTCTCCTCTAGCTTGTGGATGTGATACCTACTTGTGGCCAAGTACGCGGTCGATAATCTGCTGAATGGTGAGTGATTCTTGCTCACCAGTTCTCAGATCCCGCAGTGTTTGTTTGGATGTCTCCATCTCCTTCTTTCCGATGATGACCGCATAGTCAAAGCCTGCGCTGTTTGCGTACGCCAATTGCGCACGAACGGTTCGATCCATGACATCAATATCCGTTACAAGACTAGATCGGAGCTCATTGGCGACGTGAAGCGCGTAGATACGTGCGTCGTTAGTAGGCACCACTAAGAGTCGCGGCGGTTCAGGCACCTGCGGGTTAACAGCGTCTATTATCCTGTCAAATCCAATGCCAAAGCCCGTCGATGGCACGTCCTCGCCGCCAAAGAGATGGGCCAGCCGATATGAGCCTCCACCTAACACTTGATTCTGAGCGCCGAGCGCGCCTGCGTACGCCTCAAAGACGATTCCCGTGTAGTATTCCAAGCCCCGCGCTATACCGAAGTCAACGGTGTACGAAACCGCGAGCGTATCGAGCAGCTCAAGGACCTGCAGTAAGTGGTCAAGCGCGACGATATTTTGTGCTTCGCTCAAAGGGTCCGTAGCTGTAAAGAGGTCAATAGCGCAGTCTCCGCCCGGGAGCTCCCCAAGGCGATCAAAGTCCCCCTTGTCGATAAGGCGCATAGCAAGAGCGCACGTTTCATCGTCAACGTCACAGAATATCGCTCTGAGCACGTCAAGGGAGCCAACATGTATGTTGGCGTCAAGCTCTACGCTCGCAAGCATGCGTTGTGCGAGAGCGATGACCTCCGCGTCCGCTTCCGGAAGGGCGCTTCCAATGAGCTCGATTCCGAACTGCCAGAACTGACGGTATCGTCCGGATTGTGGCCGCTCATACCGGAAGCAATCGCCAAAATAATAGAGCTTGAGTGGCTTGGGAGTAGCCTGGAGCTCGTTGACGTATAGGCGAGCGACGGGAGCGGTGAGTTCGGGTCGTAACGCTAGAGACCTTCCGCCTTTGTCCGTAAAACTGTAGAGCTCATCGACAATCGCCTCGCCCGATTTGAGAGTAAAAAGCTCCAGCGGTTCAAAAGCAGGGGTGGCGACCTCACGATATCCCCACCGTTCTGCCACATCTTTAAAGCGCGATTCGACGAAGCGCCGCCGTCTCATGTCCGCGGGTAAGAGGTCCCGCGTACCGCGGGGTCGCGCAAGGGGCGTTTTCTTCCCTGCCATCTTTTGTGGATCCCTCATCTTCGCCTCGCCCCGCTTCTTGCGCTTAATTGCACGCTTTGCACCTACAAAGACTTAGATAGCTTATTAATTATGGCTCTTGCGTTACTTAAGGGAAAGTTTCCGGTGCCGATGCGTGTTACATGCGCGTCGTTTCTTCAAGAACTGCTCAAGAAGTTCGGACGTCTCCACCCTCAGTACGTTATATTAAAGCATTCCAATCGCCTGTGTAAGCCGTTCAAACGCATCGAGCGGCAACAAGTTAGTCGGTAAAACAGCAAGACAATACAGATAGCCCGCAACACAAAGCAGCGCTAACGGGATAAAGAAATAGATGCGCCGTTTGGGCACAAGCGCGTCAAAGCCGATAATCAGCGCAAATGGGGCAATGGGTAGCAAGTACCGGCTGATATCCTCGTGGAGCACGAACAGCACCGGTACGAACATGAAGAGCGCGTAGAGGAAGAGCTCTCGGTACCCCTTTTGATAGAGTTGGACAATCCCGATGCTATAGATGAAAAATAGGATGACGTAGAGTTCAGCCCCAAACGCGCTGCTGCTCTCGGCCATTACGGCGTGTGTAGGAATGGTCAGCAAGGGAATGTTCAGAAGCGCTTGGTTCACGTCGAAATAAGCGAAAAAGTTCCCGAGCGAGTAAGCGTAAAACGAGAACAGCAGCAACAAAGAGGCCGGAATGGTAAGGGCTAACGCAAACCTCCGAATGGTCAGTTTCTTATTCCACAGCCACGCGGCAATCAACACGGGGAAGGCGATGATTCCCCATATCCTCGTGAGCGTTGCAAAAGCGCCTAATATAGTGGATTTTGTCGATTCATCCCTCTTTAAGAAATAGAGCATCAGCAGCGTGAGCAGGATGAAGAGTGGTTCCGATGCGCCAATGCTCCGGTAGAGGAACCACCGGGGCGGAAAGAAGAGGAACAAAAGCGCCGAGGAAAAAGGATCGTGTACGAGTTTGAACCTCGCTATGAAGAAGTAAAAAACGACGACCGCTGCTGCTGATATCGCAAGATTCGCAACAAGCATCGCTACGAAGGGCGAAAATGCCAGCGAGAAGAGCCAAATTGCAACCGGATATCCAGGCAAGTGCGCGGCATAGTACTGTGCGGGCAAGAAATAAGCGCTGTAAAGTGGCGACGTCGGAGCATAGAACGTCTTTGAAACGACGACGTACAACGGTCCGTCGTAGTACCGCTGAAGCACCTGCATTCCTGTGACGGGCAACTTCACACCTAGAACGGCGTCAACGTTGAGGGCGAAGGGGAGGTACAAGAGCAGGGATGAGAGGAGTGAAACTGCAACGAGTACGATAACCTCAGTTCTCTCTTTCATGGCTTTATGCTAGTAGCGGTGTTGTGCAGGCCCCCTAAAAGCTGTTTCTTAACGCATAAAATGAACAACACCTAATAGGCATTGCGATATGCTCGCAAGGACTGACTGGATTGCTGGCCATTCACATGACCTCAGCAAACACAATGACTTGGTCCACCGTGTATGTCCAGAGTCCTTAGTGCGTGCCGATAGCCTGACCGTATGTGTTCCGTTCAGTCGTGAGCGACCACTGTGGTGCAGCGGCGTCCTTTTTGCTGCCCGTTTAACGATTGTCGCTGCATTTCGTCCGCCCGGCTATCCCCTGCGGAGTCAGGCGACAAATCAAGCGGACCGTCTGCGAGCCGGTCGAGGCTATATATTTATTATCGTTGCCAAGACAAATGAGTGCGAATGTCTTCTTTAGACGCGATCCTTAAGAGACTCACTAACGGAGAGATCACGCACGCTGAAGCAGAGCTTATCATCCGGCGTGAGCTCAAAATAGATGAATACGCGAGGGTTGCTGAAATTGCAAAGCTCGACACAGCACGAATGCACCGGGTAGGAATTCCTGAAGTTGTCTTAGCTGAGGGGAAAAACACTGAAGATCTCCTCGCTATCGTTGAAGCGCAACTCAAGGCTGAGGGGCGGGCGGTTCTCACACGGGTCTCTGAGCAGCAGTTGCAGGCACTTCAGCGATTTGACATCGAATGGCACGATCGCGCTCGCATCGCAGTCGTCGGAAAAAAGCCCCACAGGCAACGTCGCGGCCTAGTCGGCATCGTTTGCGCCGGTACTGCCGACATCTCCGTTGCCGAAGAGGCGCGCGTCGTTGCAGAAGAGTTTGGCTGCAAGACAATCAAGTCCTACGACGTCGGCGTTGCAGGCATTCACAGACTTTACCCGGAGCTTCAAAAACTACTTGATGCAGATGTGCTAATCGTTCTAGCCGGCAGAGAGGGGGCTCTTCCGACCGTCATTGCCGGCTTGACTGATATCCCGGTTATTGGCGTTCCGGTCTCCACAGGGTATGGCTTCGGTGGACGAGGAGAAGCTGCGCTGCTGGCAATGCTACAATCATGCTCGGTGCTGAGCGTCGTGAATATAGATGCGGGTTTCGTCGCTGGTGCTTTCGCCGCTAAAATCGCGACCCGAACGCATACCCTCCAGCGATAGATCGCTGATATGGGCTTGCATCTCGCCAGTCCTTTAGACGCTCTTGGCATGCGACTGTTCTAGCGCAAAAGCAGCCCAATCCTTTGCTTAATCTCCTCAAGGCTATCCCTTTCGAAGCCAAAATAGTCAGCGAACGCTTTCGTGGTTCGCAACAATCTTGTTCTTCCGCAGGGCTCGGATTCGACGAGCTTGCGCTCCTCAAGTTCGTGAACGTGCCCATAAGCCTTATTTCCCCTAATTTCAGCCACCTTCGACTGCGTGACAGGTTGATGGAACGCTATGACCGCAAGCGTGCGCAACACTGGCGTTTCGAGATCGCGCTGAGCGATCGGCCGCACCGCGTCAGCGTACTCACCCTTTACCTGCATGACCACGTCTTCATCAGTCTGAACGACCTCGAGAGCGCCCTTCTCCCGATATTCCGTGACGAGTGACTCAACAATGTCTTCTACATCGGCATCAATACTTACGATCGATTCAAGCTCAAGGAGAGTCAGTGGCCTGCCCGCGACGAACAACGCCGCCTCGATGAGTTCTCTATCGTTCATTGCAGCTCCTGAATGTCGCACCGACGTCAAAGGTTTTTGCATGTGATAGAGAGGTCGCCAAATAGCTCTTTTTGCTCCAGCTGGATCTGCCGCCGGGTTGCCATAAAGAGTAACGGAATGTAGGTTTCGACAATAGCTTCAACCGTGTCGTCGACAATGAGCTCACTAAAAAGAACCTGATCACGCAACGCAAAACGTCGCTTGAGCTCACGCTTCATATCTTTAACTTGTCTTTCGATGTCCTCACTATGTGCCACTGCGAGCGCATCGAATTCTTGCACTTGAACCTGTACCAACCGTCGAACTTCAGACCTTTCCTTGCGCTTTGTCGCTTTCTTAAGCTCTTGAATGAGCTCTGAGAGCGTGACCCGCCGTTTCGCGTGCCGCCGCACTTTCGGCTTAAGCGCCGGGAAACACGCCTGAAGGTCATCTTCAACCGGTTCTTCTTCGTATAGGTCTTCCGGTTCCGATTCCTCCAGAGCGTCAGACTTCATCCTCAGCAGCATTGACGCGAAAAGAAGTGTTCTGCTCGACACCCGCAGATCGAGCTTCTCAAGCTCGGCGACCCGCGCAAGAAACCTGTCGGTGACGTCCACGATGTCGATATCCCACGGATCGATCTCTCCGTTTTTCGCGAGAGATACTAAGATGTCGATCGATCTTTCATCAAAGTCTTCCTGCGCTGCACCGTTGGCGGCGGCATCGGGGCCCCCCCCGGTTGTCAATTCAACTTCACCCCAGTAACGCTCGAGATGTTGCCCTCCTGCATTGAGACGCCGATGGTGCGATTGGCCGCCTCAATCATAGGTTTTCTGAGTGAGACGACGATAAACTGAGCGTTCACCGAGAGCTTCTTAATCATCCGTGCGACGCGCTCAGCGTTTGCGCCATCCAAAAACATATCGATTTCGTCAAACATGTAAAACGGCGCCGGCAGGTACCGCTGAATCGCGAATATCATCGCGAGCGCAGCAAGGCTCTTCTCTCCACCAGACAACGCCTCGATTCGCTGGACGTGTTTGCCCTGTTGCCACGACCGGATAAAGAGACCCCCGTCGAAGGGGTCGTCGTTGTTCTCCAGCGCGAGCTCACCCGTAGCCCCCGAGAGCTCGGCATAGATGTCCTTAAAGTTCGCATTGATGCTGTGAAACGCCGTCATCAACGCCTCCTTTTTCATCTGGCCGTACCGGTCGATGCGTTCCAGTATCTCAGCACGTTCGTAAAAGAGCGTATCCTTGCGCGTGCTAAGATCTTGCTGCCTTCGCTCAACGTTGTTGTAGTCCTCGATGGCCCGCATATTCACGTCGTTCATCGACTCGAGCTGCGACTCGAGCGTTCGCAACCCCGCCACAACAGCTTCATACGGTTCATCGAACGGCATGTCGTCAATCTCGCCAGCCTCTGCTTTGAGTTCATCGCACCGAGCTTCAAACTCAAGCCGCTGATAATCGAGTGCGTCTATAGCCTGCTCTGTGCGTTCAATCCCGTGTTGGAGGTCAGCTTTAGCCGTCTCCTTAAGGCTGATCTGCGCTAGTAGCGCGTCGCGTCCTTCCCGCAATTCCGAAAGCTCGCGCGCGAGATCATGCTCACGGCCACAAACGTCGTCGAGTTCGTGCTCTAAACGCGTAGCAGCCTCGGTATGTTCGCGGATGCTGCTACGAAGCTCCTTTATCCGCTCGTCCGTCGTTTGCGCGTGCTCATTGGCGTCGCCGAGTTTCTTTTCATTGTAATCTTCCTGAAGACGGAATTCGGTGATGGTTGCGTCGCACTTGCTTACACGGTTCTGGAGCCTTCGGACCTCGTCCGCGATCTGGCTGATATCCGTCGTGAGCCTCGAAGCGTCTGTACCCTTAAGCTGCTTCTCAAGGTGAGCAATGTCCATATCGAGAGAGGCAATAGCTTCACTGTGTAGCGCTTCCTGCTCCTCTAGCTCATTAATCTGCCCGCCGGCCTGCCCTTTCTCCTCTCGCATCGCGGCGAGCTGGACTATCTTTTCGTCCGCCACCGTCTCTGCTTGGGCCTTTCGCGCCTCGAGGGCCGTAGCCTCTCGAGTCAACCGCTCCTGCTCGCTCTGGGCACTAACGAGATCATGTCGTGCCTGGAGCAGAAGGTCATCCACCTGGCTGAGCTCCTGCTGCAAGCGTGTACGTTCTTTCTCGTACTCGCGTATCTGCCGTCCGAGCTTGTGCAGTTCCTGTTCGTCACCAGCGATAAATTTTAGTGCCCTGCGGTCGATACCCCCCGTCATCGCACCGCTCACCTCGAGCAGTTCGCCATCGAGGGTGACCATACGATACGTACCGATAAGGTCGCGGGCCATCTCGAGCTCAGTGACCACGACTGTCCTGCCAAAAACGTACGAAAACGCCGCTGTGTACTCTGGATCGAACTGAATAAGGTTGATCGCGTAATCGATGATGCCGTCGCGCGTTTTAAGTGTCTCGCGGTGGACAGGCTTCATCTTGTTAAGCGGTAAAAAGGTCGCCCGCCCCGTGTTGTTTTCTTTCAGATAAGCGATCGCACGCGCCGCGTCGCCATCGGTGTTAACGACAATGTTACGCAGGCGGGGACCAGCCGCGATCTCGAGTGCCGTGGCATATCGCGGATCAACACGCCCGAGCTCCGCTACAACGCCTCGCACCCCCTCTAACTGGGCGGCCATTATCGCCTCCACCGCCTTACCGAAGCTCTCTTTAAGGCGAGTTTCCGCCCGAACGAAATCTTGATGCGTTTGACTGAGCCGCCGTTCGATCGTCTCAATTGCGAGCTTGAGATCCTCACGCCTCGCCTCGAGGTCTTTGATGTCCTCTTGCGTTTCCCCTACGGTTTGCGTCAATTCCGCCCTATTCTGACGAAGGGTCTCTAGGTTACTTTGAGTGTCCGCAACGTCTGAGCGCGCCGCGTCAATCTCCCGCTCAACCGCGTGCTCTTCCGATGAAGCACGACGTATGACGTCTAGCACTCGGTCTCGTGCGCGCACGACGTCCCCGCGCTTGTCCTTCTCTTCGCCAAGCGCCTGGCGCTTCACAAAGAGGTCGTCGCGCGCTTTGGTGACGTCCGAATCGAAGTTAGATAGCTGTTCTTTGAGTGTGTTAAGGTCCTGCTCCTGCTCATCGAGCTCGCTTGCAAGGCTTCCCCGCCGGACGGTTTCTGCCGCGAGATCGCGCTGCAGCGTCTCGTGTTTCTGCTTCAGGGCGTTCACCTCTATGAACGCCTTGCGCTTTTGCGTCTCGAGGTGCTCGACCTCCTTGCTTACAAAATCGATCCGATTTTGGTGTTGTCCGATATCCCCTTTGATTGTTTCAAGGTGCCTTGCTAATTCGAGTTGTTCGTTTTCGCCCTTTTCCGAAACCGCGTTGTTAAGTACACTCAGCTGCCCCTCAAGGTCGTATATCGCTTCCCGAGTCGCAGCGAGTTCATTGACTGCCTTGTCCTTGCTCCGCTGCTTGCGTTCAAGATTGCCCTCGATCGCCTTGATGTCGTTCGCGAGCTTGTTAAGCTTCGACGCAAAGACCTTTTTTTCGTAGCCCCGCTTCTTTGCCTTAAGCTCTTGATACTTGATGGCATACTCCCGCTCGACCCTGAGCTGCTGAAGCCGCAGCGCCACCTCATTCAATATGATATCGACGCGATCAACGCGTTCGCGCACCACTTCGAGCTCACCAAGCGCGCGATCGCGTCTCCGGTCAAACTCAGCGACGCCGGCGATCTCATCGATGATCTTTCGACGCTCCAGCGGGCTTACCTCGATGATACGGGTAATATCACCCTGCAATACAACGTTGTAGCCTTCTGGCGTAATACTCGCTTTTGAGAGCAGTTCGTGAATGTCAGCGAGCGTACACGGCTTGCCGTTAAGGTAGTAATAACTGTAGTACCCGCCCGCGGTGCGGCGCACCTTGCGGGCGACCGTCACTTCTGTATCAGCGGGAAGTTCCGCGTCTACATTATCAAATCTGACCTTGACCATCGCCTCGTTGGCACCGTTGCCGTTGAAAATCAGATCGGTCAGCTTCTCAGCGCGCATCGTCCGAGACGTCGAGAGCCCGAGACAAAAGAGAACACTGTCAACGATGTTTGACTTTCCCGAGCCGTTCGGCCCGGAGACAGCCGTGAAATCGTCAAAAAAAGGGATTTTTACCCTTTTTCCAAATGACTTGAAGTTTTGAATTTCCAGTTCTTTGATAAACATCGGTCCTTCGGGCCGCGTTTTCGCTCACAGATCACGATCAGCAATGATTATGTCGTCCCCAAGGCGCCGCTCAGGTTCCGGAGGATAATTATTGTCCGCTATGACGTAGGTGGTCTTTTTTCTTCTCCGTTGCTGGCGAAGTAAAGAGGACTCATCGCACGGTTCCGCATCGCACGGTTCCGCATCGCTCGAAAACTCACCGTTTCCGACGCCCGGAAGATGCGTCATATCGTGAACTGACGAGCTGACGTCAACGAGTTGATTGGTGATTCCGTTGAGGGTATCAGAGAGCTCGGATACCCTGCGCTCAAGCATTGACACGCGTTGTTCGAGCGTCAACCGTGAAGCTCCACCTTTGAGCCTTAAGCGATGCGGCATCTCAACTAGATCGTCTTGATAGTGCATACCCTGCCTCGTATTCTAGTGCGGGGGCCGCATCTTAAACTTTATGGTATGTACTCGAACCACAACCGGCGTAATTCGGTTCACGGCGTAATACGGCGACGATCGCGAGGAAAAAGAACGCTTTCTCGAATGTTAGCAAGGCCAAGCATAGTCATCAGAAGACGCTCAGCCCCAAGGCCCCACCCCGCGTGGGGTGGCATGCCAAAGCGAAACGCATCGAGATAAAATGCAAAGCTTTCAGGGGCAAGGAACTTGCCAGCGAGCTGTTTTGAGAGAAGGCGATATTCGTGAATTCGTCGCGCTCCCGACGCAAGCTCCATCCGTGGGTGCATGAGATCAAATGCATAGCAGAGGTTGTTATGCGGTTGCACGTAGAAAGGCTTCAAGTCAACGGGCCAATCAACGATGAAGTAGTGTTCTCCGATCTCCTCCCCGACCGCTTTCTCAGAGGCCGTATCAAGATCGTCTCCCCATGGAATATCTGCAATCTCAATAGCGTCCGCGTACGTAATCCGGCGAAAGGGGATGCGTGGAACGGAAAGAGTCACACCGAGCACTTGAAGCGCGTCGCTGCAACGCTCAGCGACAGCCACATAAACGTGCTGAATAAGCTCCTCGAGCAGACCCATAACCTCGTGGTCGTCCATAAATGAGGCCTCTACGTCTATCGAGGTGACCTCGTTGAGATGTTTGCGCGTGTCGTGTTCCTCGGCGCGAAAGATAGGGCCAACCTCAAACACGCGTTCCAACCCAGCCGCCATCATGATCTGTTTATAGAGCTGCGGGCTCTGATTTAAAAAAGCTTCGCGTTCGAAGTACGAGATGGGAAAGAGTTGTGTTCCACCCTCGGTCGCTGTTGCCACCATCTTCGGCGTCTGAATCTCGATAAAATCACGAGCGACGAGAAACGAACGCACTTCGTGCAACACTTTCGCACGAATGAAAAAAACAGCCCGTGTAGCAGGAAGTCGCACGTCCATAAAGCGCGAGTCAAGCCGTGTGTCGAGTTCAGCTGGCACTTTGCCCGTGACGTCAAGCGGGAGCGGCGATTCCGCAGCGCTCAGGAGCTCTACCTCGTTTGGGATGATTTCACAGCCTTGCGGCGCCTTAGGTTCCACTTTGACGTGCCCTGCGACTCGCACCACAGATTCCCTGCTCAGGCTTCGCACGCGTTCAACAAGTTCCGGAGGGACCTTCTTCTTTGGCATGGTGATTTGCATGATACCGTCGCGATCGCGAAGCAAAAGAAAGCTGATGCCTCCGAGGTCGCGAAGCTCATGCACCCACCCCGCAACGTTAACGTCGGTTTCTGGGATGATGGCGCTTGAACGCGTCACCTTCATTGGAACCTCCGCAGAACGGACGCTGCGTGTCCAGGCAACCCCTCGATCTGCGCTAGCGAACTGACGAGGTCCGTGAGACTCTCGAGCCCGTCCTTTGTCAACACCTGAACGCTGGTCGTCTTCGTAAAGTGGTCGACGTTGAGCCCGCTTACGTACTTAGCGAACCCCCCGGTCGGCAATGTCGAACTCGTTCCGGTAGCATAATCCCCAACGGCTGCGGGCGTGTAGTCGCCAATGCAGATCGTTCCGGCGTTCCGAATTTTTCCAAGGACGTTAATGGGATCATGCACCATGAGTTCAAGATGCTCAGGGGCAAGGTCATTTACGAACTCAATACACTCTTGCAAGCTTTCGCCCACGAGGATTGCACTTCCGCTCAGATCGATGAGATCCTTCCGTGCCGCAGCTTCTCGCTGCACGTTGAGCTCTTTTTCGACCTCGTTTGCAAGTTCCGCAGAGGTCGTGAGTAGGAAACCAGATGATTTTGGGCCGTGCTCGAGCTGGGCGATTAAGTCAGCGGCGATAAACGCGGGGTTCCCTCCATCGGCGAGCACCGCGATCTCGCTAGGGCCCGCAGGGAAATCGATTTCAACCTCACTTTGCACGAGGAGCTTCGCTGCGGTAACGTACACGTTGCCAGGTCCAACGATCTTATCTACCTTAGCGACGCTCTCCGTCCCAAATGCCATTGCAGCAATCGCCTGCGCACCTCCGATCTTATAGATCGCGTTCGCTCCTGCGATGTCTGCTGCAAGGAGCGTTGCCACGGGCATCGAGCCATCAGGCATCGGTGGGATACAGACAATCACCTCGCGAACGCCGGCGACCTTGGCCGGGACTATGTTCATCAGTGCGGTTGAGGGGTAGACTGCAAACCCTCCAGGAACATACGCACCTATGCGATCGAGTGGTGTCGTCTTTTGCCCAAAGACGACCCCTGGAGCCACCTCATGAAGCCATAATTCATTTCGTACCTGCCGCATGTGGTACGAGGTGATATTGTCAGAAAGGTGGTATAACGCATCGATGACGTCTTGCGAGGCATTTTCGTACGCGGCAAGAAGCTCGCCCTCTGTCACTCTAAGCCCGACGATATCGGCTTTATCATACTCCAGCGTGTACTTCATGACCGCAGTATCGCCGTTTTCTCTCACGTCGCCGACGATTTTTTGCACGTGATCCATAACCTCACGCACAGCAGCGCCGCGGTCGAGCAGACGGCTGAATTCGGCGTCAGTTACCTCAGATAAGCGTTTGGAGATCATAACATCACAACCGATTAGGACACGAAAGGGTATTAATCTTTATGGATACGCTGTTTAAGTCGATCTTTGCCCGCAAGACCTATTTCGAAGTATTTAAATACAAAGAAATGGGCATTACACGCGCATGAGCAGGAAAGACCTGATGAGCGACATCGGTATGGCCCGTAAAGAGCTCAGCATCGATAGACTGAAAAAAATACTCAGAGTGTGCCTCACTATCACCCGGAAAGCGTATTAATCAATAATGGGTGCAACGTAGCCACAGTCTGGACATGTCTTTCCGCGTTTATTAATACGAAAGCCTGAGCGCTCGATGATGATCGCGCCGCAGTCAGGACAGAACGTGTTTTCGTACTCACTTACGACGTTTCCCACGTAGACGTAACGCATCCCAGCCTGCATCGCGAGGTGACGTGCTTTTTTAAGTGTATCCAAAGGCGTTGCCGGACGATCGAGCATGCGCCAATCTGGATGAAAGCGTGAAAAGTGGATCGGAATGTCGCAATCAACGCCTGCCGCCCAGGTGCAAAAGGCACGGAGCTGTTCATCGTCGTCATTGAGCCCGGGAATAATAAGATACGTCAGCTCGAGGTGAATGCCGGTCTCGTGCATGCGCTCGCATGTTTGGAGTACAGGCTCGAGCCGCGCTCTGCAGGTGCCGCTATAGAACTTCTTGCTAAAACCCTTCACATCAACGTTCGCCGCGTCAAGATAGGGACCAATCTTTTCGAGGGCCTGCGGCGTCATATAACCGTTGGTGACGTATACGGTATATAAGCCAGCTTCCTTAGCAAGGATCGCCGAATCGTAAGTATACTCAAACCAGATCGTCGGCTCATTATACGTCCACGCAATTCCGCGGCAGTTTCGCTCGAGGGCGAGCTGGACAGAACGCTCTGGCAAAACCTCTGTAGTGCCCAGTTCCCCTGCTTCCGCAAACGAGATGTCATAGTTCTGGCAGTGTTCACACTTGAAATTGCAGCTCACAGAACCAAGCGAAAACACTTTTGATCCTGGGTAGAAGTGAAACAGCGGTTTCTTTTCGATGGGGTCGACGTTCATTGAGCTCACCTCGGCATAGATAAGCGTCGCGAGCTTGCCGTCGAGATTCTGCCGCACGTGACAGATGCCACGATCCCATTTCTTGATCTTACACTCGTGAGCGCATACGAAGCAGTGAACTCCTTCGTCTGCAATAGGCTCCCATAGCATCGCGTCTTTTATCATGACAGCCCCCTATTCGTCTTCTCATCGCTTGTTCGGCAAGGATACCCGCGAACTGGAGTTCGCTCTATCATAGTACCTCACTTGTTCCGGTATGAAAACCTGAAACTCACGCCCGGAACGTCGGGACTCCATTCAAGCGCCCCGTTGGCCAAACAAACGGAATCCCACCATATTTTGCGCAAAGGGAACGAGCTTACGTAAGGACATGAGGTGAGACGTCTCAGCGTGGCAGTAGATAAGGCAGTGTTTGTCACAACGCAGCATTTGTTGCCGGTCTGCTTGCGCCCGTTCCGAGGTCATAAGCGTCTCAAGGTCATTTTCGAGTAGGTTGCCGAGCTTCGTACCAATGGGCATACACGGATAAACAATATCACCGTTCGGCTCTATCATGATACTAAGCGTTCGGCACTGGTACGGTTGGTCAAAGCTCCTGATGTACGAAAGACTCGTCATGAGCGTTTTCCCATACTCGCGTTTCAAGCCGGTAATGATCTCACGAAGCTTCACCAGATCCGGGGTAAGGTCTTCAGTCCCTTCAAAGTTGAACGCAGGCATTATGAGAATCTTGTGGCCGTGAGCGTGCACTTTTTCTACCTTTTCCTCGATTTTGTTTAAGTCGTGCTTTGTCACGACCGTTTGCACTGTCGTCTTAATGCCGAGATCGGTGAAGTAATCAAGCCGGTCAAACAGGTGTACGTTATCATGCCCCTCGTCAATTGACAGCTGGAGAAAATCGAAATACTTCGCATACTCTGCAAAGGGCCGCCGATCGATCAGAAGTCCATTGGTGGTAAACAGAATATAGTTTGAGCAGTCGTGAGTATAGCGGAGAACGTCACCGATATCTTTACGCAGCAGGGGTTCCCCCCCTTCAAAGCTTATAGTAAAGGTGCTCGCCCGCGACAGGTTATCGATGACGGTAAACACGTCGCTCGTTTTAAGGTCGGGGATCTTGTCGGCCCAAACGTTGCAAAATCCGCACCGTAGGTTACATCGGTGTGTAATCTTAAATGATGCGTAAAACGGATTATCAAAATCGTTTCGCACGTAGTTAGACACATACCCTCTGAGGGCTCGCACATTTCTGTTCATAGTGCCTCGGCCAAAATCTTCAGTGTGCTATTTAAGAAAAGCGCCAAGGGTGGCCATTTAACGGTTCGACTCACTCTTCAAATGGCGCGACAAAGCATGATGTTTGCTTGCTGCTAATCAGTTTCTGGTCGTGAAACAAGCGCGCTGTGAGGAGATATGTTCCCTCTTCGCTCGCGTAGAGCTCACTTACGAACCGCTTCGTACCGCCCTGTGCAATGAAGTCGATATCAATGACATCCATGAGCGTATGGGCTTTCGATGGAGGGCGTGCAGCGATTTCAAGGGTTAGATTATGCACGTCGTGACTGGCGAACACGACTGTTTCCGCTTCGATAGTCTCTTCGTACGCCCAGTACGGACGATTAGCAAAGAAGGTCTGGATCTCAGCTGGATCTTCCATCATGTGCAGTTCCTGATCGGGGGAATACCAGCTTACGAGGGAACCGTTGCGGTACGCGGTGATGTGAATATAGAGCCGGCCACTATGGTTCGCAAAAACGTGAAAGTTGAGCGCCGCAGTGTCTTGGGGGTGCAGTTCTTTTACGAAATGAAAGGATCCGCTTGGCAGCACGTCGATATCGTGTGAGTTATAGGTAAACAGAGTTGCGCTTATGTCGGTAAGTGGCTCTGTTGACCGGTTTCTTAACTGAACGGTGATCCAATGGTGCCCTCGGTCGAGCGCTTCCGGCGAGACATTTACCTCTAAAGGATACTTGTTTCGTTCTTCCATATGGTACCAAAGCTACTTGATCTGCACTCGCGTTTTCGTTTCCACCTCAGTTGGCTCCTTCTTTGGCAACGTAACTTCGAGGACGCCGTTATTGAACGACGCTTCGGCCTTATCTGGCAACACGTCAGCAGGAAGGTCAAGCACACGCCGGTATGACGCGTAGCCGCGCTCGCGGTATGTATAATCCTCGTCTTTGCGTTCGGTTTCGGTGCTCGATTCAGCGCTGATCTCCACCCGTTCAGGTGTGAGGTTAATCTCAATGTCCTCCTTTTGCACGCCGGGCATGTCAGCCACGACTTGAAGGGCGTCGCCAAGGTCAATAACGTCGACGCTTGGTTGCTTCAGGGCAGGCAGCGACGCCTGTGAGGGAAAGACGCGTTCGAGTGTGTCCTCCATATTTGCGCGGAATGTATCGAGCAATCGGCGCATTTCACTAAAGGAGTCGCTCATCCAGTAGTCTTTCGGCGTCATTCGCTTTTCTTCGTCTTTCTTTTCGTCAGTCATAGAATCATCATACTAAGTACCTCATCGGAGGTAATAAAGCATACGCAAGGAAAAAACAGTTGAGGGACAGGCTTTACGACGAGAACGCTTATCGTAGAAACAGGTCGCGACCGTTCTGCACGCAGGCCTTATGTGCACGATCAGCGTATCCCTCAATCGTAAGTGCCTGTGAAACCCGAGCGACAGACAAACAGTCCGAGCGCTGGGCGCTCAGGTCACTATTGACGACAAACTTCGCTTCTGGGTATTCAATAATCATTCCTACGGCTTCTCGCACGGACGCTTTGCCCGGCTGTACGGTAATGCCTATGTACGTCCCTGCCTCAAGTGCAACATCGATCGTCGATGGATCGACGTGATCAATCACCACGTCCTTAGCCCCGACATCGTCAACGATCGCGATGATTTGTTCAAGCACCTCTCGCTTTGCGCGCCGAGGCGTGTGGATCACTTTGGGGTAGTAGTTGATCCCGAGTTGCGCGCGAAAGACCTTCTCCTCAACATCTGTACATGTTTCGAGTCCAATTTCTCCAATAGCAACGACAGCCGGGTGCGCAAGATAGTCTGGAAGTAATTCTAACGTCGTATCGATTTGATCGTTAATCGACCGTGGGTGCACGCCAAGACCGACATGCACGTTAACCCCATTTTCGGCGCCTCGTCGCACTTCACTGTAAACGAGCTTGTGAAAGTGGTCGACAAGGACATCTGCCGTCGACATTCGCATCGGGTCGTGGGCGAGCGTGAGCACATCCGTCACGCCGGCAACGCCCATCAATTCAAAGTCCTCAAACGGACGAGTATCCATGTGGGTATGCGTATCAAACACGATTGCACAAAAGCAGTTCTTGACCTTATGTATTGTGCAGATGCCTTCGCTAGTCTGGTCATCAGTTTGACCAACGTTGCGGTGCGGGGGGTGAAATGGCTTACCTACGACGGACGACCGATAGTTATAAGCGTGGGGAGTAAGCAGCATGGTTAGAATGACCATGCTAGTACCGAAAATTGACGTTGAGCTCTGTGTCGGCTGCGGCGCATGCGAGGACATATGCCCGGACGTCTTTGAGCTTCAAGATGATGGGTTATCTCACGTCATTGACGCTGCAGCTTGCAGCGAGTGTGACTGTCAAGAGGCAGCTGATAGCTGTCCAACCGAGGCGATAACTTTAGTCGAAGAGTGACTCAACGTTTTTAAACGACGTCACTCATTTTTTTGTCAATTCCTTTGGCAGTGTGCTGCTGTACTCACCTGTTCCTCGCAATCAGCTTAATCAAGCCTCATACTTGAGCGTCTCTATCTAAGCCTATCCTAGGGCACGATAGCGCTTTTAACTTCTTAAGACTATGTAAAAGAGATGGCCATGGAAAACGAACGATTTGAACGCGGTTTGGCTGCACTGCGGAAAGCAAACGAGAAGGGCCTAGATGGTCTCATACGCAGTATGGACGCTGTAGCGCCCGACCTGGCGCGCTTTGTAATCGAGTTTGCATACGGGGACATCTATACCCGGCCCGGACTACTGCCGGACCAGCGCGAATTGTGCATCGTCGCCGCGCTTACCGCGCTCGGCAATCGAGAGCGTCAGCTTCGCGATCACATTCAGGCAGCACTTAATAGCGGTTGCACGCCCAAGGAAGTTACTGAGGTCATCCTGATGATGGCCGTGTATGCAGGGTTTCCCGCTGCAATTAATGGAATGGAGGTCATGCGTGAGCTATTGCCCCCTAAGCCATCGTCGGATTGACGAAACAAGCGGCAGTCAACCGATAGGAATTTGCTTACCTCACTAAAAAAGCACAGACAACACAGTATGCGCTTTCTATTCGAGCGGCGCGGTTACCGAAAGCGAACGGATAAAAGATGCTCCGGTTGGGATTTGAACCCAAGTCGAGGGAGTGAGAGTCCCTCATGATTGGCCGGACTACACTACCGGAGCGTAGCTTCACTTTTCGCGTGCACGCTCATAAACTTTGCTAGCATAGCAGAATGCTGGTTCCCGTCTCGTGATACGCCCCAACCCCTATTAAGATGGCTGTCTGAGTTCGCATTGTTTAGCTCTCCTGTTTTATTTGATTCAACCTATTTTGCGCTTACCCTGCAGGAGCTGTAATCACAGCCACCAAACGTCCGTTTCGTGCTGGTTTCCGTCGTCGCCGTTTGTGTCAGCAAGCTGGACAGGCTTAATGCCGCCTATAATGCTCTTAAAAATGCAAGCCTGAATACTGGAGAAAAAATGAGATAAAATAGACGAGCGCCGTTCCTTTGATTATTTTTGCTGCCAAAATAATGACTACAAAGCGCGAAGTGTCGTAGTTTTCCATACCAGCAACGAGCGAAACAAGATCTCCTGCAAACGGGATCCATGGAGAAGCCAACAGAAGCGCCCCTCCGTACTTTCGAAACCACTGTTGGGCCCGCTTATCGCGTTCAGTATCGTGAAAAGGGATAATTCTTCTTAGGCCGTATTTGCCGATGAGGAAGCCGACAGCTGCGCCAATGAATGAGCCCACGATCACTACAATCAAAATTAGCAGGGGACTGACGTGTTTATCGAGCAAAATCGCTATCGTTGGCTCAGCGGGAATAGGGTGAAAAACTGCTGTGACATTTACCAGGAATAATTCCAGCAAAAGATAGTCAGTGACCGATGGCAGCTGTCGTCACCTGCAAGCTTATATCAGTTACATCTAGCGCTTGTTATAAAAAACGCACGTGCAGCATTGCCCCGAAACCACTGGTGTGAATCGAATGCGCTTCGTGAAAATAGCCCTGTAGGGCCTTGTGCCCCTATATCTCAACGAAGTCATTCCAAAACGGGTATTCCTCACGGGTCTTGCGGACGAGCGTGACGTCAGTGACCGCTTCAACAATTACCTCTGCGTGTCCCGCCGAAGCGATTACCTCTCCCAACGGATCAGTAATCATGCTGCAACCGGCCAAAGTGGTTGTCGGCGTCGGTGCGCCAACTTGATTGCAGCCAACGAAGTAGCATTGCGTTTCAATCGCACGCGCCCTATTAAGCGTAGTCCAGTGCTCAAGGCGCGGATAGGGCCACGCCGCAGGACAGACGATGATCTCCGCCCCTTTCTTAACCAGAGCTCGATAAAGCTCAGGAAAGCGCAGATCATAACAGATCGAAAAACCGATGATTCCGAGCTCAGTTGGAATAGTGACTATATCCTTTCCAGCAACTAGCGAACGTTTTTCTTTCGAATGGTACGAGAACAGGTGAATCTTGCGATACCGAGCGAGGATTCGCCCTCGCCGATCGATGAGGACACTCGTGTTGAACTTCTGATTGTGGTCGTCCACCTCGAGGATGCTCCCCATAAGGATGTAACTGCCCGTTTTACGAGCGAGTTGTGCAAAGATATCAGTGGTACGTCCTGGAATGGGCTCTCCCACTTTGAAATTCCTGCAGTGAGCGAAGAGCTCAGGAAGAACGATGAGATCGGCATCCGTTTTTTCTGATAGAGCGACCGCATGGTTGACGTTTTCCTCCCACGTGCCGAGCGCACCCATCTGAATACACGCTACCCTGTGCGTCATATGATCGACCGTCTGCGAACTAACCCTCACGTTCGCATGTCCTCAATGACCATTAGGCATATAGCCTTTGAGGGCGGGACTCGCCCCCTACGTATCTCACAGGACCGACCGTACGCTTAAAGACGATCGTACAGGAACATATTTCTATTCTCAGTCGGAACTACAGGTGAATGAAGCGGGAGCAAATCCTTATAGAAGCATTGCCTTACATTCGTGAGTTTTACGGATCGTTCGTCGTCATCAAGATTGGCGGGCACGCGATGATCGATAAGCGCCTTATGGAGGGCATTATCGAAGATATCGTGCTTTTGCGGTACGTTGGGATGCAGCCGGTACTCGTCCACGGAGGCGGGCCGGAAATCAGCGAAAAGATGGAGCGAATGGGCAAAACGCCTGAATTCGCGGCAGGTTTGCGTATCACGGACGAAGAGACACTCGAGATCGCCCGCATGGTCCTCGTTGGGAACATCAACACGCGTCTCGTTGCCCTCATCGGCAAACACGGAGGCAAAGGGGTCGGGCTCTCAGGAAAGGATGGCCGCATGATTGCCGCTCGTAAGAAAAGCCCGCAGCGCGTGGTCTATGATGGAATCGAACACGAAGTCGACCTCGGCTGGGTCGGCGAAACCGAAGTCATCAACCCGGAGATCCTAATGATTATGGCGGGCAAGGGATATATCCCTGTGATAGCCCCCATCGCCGTCGACAGCGGGTGTCACAGCCTCAATCTGAACGCCGACACGGTCGCGGGAGACATAGCCGCGGCGCTGATGGCCCGCAAGCTCATCGCCCTTACTGACGTCAACGGCATTCAGCGCGACTCGGGCGATCCCGGGACGATCATCTCCCGCATGACGTTCGCTGAGGCCCAACGTGCGATCGAATCGGGGAGTATTCGCGGAGGAATGATTCCAAAAGTGCACGCCTGCATAAAGGCCATCGAAGCTGGGGTGCAGCATGCGCACATCATCGACGGTAACGTTCATCACGCGCTCCTGCTTGAGCTGTTTACTGACAAAGGCATCGGAACCATGATTGTGAAGGGGTAAGCGAGCGCACAGCGTAGCTGAGCACCGGGAAGGGTATTTATGACGACAATTCGCGAAGTGGAACTGCAGGGACACATTATCGACTCACTGACGTTGACACGGGTGCTCGATAAGATCATGGATCGTGACGGCGAGTTTGATATCATCACCTTCAACATAGGCGAGCACAAGAGCGACCCGAGCTACGTGCGGCTTGCGGTTAAGGGGCGCGACGAGGCACACCTCGACGCGATCATGAGCGACCTCCATCGGCTTGGCGCGCAAGTTCCGGAGATTGAGGATGTCCGACTCGGGGCGGCCGACAAGGACAAGGTTGCCCCAGAAGGGTTCTACTCGACTACGAATCACCCCACGTTCGTTTACCAGCATGGCGTCTGGATTCCCGTAGAGGGTATCGAAATGGACTGCATGATCGTCGTCCGCGATGACCGCGCGGTGTGCACGCCCCTCCACCACGTCGTGGCAGGAGATCTAGTCGTGCTCGGGCAGCGCGGCGTACGAGTCATCCCTCCCGAACGCCCGCGTACGCACTCCCTCTTTGAGTTTATGGGCGGCGCTGTGTCCTCTGAGCGCCCCTCCGCAACGCTCATCCACCAAATCGCCGTAGAAATGGTGAACGCGAAGGTGCAGGGAAAAAAGATCGCCGTCGTTGCAGGCCCAGCGGTGTCGCACACCGGCGCTGCTGAGGCGCTTTCGAAAATTATCCGCCGCGGGTACGTCGATGCTCTTCTTGCCGGCAACGCGCTTGCGGTTCACGATATCGAGCGAGACCTTTACGGAACGTCGCTCGGTCTCGACATTAAGACGGCAGAGCTGGTAAGCGGGGGGCACAAAAACCACCTCTACGCCATCAGCGAAGTGGTCCGGTGCGGATCGATAAGAGAAGCGGTGCACCAAGGACTCGTCAAAAGTGGTATCATGTATGAAAGCGTGGTCAATAACGTGCCGTTCGTGCTTGCCGGGTCTATCCGCGACGACGGTCCATTGCCCGAAGTCATTACTGACACTATGGCCGCACAAGACGCCATGCGTGAGCTCCTCAAAGGCGTTGATCTTGTGCTTATGATGGCCACGATGTTGCACTCGATCGCTGTGGGGAACATGCTCCCCTCCTACGTTAAGACGATTTGCGTTGACATTGATCCTGCCACCGTAACAAAGCTCATCGATCGCGGCACGGCACAGGCAATCGGGGTCGTTACCGACGTCGGAACCTTTTTGCCTGCGTTGGCTTCAGAGCTCGAGATAATCGACGTCGAATAATTTTTGCAAGTGATGCGTGCACCGCCCAGTGTATGCCGTATTGTGTGTCCGACGTCTTTGATACCGCCGCAGCGAATCAGCCTGCGTCTTTGATCACGGGCGAAGCGGTTGGGAAAAGGGATTTGTTCGCAACGCTAGGGAAAAGAGGTACGGTTATCGCTTCAAGAGGTGCGTCAGCGCCGCTGTAAGTTTCCAATCGCTCATTAAGAATGGGTTGAGCACCATAGTATTCTGTGAATATTGCCGCTCGCGGTCGCTAACTGTTCTATCGTAGACGTGCTTAACGCTTCGATTAGCGACGCGCTAGTCGGGGGCGGTGGCGTTAGCCCTGGGCTGCCAAAAGCTACAAAATACAACCATGCACCGACAGTTAATCTCCTTGCGATACGCGCGCGAGGTTGTCACGCGCTGTATTTCTCTACGTCTGCTTCGACCATTACGCGTACAAGCTCTTTAAACGAAGTTTTAGGTGCCCAACCTAGCTTTTTACGGGCTTTCGACGCGTCCCCGCGCAAATCGAATACCTCAGCTGGTCGGCGGAACCGATCATCAACTTTAACATAGTCCTGCCAATCTAGGCCGACGCAGTCAAAGGCTAACTCGGCAAACTCCTTAACGGAATGGCTTTCGCCCGTAGCAATGACGTAATCGTCAGGTTCGTCTTGTTGGAGCATTAGCCACATAGCGGTCACGTAATCGCCAGCAAAGCCCCAATCGCGTTTGACGTCGAGATTGCCAAGCCGGAGCTCGGTTGCACGACCACAACAGACGCGTGCCACCCCGTCCGAAATTTTCTTCGTCACGAACTCAATGCCTCGCCGGGGTGATTCGTGGTTGAAGAGGATCCCATTGCAACAAAACAGCTGGTAACTTTCGCGATAATTGACCGTCGCGTAATATCCGTACACCTTTGCAACGGCGTATGGACTTCGCGGATGAAATGGGGTCGCCTCGTCTTTAAAGGGTTGTGGTGACGTTCCAAACATCTCACTACTCGAAGCCTGGTAGAATCGTGCATCGGGACAGAAATGTCGCACCGCTTCGAGGACGCGGACGACGCCAAGCCCCGTTACGTCACCAGTTAACACCGGTTGATTCCACGACGTCGCCACGAACGATTGCGCGGCAAGGTGATACAACTCGTCAGGCATCACAGTCTGCACGGCGATGTTGAGCGACGACTGGTCAGTGATA